>Ga0325410_1000383_pt1 | contig 45604 bp, 27 predicted proteins | sample PopdelMetagenome_16_FD_206182 | JGI IMG/M metagenome (GOLD analysis project Ga0325410, IMG submission 206182) | Populus deltoides microbial communities from Bellville, Georgia, United States - Xylem-PdIQD-R3 | ecosystem: Host-associated > Plants > Phyllosphere > Stem > Wood/Secondary xylem...
ATGACAAGAAAATACTTAGAAAAACATTCAATGTTGGTCAAAAAGTCTTGCTTTATAATTCTCGACTCCATTTATTTCCTGGAAAACTAAGATCAAGATGGAGTGGTCCTTTTATTGTGAAACATGTATCCATATGGGGCCTGTGATATCGAGAATCCAAAGAATGGTAATGTTTTTAAGGTAAATGGACATCGTTTGAAAGTTTACTTTGACAATTTTTCAGTTGAAAATGACTCTATTGAATTGGGTGATCCTGTATATAAAGATTGATTCTTTTTCTCACATTGTTTTTGTGTTTCTTTTTGTGTGACTTTTGTTTTGCTAGTTTCTCTCACCCCGGTCAAATGACGGATAATGGTACTCCGTGACTCTTAAGTCGGTTCTTTCAGTTTCCCATGATAACTGATATCTGTGTATATATTTGTGCAATTCTTTGTTGTTTCTCCTTTCTTTGCATCTCTTTTCCACTTCTCATCTAAAAAAATAGACTTCATTCTTGAAAAATTAAAAAATTATTTTCCTGCTCTACTTAAGAATGTCATTACAAAAATTTACCGTGCTAGGTGTGAAAGATTGAGATTGTTAATGAACCATGGAATTCCTGAAGATATTTGTTGGCTAATTGAAGCAAAGGTCCGGTTATCAGGTGAGTCCTCCAATTATTTCATTTCATACATGCCTGGAACAGGTAAAAGCACTTTTGCAAAGAAACGTCGTGCAAAACGATTGAAAGTCTGTCACAAATGTGCTAGATGGACTTGTAATGCAAAATGTCGTTCTTTAAGAATGGTATCTGTAAACCGTGAAGATAAAATACAATTCATTAAGGATGGTCTGATTAAGGTGTCTTTAGATAATCTTCTATTGACTCTTGAGACGCACCCTAGTGGAGATGTGTATCGTGCAATTCATGATTTATGGCCATAATTCCATAAAGAACATGCTCGACATAGTATTGAGACTCTGACTAAAAAAGACCCTGTTTGTCAGTTTTTAAGAAAACTGGATGGGAAGCATATCCCCGACCCATAAAGGGCGTTTAAGCCGTTCTTGGACGTAAAACCAAGGGAAGATGTGAGCCACAATCACAACTGCTTGTACATACATATTTTTAAAAAATAAAAATAAATAAATAAAATAATAAAAAATAATAAAGAGAGAGAGGCTCCAGCTGGCCTACATATAGGTGGTATGATTGCATTTTCAATTTCTCATCTATAAAATCTTCTTTTCCTTCCCTTTATTTCTACTCAACCCACACATTCAACAGATATCGAAGTGTGTAGAAATGGCAGGTTCCTCAAGTCATCAAATAAGAAATATTTGTGTTTTCGGTGGATCTAGTCTTGGGAAAGAAAAAGAGTTTTTAGAATCAGCAAATCATCTTGGTCAGGTATTAGCTGAGAGAAAGATTCATTTAGTATATGGAGGAGGCAGCCTTGGGTTAATAGGGGGTGTTCAATAACTGCATTTTTAGGAGGCAGTCAAGTTTTGAGGGTCGTCACCAAATCTTTAGCAAAAGAAGACCTCCTTGGAAAAACAATTAGAGAGGAACTACAGGTCTCCATAATGTCTGGTCGTCTGAATATAATGTTTAAACATGCTGATGCCTTTATTGCCTTCCCAAGTGGTCTAGGCACATTGGAAGAGATCTTTCATATTTCCTCTTGGGCCCAACTTCACATTCACCATAAACCTATAGGTTTGTTAAATGTTAATAGTTTTTATGATAAATTGTTGTCTTTTCTTGATCAAGCTGTGGAACAGGAATTTCTAACATCTTCGGCACGACAAATCATAATCGCTGCTGCTACTGCTGAACAATCTACAATCTTTCATCCCTATAATTGATCCCTCCATGAATCGCATAAATTGGTCAACTAAGAAAAGCTGTAACAAGCTTAGATTGGATTTGAGCCTTTGTTTGTGAAACCTAGTGTCTTTTGGTTTTATTAATATCTTATTATTTTGTTTTGTTATTTCTTATATTTGTTTAAGTGTGTTTCAAGTTTGTCAGTATTCGTTGTTTCAGGTGATGTCTTCTATACTCTATCTTTCTATCTTAGGACATTGAGGACAATGTCTCATTTTGGTTGGGGGGAAAGGGTAGTAGTTAATATTAAAAAAAAAATTCACTAACTGTGTTTTCTTTTTTATAAACTATTTGCAAAACTGTTATTAAGATGGCAGAGTAATGAGTATTGACTCTTGAGATGCATCTTAGTAAACATACATAACAAGGTCTATTATTACAATTCTTGAAATATTCAGGTTTACAAACTCTCGCATTGTTATCACTTGACTTTACTCATATACTCATTTAACAAGTATTCGTAAACCTTCATTTTCACACACACACTTTAACATATGATTGTGGGTAGCACATTGGTTTATTACATTATTTATGTTCTTTTGTTAAAGGTAACAACTAAGGAAAAGGGATAGTATGTAATTTTCCAAAAAAAAACAAAAAAAAAGTATATATAATAAAAAAACATAGATAAGTTTGGTTTTGTAGCCTCCCTAATCTAAGCAATTAAGCCCGAAGGGGTGTTTTAATACCTAATACCCTAAAGTCAACTAACTTGGGAGCTATTGGCCCAAAGCTTGTTACATGAGTTAAGGAGAAAAGCTTAAGGGAATCAAACATTGCACTATCTACGTATCAGTATCTGCAACCCGAGTTATTAAACTCGAAGAGGTGTCTCAACACCTAATGCGCTAAGACCAACTGGTCTGGGAGTCATTAGCCGAAAGCTCATTACATGGGTTAAAGATGCATTGTGTTTTTAAGTTATATGTATATAAAAAAAAAGAAAAAAAAAGGATAATAATCCCAACCCGAGGAAGTTAACCTTAAACATTAGAATAGAATATTGTTTTCTTCCAATAAAAGCCCCATCATCTATGTTTTCATACATTTGAGCACATAAAAAAAAGGTTTATTAATATTTTTTTAAGAGGTATTGAGCAGATATATATAAATTTAATGAGAGTTTGTTTACTTGGATAGATTAATGGAAGTTAAATGATGAATGCCTTGCTTTGTGGAATTTGCAAATTGTTTTTTTCTATTTTAACGCTTTGATTACTAGGGACTAGTAATAAGCTGGTTGGGGGGGTGTGATTAGTACTTAAAAGTGCATTTTTATCAAGGTTTTATGTCATTATTTTGCACTTGAAGTATCAATAACTCCTTAACTAGAGCATGTTTTATAATAACAAGTCTGATAATATAAGATAGATTTAATTTATGGTAAATGCTCATTTTAAATGCAGGCATATCTTAGAATTCAAAGGATTGATTGATGTGATTAACTATTGAAAGTGAAAGGACAAAGAAACGGCTAAGCTTAGAAAGGAGATGCCGATTCAATTCAAATTGGAACACTATTCAGTTATTGGGTCATATATAGAGCTCTAGATCTTGGATTTTAGTTTAATTTATATGGATAGAAAGATAAGAAATAGGCCTAGAATGTTCATGAATAGTGGAAGACCAAATCTACCATTTTCAAATCCAAAATTTGGACACAAAAGAGAAGTCAGAATCTGTCCTGTAATCCAGCCCAAACACTGCTTAGAATATTACACATATCTGGAGTTCTAGAAGACCAAATGACATGCAATTTAGTGAGTGGAAGGAAAAGACAATTTCCAACAATGTTCATGAAGAAGATCTGCTCAAATTCGGATGGTAACAATGACATTGTGTCCAGACAAGAGCTTGAGGTCTATCCACCACGTCCACCAATAGCACTACTCAGTATTTTAGCCATATCTCGAGATCTAGTGATCCAAATGCTCTGAAATTATATGTGTGGAAAGATAAGATGATTTCCAACAACGTTCATGAAGAACACTTTGCCAAATTCTGATTGGATCACATTTCATCCAGTCAGAGTGCTTGAGTGCTGCTGTCCACTAAATCAATAGTTGGCCACTACATCAATAATCAATTACCAAATAAATAGTTCTGAATTTTAGCCTATAAAAGGAGGCATTTGCCATTCATTTAGCAATCTTGGTTCAAAGATCAAGATCATGTTCTTGCTCTCTCTTTATTGTTGCAATGCTTAAGTTTTATTTTCATTAATCTCTTATTTATGCTTTTCATTTCCTTTACTATACTTAGTTAACTATGTTCTTCTTCTTTATTATGTCTAGCTAAGTTAATTATGTTAAGGTGATAAGGTTTCACTAATGGTGTTAGAATAAGTATAATATGAACTCAACATGGACTTCAATGCATAAATCCTAAACAATTTGCTATTAACGTGTCTTATCTTTTTTATCTTATCAATCCTTAATACCTTGCTTGTTAAATGGTTAATCTAGATTTGTGTTGTATAATACTTGGTACATCAAATACTTGATCCTTCATAGTATTCGGCCAGCATTGTTATTATGAAAGGAACTTGATTTGTTGTCAACATAAGTTAGCATCATAAATGCTTGATAAAATTTATAAGTATGGTGTTACATAAATAAGATGATTAATATAATCATGTTGATAATTTATAAAGAGTTTATACTTTACTTATCTCTAATACTATTAGTGGATCCTCTAACCTTGACATTTGTTTTTATCATTGTTTAATCTTCACATTTATCTTACATCTCAAAGTCCTCTTTAACTCATCATCACCATCATCATCATCTTCAATGTTGTTCTCATTATTATTATTATTATTATTATTATTATTATTATTATTATAGTTTACCTCCCTGTGGTTCGACCCCGGTCTTGCCAGGTTATTTATTACTGTGACACTCCTGCACTTGGGATAAGACATCAACTCTTTGATCGTGTCAAGGGGCCTTGGATGATTTTTCAAGATTCTTGGGATTGGTCACTAATTCAAAAAAAGAGACATGTTATCCTGTTGGGTGTTGATGATGAGATGCAGACTCTTTTAGGTTTTAGACTACGGTCCCTTCTAGTCAGGTATCTTGGCATTCCTTTGATCACCACTCACTTGAAACATAATGAATGTTTGCTTTTGGTTTAGGATCAAGCTATGAACCTCAACATCATTGGTTGTGTCGCATCTCGGTGGACATCATGACGAGGGCTAAAAAATGTATTTTATCATGAAAAATTAGGAGTCGTCACCTAGTAATTAAATGAAACTTGAGATCCTAAAATGTGCACTGATTTTAAAAATTCAGGTAAGGGGTTAGTTATGCTTAAAGAAAGAATGACGTCACCCTTATAGTATCTTTTCTTACGAAAGGTTACCTTTACTATGCGTTCTCCCCTTAATTTATCTTTTTTCTTGTGATTAATTATCCTTACCTTTTTTATGCTTTTTTATTTAATTCCCAATCATTTTTGTAAAGATTGATTTAAGTCCTTAGAAATAAGAGACTTGTCGATTTCGTTATTCACAAAAACATTGACCACGATCTCTTTGAAAAGGAGACTTGTTATCTAAATTATTTCTAAACTAGCATTGGAACCGTAAGGATGATAAAAATAGAATCGAGTTTTGACCCATTTATTTAGGTAAGTTTTGAAAATGAACTTGAAGGTCGCCATTATTATTCTATGGGTTTTTGATGGGATCACATCAATCCAGCCCAAATTATTAAATCGTATGCTTGAAAAATATTACAAAATGATAAATGAATCATTTTATTTTTATTTTAAAATATTTCTTGATTTATTCATTTTTTATGAGAATGCTAATACCAAACAAAATAATTGGATTTTCCATAATATGAAAAAAGGCACTAAAATATCAATATACACAAAATGACATAAATATTTATTCTAGGTTCGAATTGAGTTTCGGGGTGGAAAACAACTAGGAATCACTAGAAAATACCACATAACCACTTGTCACGCATGCAGTTCATACGCTTTTGAGTTGATTGACTTGGAATTATACCCACATGTCCTTCACGAACTGGCTACAATCTTGCAAAAAAATAGATAGAAACTTAATTTTCTTCTGTTCTCTTTTAGAGGCTTTGTGGTGGAATAAGGTGTTGTTATCCATTTTTTACCACACATCAAAAAAATAAATTAAAAATACAAGAGGAAAACATGAGAAAGCCTAGAAGATTGCCCAAGATTGGTGGTGGAGGACCAAGATGACAAGTGGAAAAGTTAGAGGATTAAAATGTATAAGATCGATAAAATTAGCAACCCAATTTTGACTAACAAAAGACTCCACTAGTAAAAATATTTTTGTTTGGGGTAAAGAAACACAAATTTGGATGGATAAGGACAAGAATTTTAGAAGGCTTAATTAATTTTATCAAGGACTTAATTGTAAGGAAAATAAATTTTTGGGGTCAATTTGGGTGTTAAGTGAAAGAAACTGAGGTTTGAGGATTTAAATTAGACTTTTAAAATGTCTAATTAGTAAAATCAGGGTTTTAATTGTGAAAAGATTAAAGTTTGAAGGCCATTTAAGGATTTAATTACAAATTCTCAAGACCAAGGATCAACTTGTAAGTGGCGTGCAATTTTAGAGGTAGAAATTGGTGAAACCAAGGGCCAAATTGAAAGGAATTGAAATTCTAGTGGTTAATTAAGGATGAAATTAAAAACCAAGAACTTGTTTATAAAAGGCGCTAAACTTTGAAACAGATATTTGAATTTGACAGGGGTGCAATTACATGCAATTAAAAGGTGAGAGACAATTACGGGTGCAATTAAAAGGAATTGGAAGAGCAGGGACCAAATTGAAATTGGCCAAATTCCAATTAAAAAACCTTAATTTTTAGGGTTTATCCTAAACAGCATGTCGTTCACCCACTACTCATCTCCTTCCTTGACAATTTTAGCTGGTTGAGTATGTATCTTCAGGTGAATGAAGGTGCCGTTTTAACCACTGTAAGAGTTGTAATCACCATTATTCAACTAAGAAACACCCCACCTACAACCCCATGCCCATGAATTTAGATGTATACACCTCAATTCTTCCATAAAAGTCTCCAACATCTTGTCTCTGATCAGCTTTCCTTGCATTTTTAAATTATGGGCTGATCGAGTTGGTACCTTTGAATGAGAAGCTACAGACCTCCAAATTGAGTAAAGTTAGATCCAAGCAAAAGGTGTGCACCTCCTCCACCAACTTCAGGTGCTCTGAGGAAATGTTGATGTCGGAGTTGCTCTAACGAGGCCTCAAAAGTGGTCAACCCAGCCAGCCATGATTGTGACACCCATTAGCAAAACCACTGATTTTTCATGTGTTCACATTAAAAACTTTCTTAATAGGTTTTTATCGAGGGTTGGCCGTATTTATCTCAAAATCGAAAGATCGCAAAACAACTCTTTGGTCTCTAAGTTTGGCAAAACCATTAAAATCCCCAAAACCAAAACCACCAATGCAAAACAAGCCTAATTGATGCGAACTCTAGTGGACTTTAATGGAATTCGCGACTCCAAGATCAATATAATCCAAGTTTGTTGAGATTTGAATGAATTTATCATAATGGAAGACTTGCTCCAAGGCAACAAGACTATAAACTAACTCAATTACAACGCCTACATCAGGAGACGAGCGAAGGAAGTATAAATTCACAACAAATAATGGTCAGTTCTTTGAAGAGTTGAAAGTTCAATCAAAAACCAAGATTGAGCAACCAAAAATTCAGCTACAATGCTGAAAATATCATCAAAAGTTTGCACTAAAATTATTCCTAAAGAGTATTTAAACTCCAAGCCAAAACCTTAGTTTCCCTAATGAGCCTCACATAAGCCCAATTTAAATAATAATCAACCCAAGCTAAAACTAGCCAAAACTAATTAAAATAAACAAAATAAACAAGTCTAAGACCCAAATAAAATGTCTCTTCTTAAAATAAATAAAGTTTGATAGCCCAACTAATTAAATAAGACAAGTTCGTTGTTTCCGCATTCTGTCTGGCAGCATCAAAAGCCCTACTTAAAATGGATGGTTCATATACCGTTGGAAAGGTATGAAAGTCTAGTTTCAAGCCCAATTAGAATCACATCAAAATTCAATTTGTAGTTTCAGTTATGACCAAAAGAGTAACAAAAGGTCAAATTGTCCGAATCTAGTCTTCTTCTCCCAATTCTTGTGTAATAGTTTTGGTTCCACTAACAAGCCCCTCTTGAACATGAATCAGCTTAATTAAGGCTTGCTCTTTATTATTACAAATCCTCTTAAAGTCCACCTTAGCCCATGTATCTTGAAGAAGTCTATTGAAAACTTCTTTGAACTTCTTAGCCCTAAGCCTAGTAACTGGACCAACTGGAACATCCAATGGATCCTTTGATGGTTGGATCGCATCACTAGTACAAAGTTTTCAATTGTTGTTTTTTTTGTCCAAAACCCTTCCATTCTAATCAAAGGGCCAAGATTGATCAATCATGGGCAATATTTTATTGAATCAAATGAAAAAGCATAGTAAAACCCTATAAATAAACCTTGAAAATCAAAGCTGAGAAGGAGGAAAAAAGAGAAAAATATTAAGAAAATACCATAGTTATGATGGTTTATGAGCTTAGTATAAGGGTTCATTCAGTTTTGAAAGGGCACTAAGTTTGTGGAAGCAAACCTTTACAAAGGAGAGCAAATAAGGCAGTTGTTCTAGGGTTTTGAAATTATATTTTCTAATCTAAAAGTGGAGTCGATGTGGCTTGCTTGAGGGGATTTTGTTTGTAATTTGGTTTGCATTTATGTTTGCAAATATGGTGATGCTTAAAGAGTAAGGGTTGTGTTTGTTTTTGTTTTTTGTGATTTTGATTCTACGATTTGGTGTTTATTTTTAGGGTGTGTTTGATGTTTTTAATGTTACAAAAGCTTTCTAGTTAGGTTAGTATTGATAAAAAAAAAGAAGAAGCAATGTTTGTTTAGTTTTGTTTTATTTGATTAATGCATTGTGAAGCAATATTGTTGATCTTAGATTTACAAGGCTTGTTCATGACCAAAATATATTTAAGAAACTAATTTTGAATCCAAATTGTATAGATATGTAGGCTAGGTAAGATTTGGCAGTTTTAAAAATTGAGACTTCATGCATTTTATTGATGATTTAATGTTATTTGTTAGTTCTTTGGATTCAACTATGCTTGGTATTGGTAATGTGATTTGTTAGGACCAAAAATTGTGTGTTAAAGGCCTAGAAGGCTAAATCTAGGTATTGGCAGTAGTTCTTTAATTTATGGAAATTTTCCAGATTCTGGGTTCCTATTCTTTGTATGAACTTTGTATTAGCCTCTTGTTTTGGAGTTGTTTTGGATTAATTCTTAGCTCAGACATGTTAGCTTGTCATCTTTAGCAATAATCTAGGGTTAAAACGGATCAATAACTACGTTTCTTATGATAGCCAAACACATGTTAATCAAATCGTGGCTTTTGAGTGTTAATACAAGAAAATGAATGCTTGATTCTTGATCTATGCATGATTACAAACAAAATCTTGAAAATTCCTAAAATTATTTTGGGTATTCATTAATTTTAATTAAGAGTATTTTCCACCATAACATACGAGTTATAAAAAATTCTTTCACCTTTCAGGATAGGTGAACCCTATTAGGACACCTACATGGATTCTTCTCACAAGAATTTATTTGGGTATACAAACCCATAATAAATTCGAAATGCCAGATTTATTCATGAGAATAAATCTTTATTTTAAGCCATAAATGTACCATCGGTTAAGAATCCATCAATACATTTATGCCACATCTACACCACACCATGCAACTTACCTCAAATAAAGTGCGTTAGGGATGCTAATACCTTCCATAGCCACAACCGGTACCTTACCCTAGAATTTTATATAAGACCATTCTACTTGGGTATCTTAGTGACCCTGAACCAAATAACTAGGCAGTGACTCCTTGATCCCGACATCTTGCCATACCATGCTCTCACGTGCGACACAAGGGATGAGCACAACGGTGAGTGGTTGATCTGTTATGCAAGTGACTTTCGGTGTCCTTCTCTAGAAACTCCTTCCTTTTTTTATTTTAGTTGTTCTAGAGGTCTAGGGATGGTGTTGTGATGGGATATTATGGAGGAAAGCTGTGTTGATAACGGTGATGGTTATGGTAATTGGTACTGGTGGGTCAGTGATGACCGGTAGTGTTTTGGGAGGAGAGGTCTAATTCTTTTTTAGTTTTTAGGTTGGAGAAAGATCTAGTTTATAGGTCACAAGTTATGTATGGTTGGATTCTGAAGAAAAAAAAAGGAAAAGAGGTTATCAATGTATGGTGAATTGGTGTGTAAAGGGTTTGGCTTAATGATTGAAGGTGAATGGAAGATTTATGTACTAAGAATGGAAGGAAAAAAATGTTGGTGAAGGTTGGTCTTGAACTTATAGGTCTGTGATGAGAAAGGAATTGTGGTTATTGTGGGTTACTAGTGTTGGTTGGTTGGGATTTTGGTGAAGAATGTGAACTGAAGAGATTATAGGTCATGATCTTGAGAGAAACAATGAGGGACGAGAGATGAGCAGTTTGATTTGGTTTTTAGTGGGGTTGGTTTGAAGGGTGGTTAAAGTGAGTGATATCTGGGTTGAGAGGAGGTTGAGGATGGTAATTACTTTGATTTCTTAGCTATGATTTGTATGAAAGAAAGATGAGTGAAGAAGATGGGAGATGTGTATGAGAGACTGGTTTGGGAAAGACAATATTGATGGCTATGGTGATGGTGAGTTCCCCTTACGTTTCAATGGGAGATTGTTATGTATGATGAATGTCCTTTTTATTTTTTATTTTTTTGGTGTTGATCTCCCTCTTTTTTGTTGTAGGCGTTGAAATTTTGGCGATTTAAAGGCTAGAAATTAGGGTTTTAATTGTGATTGTTGGAATTTTGAAATTCAAAGTTGGAATGGTGGATTAGAATCTGGGTTAAAATCTACAATCGGGAGATTTGAAATCTAGGATTAATTTGCTAGGATTGCTTAATTGGATTAAATTGGTTGGACTAAAATAAATAGGACTAAAATGAAATTATGAGAATAGTTGATTGGTCCATTTAATTTTTAATTCCTTTCATTACAGTCCTTGGTTTTTAAGCTTTTCAATTTTATTCAATTAAGAGGTTTAATCTTGAAATTTCTTTCCGTTTAAATCCTAAATTGAATTAATTGATCCTTCCAATTTCAATTTAGTCATTAGTTTAAAATCAATTTATTTGTCTAAATTTAATCCTTAATGCAAATTCATCATGAGTTCCTAGAAATTGTGTAATTTTGACCAATTTATCTTCTAATTCTGATTTTTTTTCTTCAATTAAACCCTTCATTAATTTGTAACTTGGCTATTTGTTTCAAAACATCATTGAAGTTCAAATTTATTTCACTCCCAGCCAAATTAAATCTAATTAAGCTCATTTATCAATTTCCTCTTCAATTTAAAACCCTAAATTTCTAACAAAAAAATTTTCAAACTCAATTTTTTAATGTGATACTCAATCATTGGTCTAATTTCAAACCCCAACTATTTTTGTATTTTTTGTATTTTTTTAATTTTTGCATTTTATGTGTTTTATGATTTTTCAAGCTTTTTTAACACCAAAATTAAAGAAAAATTAAAGAAAATAACAAAATGACTAAAATAGCTAAAATTATTGAAAAGACATTTTTTAATTTTTTTTCAAAATATATACAAAAATAGGGGTCAAGAATTAGGTTACAACATGTCATCTCTAGTTAATCAAATTTGTTCTTATATCTATTAAGGTATACTACCTTACTATATTTATTCTACCACGTTCAGTCATTAGGAGGATTGAGGGTATTTTAGCTACATTTCTTGGGAAGGGTTTATCCTTGTCCCACTCAAAAACAAATGTAGCTCAGGCTTCAGGTTGTTATCCTTTTAAAAAGGCTGGTCTAGGGATTAAATAGATCAAAACATGGAATAAAGCGACTATTATAAAACATGTGTGGAGACTCCTTTTTGATAGATCTTCAGTATGTTCAGGATGGGTGCAAAATGTCTTACTGACTCCTTTTTGATAGATCTTCAGTATGTTTAGGATGGGTGCACAATGTCTTACTCAGAGGTAGATCTTTCTAGTAAGTGCTACTTCCTCCATCTTGTTTCTAGTCTCAAATGAAGATTCTTCTTAGTCATGATTGGTGCAAATGAATGTTTGTCTCTTGCATTGGTGATGGGACAACTACTTTTCTTTGGTTGGATTATTGGCTGCTAGATGGCCAGTGGATCTATGACCTTTAGCCTTTCAAGGTTCTCTCTTCCACGAGGTTGCATTGGGATGCAAAGGTCTCAAACATCATTGAGGAGGGTACTTGGGCTTTTCCTTTATGTAATCAAGAGAACTTATATGGGACTCTATTCTTTTCCACCCTAATATTGCCTTATTTTATTACTTCGTTTAGAAGGGTCATTCATTAGGGAGATTTACTAATGACTCAACTTAGGAGGTTCTAAGAAATTTGAGACACACAGACTTTATACATCATCTCCTCTGGTTTCTAAGTCACATTCCAAGACACTTATTTATTTTATGGCTTGCTACTTTGGGTCGTCTTCATAACATATATAAACTTCATGCTTATCAAATCATCACCTGTTTGGTATGTATCCTTTGTGGGTCACATGTTGAGACACGCAACCATCTATTCTTCTAGTGTCCTTTCTCAATTTTGGAATGAAGTGCTATTACAAGCATGACCCTTCCCTTTGCTGCAATTGGCATCATTGCACCTAAAAAGAAGAATGTGTTCTTACATCTACTTGTCTGATTTATCCTCTCAACCATGATTTACTTTATCTAGTATGAAAGTAATAACCAAGTCTTTCATCAAATTTATTGACCTCCCTAAGATGTTAGTGAAGAGATTTTCGAGTTTGTCCAATTTTTCTTGGTAAATTTAGAACCCGGGTATTAAATTCTAGTTGATCTCAAGTCTATTTGGTGTTTTCCATGGTCATGAGGTTCTTTGCTTTAGGAATTGCTCGAGTTTTGCATAACATGTTTATTATTATTGTAGAACTGGTTGACTGGTTCTGGAGTTCCAAAAACCGGTCAACTAGTTCCACTGTGGTTCCTGTATTGTTTTTTTATTTTTTTACTCTTCTAACTTTTGAGTATTTCTTTAGCTTTCACCTTGTGTTTTTTTTTTTATTGCCTTTAGGTCTTTTGGCTCTGAGTAATAGACCTTTGTACTTCTTGGGGTATGCCCCTTGTATTTTGTAAATCCTGTACTTTATTTGATATGAAAGGAATCGAGTCTTTTATCAAATTTATCGACTTCACCAGAATGTTAGTGAGTAGATTTTTGAAGTAGTCTGATCTTGTTTGGTAGATTTGGAACCAAGGTATCAAATTCTAGTTGATCTTATGTTCATTTGGCGTCTTCCAGGGTCATGGGGTTCTTTGCTTTAGCTGTTGTTCGGGTTTTGCATAATAGGTTTGTCGTTATTGTGGATTCGGTCGACTAGTCTGGAGTTTCAAAAACTGGTCAACCATTTCCTAGACTCTATAGGATAACTGGTCGATCGGTTCTGGGATTTTTACAAACCGGTCGACCGGTTCCACTATGATTGCTACGTTGCTTTTTAGTTTTTTACTCTTCTAATTTTTGAGTATTTCTTTAGCTTTCACCTTGTTTTTGTATTGCCTTTAAATCTTTTGAATCCGGGTAATGGATTTTTGTACTTCTTAGAATATGCCTTTTATATTTTGTAAGTTTTTTCCTTTAAATACAATTAACACTTATCCAAATTGTCTAATGCAAGTTTTGAAAACAATTTATGTTTTGGAATCTAGAAAGTGTTGTAACCTTATTAATATAAAAGTATAAATTGTATATAATTATAGCTATTAATAAAACCGTTGAAAGGTGAATTGAGTTTGTTCTTATAATATGATAAGAAAAAGAATTACCTATTAATATAATAATTGCATGAAAAAGTTTAGGATGTTACATTTACTCTCCAACAACTTAATTATTTTTTAAAGGTTTTTTTAATTTCATTATTTAATATTGAGTTGTTTAGGAATTAGATTTTATATATTTTTAATTTTTTTAGAGTTATTCTAGTTTCATGGATTTAATTTTTTTTTTCAACCTTTAACAATGAATCTATTGAGAATTGAGCTTTGTAATTTTTTTCCTTTATATTTTTATGAAGTTATCCCGGTCTCATGACACAGGTTGTGAGTTTAATAGATTAACTCAAGTTGACTATGATTGTTTTTTGTTATTTTTAATTGTTTTTTATTTCATCATTCAACTTTGGGTTGATTGAAAATTGAGTTTTATAATTTTTTATTTTATTTTTATGAAGTTATCTCGATCTAATAACTTAAGTTATGAGTTTGGCATGTTAACTCGAGTTGTTTTTTGTTATTTTTTAAATTTTTTTCAATTTCATCTTTTAATATTAGATTGATTAGAAATCCACTTTCATAATTTATTTTGATTTATATTTTATAGGATTATCACGATCTTATGATTCAGGTCATATATTTAACAATTTAATCCAAATAATTTTAATATATCTTCTTATTACTATTTTACAAAATATTGATCTATGCATTTTATTTTAAATTCATGATTATATTTCTTTTTAACATTAGATTGATTAGAAATCCACTTTCATAATTTATTTTGATTTATATTTTATAGAATTATCACGATCTTATGATTCAGGTCATATATTTAACAATTTAATTCAAATAATTCTAATATGTCTTCTTATCAATATTTTACAAAATTTTGATTTATGCATTTTATTTTAAATTCATGATTATATTTCTTTTTATTTAAACACAAGTTGGCAATAATTGAATATTATTTTATATTAAAAAAATTAATACAACACACAGCGCGCAGCACAAACAATGATCTAATCGTATTTCACGAGATAACCTTACAAAGTCATTAACTATGGTTAATAATTTATTAGATCAACTTTCCATCTACATCTAACCATGGTTACTCTCATTGTCTCATAACCCACAAACCCCGAGAGTTGACCACACCTGGCCGTCTTTTGCACTCAAAATTTGTATGCCAACCCATCAGCGGAGGTTGCCAAGTCACTTGCAAATTGCCATCGTAACTCACACCAAACTCTCTCTCCCCTCCCCTCTCTCTATATCCATGGATCAAAGAACCTTAGAGATCAATGTCATCTCTGCAAGAGATCTCAAAGATGTCAATTATATCTCCAAAATGGATGTGTATGCTGTTGTTTCAATCTCTGGTGATGACTCAAAACAACAACCCAAGCAAAAAACCAAAACCCCAGTAGATAGAGCTGGTGGAAAAAACCCCACTTGGAACTTCCCTATAAAATTCACTATCCCTGAAACCCCACTTGCAGAAAACCGTCTGAGTCTTGCTTGCAAGCTTAAATGTGAGCGTGCTTTAGGGGATAAAGATATTGGTGAAGTCAACGTGCCAATAAAGGAGCTTTTGGATTCAGCTGGCGATGGTAAATCCATGAAGTTTGTTAGCTATCAGGTAAGGAAACCATCAGGGAAACCTAAAGGTGAGATTAACTTTTCTTTTAAGTTCGGTGAGATTGAGAAAGTAGTGGTTTCTGAAGCATCATCATCAGCAGCGAAGGCAACTAATTCCATCAGTCAACCTGTCGCTGCATATCCTGCGGGGCCTACCTCTGTTCCTTATGGTGAACCTGGCTCATATCCACCACCCCCACCTGGATATGGATATCCACCTCCACCACCATATGGCGGATACCCACCGCCTCCACCACCAGGTTATGGATACCCACCACCACCACCACCTGGATATGGATATCCACCTGTTCAAGGGGGGTATGGGTACCCACCACCAGTGCAAGGGCAGCAGCCGCAAAAGAAGAATAAATTTGGGATGGGCCTCGGGGCTGGATTGCTAGGAGGAGCTATTGGTGGGCTTTTGATTGGAGATATGGTGTCTGATGCTGCATCTTATGATGCAGGATTTGATAATGCTGGTGGGTTTGATTTTTGAGGGTTTTTTTTGGTCCATGTTAATTGAATGGTAATGGTTGGCTTGGAAATGGTGGCTTTTGACTTTTCTATATCTTTGATTTTTTCTCTTTGGATGGGTGTGGTTGCTGGGCCAAGAACACTAGGATATGATATCACATCACTCTTAAGTATTAAGATTTAGGCTTCTAAGATATCATCCTCTATTCTATTGTATGTGTCATGTCATGTAATATTCTACAACAGTTTATTACATTTTCTACAAAATAATTTCATCTTCTTTATTTCTCATTCCCAAAAGTCTCCATTCTGTGTTCGGACAATACTGAAGTGCTTAGAAGAGATCCCAGTAGCTTTAATATCCAAGTAAGGAAATGTCTTTCTGACTGGAGACAGTTCCTGCTGCCACTGATTATAAATTTTTGTTGTTTATTCTGTGGAATTTTGATTTTGCAATAAGCATCAAGAAAACGCTAATTCAATTCGAACTAGCTGGATTAAAAACAAAATTATTCAAACTTGCCAATGAAAAAGATTATAGCAACCAAAGCAACACAAAGCCTGTTACACAGCACAGCAAAATGTTTCTATCAACTGATATTCTCGGCTGCCATCACAAACCAGCCTAGCTTATTGCAGTTGCAGAGTAAGTCATGTCAAACTCTCTCTAGAAGCCAGAAAAATCGAATATTACTATGTTAGAACATGTTGTAATCTCATCTGTTGATTGATAATAGAAGGATTGATAGATCTACTGCAAGTCATTTTTCCAACATATGATACCTATTTTCCAGAAGCGTGAAAACAAAAAAGCCGAAGATAATTGAAAAAGCCAAACAGAGAGAGCATATTAAGCAATCTATTTTTGTTATCAATGAAGCTTCAATGCTCAAGACCATGCTTTCATATATCATAACTCCTCATTCTTAGGCTAGTTTTAGGCCATGGCAATCAAGGTTCATGGAATCTCTATTATGTGCACAAGCACAGCCCTTGTATTGCTTTGCCTATCTGAGAAAGGCTTGGAATATGAGCTCGTGCCGGTCGAGATGTCGAAGGGAGCTCATAAGCAACAACCTTATCTGTCTTTAAATGTATGATCAACTTGATGTTTGTTGATCTATGAAATATAATTTATAAACTTCATGTTATATATGAAGATTATTGGTTATGTAAATGAAATGCTGGCAGAAATTTCATTTCTTTCTTGCTTGTAGCCATTTGGGCAAATGCCTGCATTCGAAGACGGTGATATCAGTCTTTTGATCATTTGCGTCTTTGATTGTTAAAACTACCTTAATCTCCAAGTGAACCAGTAACTCTATCCTGCACAATTTGTTTTCTACAAACTTTTGCACCATTGTCAAAGTCACGAGCAATCTGCAACTACTTGGCACTTTTATACGACACAAGAAGTGACCTCCTCCTGTCTAGTAGCTTTTCGGAGTCCACTGTTAGACCTCTGGATAGAAGTGGAGGCTCACTTATGCGAATAAGCTAACATAACCAATATTATATCAGAGGTATCAACTGACCTATTATAAGTTCTGAAAGTGAGAAGATTTAGGAGGAATTGATTGGGTTGATTTTGAATCTTTAGGTTAACAAGTTGTAAATTTGTTAGACTATATTTTTGTATATTGTTTGGCTTATATTTGAAGCTACATGTGAATTTTTTTTTGCAATTCTAGTTAGGCTGGAAACAAAACATCTCAAACTTCTCATTCATATATGATAGGTCTAATCATTAATCCAGATAAGAAAAAAGGATGTGTTTGAAATTAGACCAAAAGTTGTTATATGGGTTTCGCTAATGGCTTCCTTGTTATTTGTGGACTTCTTATTTAATAAGATTTCGTTTTTCTACGAGGAAAGTATAGGTGACAACAACTAAGATTATTTTGGCAAGAGTTTCCATGTCAGCAACTTGGATTTTCTCATTGGCATGGTTTCCTCATCATTCAAGGATATTAGAGACGGTTTTTTGGGTTTTTTTAATGCATGATTATATTATAACAAACATAATTTTCAATTCAATCCTTTTATTGGGTTGAAGTTTTTTTCTAGAAGATTTCATAGGCTTTGTTTCATATACGATTATAATTTCACAGCAATCAGACATCAGGAAGGTCTTGCAATAAGGTCTAGAAGCTACTATGCGAGATTTGTATTAGTTTCCTAGTTGATTTAAGATTCTTTTTCATATTTTATTTAAGATTCTTTTATTATTTTTCCAGCCTTATTTATGATTTTTTACATATTATAAATAGGACTATTTAACTTGTATTTATATTTTTTTTTTTGTTTTTTCAGTCTTTGAAAGGAATTTTTTTTAATTTGGTTCTTCATTGAACTACTCTGAGTTAACATAAAATTAATCAAGCTTCATGACATCTTCTATACTTCTCGTTCACGTCTTTCCATAGGCGTTAGGTGGGTTTTGGTTCTTATACTCTTAGTGTCTCGGTATAAGTTATCGTTATGTCAAGTTTAATCACAAGCATGTATTTAGCTTTCTTGAAAATGATCGATTTGACTATGGATTTCTAGATTTTTATATCCATGAATTTTGCATCACTTAGTATCAAAGCAAGCTCTAAAATTAGGTTATATCCCTTTACTTTTTTCGTTTCAATGTTATTTCATTATTATTGTCATCTAGAACGTAGTTGGGCAAAAGTAAAAAAAAAAGAAGAAGATTATTTGTGATCTAGTTGTCTGTAATTAAAAAAAAAAAAGAGATCAAAGAAATCACACAAGGGAAAAAAATAGGGTTTCGGTCGCAAATTAGAGTTTTTCATCAAATCTTTGATTCAACAATTCAAATATAAAAATTCTTGATTATTGGAATATCTTATTGTCATATCTTGATTTAAGGATTATTTAGACATGCTTTGTTGGGTTATTTCTAAAAATTACAAAAAAAATTCATAACATCTTTACGTCAAAAAAAATCTTTTATTGTTGATTTTAGGTTTGCTACACAAAAATTGGTCCAAAATAGTGTCTTCGCTTAGTTTGGGATATTTGAGTCTTATTTCATTAGTTTTTTTATTCTCGTAAATTTTTTTCATGTATTCGTATCGTTCATATTTTGCACAAATTCATTTTTATTTTCGCAATTTTGTATTTGTAGTTTCATATTGATAGTTTTTTATTTTTGTATTGCTTGTTAAGTCTATATATTATTTTAGATTGCACCACTAAGTCGTTAATTTCCTAATTTTCTATGAATTATTTTCTTAAAGAACTGAATTTTTTTAGATTAAGTGATAAAAAGGTGAAAAGTAAGCTTATTATATTGAAAAAACCAAAAATTTATGTGAAATACAAAAGGAGTGGCATCAATTAAGTGTAACACACGTGAGAGATTATGTGATGCTATATTTTTCTTACTACTAATATGATTTTCAAATCTTAACAATGTCAAGTAAAAGTGAATCATCACTGCCAAAGAATAAAAATAATCCGGAATAAGGTTATTTGACTATGCAACAACAATTAGAGATGATGAACAAGAGATTTCGAGAGGTTATGAATGAGATAAATGGATTGAGAACCGTTGTAGCTAGCCTTCGAGATGGGCTAGTCCGTAGATATTTTAAAGGTAGAAGGCCTGCCAGACGAGCTATTTCACCTCCACATGAGTCCATAACTAAAAATACAGATGAGAAGGCTGATGATTTTGATCATGAACATGGTGCTACGTTTTGGTTGCACATGACTTGTAGACATAAGGGAGATCGACCACATGATTATTGATATATATTTTTTTGTATTGCTTAGATTGTACCACTAAGTCATTAATTTTTCTGATTTGTTGTGAATTAGTTCCTTAAAGAACTAAAAAAATTTAGATTTAGTGGTAAAAGGCGAAATGTAAGCTTATTATAATGAAAAGCAAAATTTTTTTATTTTCACTAGATGAATGACATCAATTAAGTGTAAACATGTGAAGGATTGTGTGATGATATATTTTTCTTTCTAATAACATGATTTTCAAATCTTGATGATGTTAAGAAAAAGTGGGTCATCACCGCCAATGGATAAAAATAATCCGGAATGAGATTATTCAGTTATGAAACAACAATTGGAGATGATGAACATGAGATTTGGAGAGGTTATGAATGAGATGGCTAGATTGAGAATCGAAGTAGCTAGCCTTCAACATGGGTTAGTTTGTAAAGGTCCGAAGGGTGGAAGGCCTGCGAAACGAGCCATTTCACCTTCAAATAAGTCTACAACTAAAGTTATAGATAAGAAGGCTGAGGATTTTGATCATGAACATAATGTTAGGTTTCAACAGCACAAGACCTGTAGACATGCGGGACTTTGGCCACATGATTATTTTGTCCATATAAGAGCATATAATGGTTTTCGTAATGATTTGGATAGAAATTTATAGAGTATTAAGATAAAGAGTCTATCTTTTTAGGGCAGAAACAATCTTGAAGCATATTTGAAATAAAAGCAAAGAGTAGAATTAATTTTTTATTATCACCATTACTATAAGGAAAAGAAGGTAAAACTTGTTGTTATTAAGTTTATAGACTATGCTATTATTTGATAGGATCAAATTGTTTTAGGTATGAGAAGGAATAAAAAAAGAGTCGTAAAGACTTGGGATGAAATAAAAGCAGTAATATGAAAAAGATTTATTCCTGGATATTATTATAGGAAATTATTATAGAGATGGTAAAGTTTTACTCAATAGATAAAGAGTTCGAAGGATTGCCACAAGGAGATGAAGATTGTCACGATTAGAGCTAATGTTATGGGTGATAGATAGGCTCAAATGGAAAGGTTTTTAAATGGTTTGAATAGAGAGATAGCTAATGTGGTTAAATTATAACATTATATTAAGCTATAATATATAGTTCACATGCCTACTAAGGTGGATATACAGTTGAGAAGAAAAGACAGTAAATGCCAATAAGGTAATTTAGATTCTTTTTGTAGCTTAAAAGCCGAATTATAAAAGAGAATGGTTTCCCTATCAAATCAAAGACAATAAGAAGCAAAGACAAACCACTTAAAGCTAAAAAAAAGGATTTGAACACTATTGTCCAAGGTAAAACCAAAACTCAAACTAATCTTAACTTACATATATGGGTGTTTCAAGTGTTTGGGTAATGGACATATTGCTTCACAATGTCCAAACAAAAGAGTTATAGTTATGGAAGAACATGAGGAGACTAAATATGAAAGCAACAAATCCAAGGAGGATGATATGCGACTTCTTGAGGATTGTAGAGATGTTAAGTATCCATTTGATGAAGAGGCTTTGATGATTAAAAGATCACCTATTATTCAACTTAAGTATATGATATAGAGCAAAAAAAAGAAAAAAGTCTTTCATACTAGATGCCACATAAATAGCAAGATAAGTAGTATGATTATTGACAGTGAAAGTTGTGTTTATATTACCAGTGCTATACTTGTTAGAAAATTGAATATAAATACTATTAAAGATGAAAAACCTTATTGTAGACTTCAATAGTTGAATGAATGTGATAAAGATAGAGTTATTAAACAAGTTTTGATTTCTTTTTCGGTTGGAAAGTATAAGAATGAGATTTTGTGTGATGAGATACCTATGCATGCTACTCATTTATTATTGGGGCATCTTTGGTAAGTTGATATGAAAGCCAAACATGATGGGTTTAAGAAAATATATTTTCTTGAAAATAAGATTTTCAAACTTATACCATTGTCTCCTAGATAGATTTATGAATGTCACGACTCGAATCCCGGATCCATGACCGGCAATAACCCTATATGTTCTTGAACTAACTAGTTATTTTTCCTAAAAACCCAACATTTAATGGTTTTCCCGAAATCTAATCCATAATAAAACAAATAATAAAATTGGTAATAATTCACTAAACAACCCTCAATTATTCATCAAACCAATCTGAAAAAGCTAATATTACAGCTAGGGACTAATCTGTAATTTATCATATTTTTAAGGATCAAATTACAACTTTTATCAAATTGAAGGACCAAACTGAAATTATCATAAATCCATTACTATACTGAATTTCTGACCATAATTAGTCCTCATTTCTGTCCAGATCATCGCATTATACTCCAAGGATCATTCTGGAATTTTACCAAATTTTTAGGGTCAAATTGTAATTTTGTCAAATTGAAGGACTAAATTGAAAGTGTTAAATTCTCTTATCTATATAGTAATTCTGTCCATAATTCATATGTTATTCTGTTCAGAATCTCGGAATATGCTCCAGGGACCAATTTGTAATTTTCCAAAGTTCGAGGACTAAACTGTAATTTTCGCAAATTAAGGGACCAAATTGAATTTTCATCATCTTCAACCTCCAATCCAGAATTTTAACAGAAACCTACTGTTCTCCCCTTATTTTTAACTCAAAATTCACCATTCAAACAAAACTATAACTCAAAATCATCACAATCTTCCATAATCAACTAAATCATCAAATACCCACAACAATTAACCCTATAACATCCAAATTAACTCATCAATCAAACTCAGAACACAAATTTCATAACCCTAACATTTATCAAAATCATAATTAAAGCTTAATTAACACATATTTATACATAATCTTATATTTTTACTTATTTCCTTCAATTCCTTTCTATTTCCCTTCAAATTTCCCTCTTTTCTCTTCTTCTTCTTCTTCTTCCTCTTTTTCTCCCCTGCCGGTTTGCTCTCTTAATTTCAGATCTCTCTCTCTCTCTCTGTTTTTTTATTTTATTTCCTATTTATATTTATCAAGTTTTGTTGAATTACCTCTATACCCCTTATTTATTTATTCCAACTTTTAAGCCTCCAAGGGCTTTATTGTATTTTCCTATCCCTTTAATACAAAAATATTACAATGAAGATCAATTAAAACTGGAAAAAAAGAAGAAAGAAAGGTGAAGTTCAAAATACAAAACAACCATGTAAGGATGTGAGAAAGAATGAAAATAATGGGAGCATTGAGAGAACAAATTTGACCAAGGTAGAGAAAAATAAGGTTTCCATCAAGAGAGAAAAAAAAAGAAGAAGAAAGAAAAGGTGAGAAAAAAAAAAGAGAGTGGAAAAAAATAAAGAAACAAATTAGTGTATATTAAAAAAAGGAATGAGATTAATGATGCTTATACGAGGAAACACTTCTTCTACCTCAAACTCATGCCTTATTGAGCATGTTATTCCATTATTAAATTGGGTTATTTTGTAACAGCAAATACTAGTCACAATATGAGTTTGATCGAAGCTAGTTTAGTCATTAACAAATCCGAAATCAATGAAAATTCTATTATGAAAAAAAAATTAAACCTCAAGCTTGAAGATGAAGATATCTGATAAAAATACCAACTTGCCATATTAGTACAGTATTAGAGGATATATAATATGAATACGATTTTCTATGAAGAATATGAAAAATATAACATAAAAAATAGATAAAAGCAAAGTATTGATAGTATTGATAGATATAAAAATAAATTAATTAAATTAAAACTTTTTCTTTTTCCTAATTATCAATTAAAAGATTTAGCTTGGATAAATCCTATTGATTTGATATTTTTAGTCGGCAAGGGTAGGAGGAAATATTTATCATACAATAATAATACTAATAAATAAATAAATAAAAACTGAAACCACCGAATTGGGCTAGGTGTTTGAGCAGATTCATTAGAGTGGGCGAGGCTCTTTTATGTCAAAATAAAAGAAAATCAGGCCCAGCTTGTTGTTTATGTTAAAAATAATTAAAATTTGGGAAGGAGCGAGCATATATCATCGCTAAAGTCTAAAACCCTAGTAGAAAACCCCTCCTTTTTTGTTGCAGCCTTGAATTCTCAATCTTTATCCCTTATCCTCCTTTCGACAAATCAAGAAACCAGAAAAGATGAGGCCTTTGGACGAGAAAGAGATGGGCGAAGTTTTCAAGAAACTGATGTTGTTCACAGGAAACAACCTCAAAAACATCATTGAAAGCCCATCACATGAAGGACCAGACCCGAACCCAGGTCGGTACTGCTTCAGGCTCCACAAAAACAAGGTATTTTACATCAGTGAATCAATAGTGAAGCGAGCGACAAACATTGGCCGCAAAAATTTGGTATCTTTAGGTACTTGTATTGGGAAATTCACTCATAGGGGTGATTTTAGATTGACTACACAGTCACTGAATTTACTGGCTGCAAATGCTAAAAATAAAGTTTGGTTGAAGCCCACTTCAGAGATGTCTTTTTTGTATGGGAATCATGTGTTAAAAGGCGGGTTAGGGAAGATTACTGATAGTATCAATCAAAATGATGGGGTTGTCGTGTTTTCTATGAGTGATGTGCCTTTGGGGTTTGGAACCGCCGCCAGGTCGACACAGGATTGTAGGAAGTGTGATCCTAATGGGATTGTTGTGCATCACTACTCTGATATTGGTGAGTATTTGAGAGATGAAGATGATCTTTGAGAATCATTTTACAGCCTTTTGGGATTATAGGCTGCTGCTGCTGCTGTTCTTGGTGTTGGTTTAAGATAATTATGGGAGTGATTTAAGTTAGAACTTGTTTAATTTGGATTATTACGGGGTTTCTTGTTGTTATTTTGTTTGCGAATGTTAATGAAATTAAAGTTTTTCTTTCATGGGTTTTGTCTTTATGCTAATTTTAATGAGTGTATTTCTACGTTGAGCTGTTCCTTTTCTGAGTTAGATAGCATAAGCTCAATTTTATATCCTCAAGGCAGGTGATTAGATGATTTTCATGATCAACGAATGTGAGCAATGAAGTCCTTAGTTCAATTATTTGGACTGTAATGAACATTTGCTGCACAAGATCATCTCCTTCCATATTTGTGTGGCTGGATTTGTATGGGATGCAAATTGGAATGGCTAGTTGCTATGCTTTTACAAAAGGCTTTGTAGAATGCTTAGGCTGTGCTGGATTGTATTCTTCTTTAATTGGTATGTATGCTTGTTTTTTTCTGCAGGATAGGTGCTTATGTGCACTAATCATGCCGCACAAACAAGTTATTGATATTTGAGATTGTTTCTCTGGCTTTACAAATAAATGATTGAGTGAATTTAATTTTGATCAATGAAAAGATATTATTTGTTTCATTTTTGTGTTGGGCTCATGGAAAGTAGATTGCATTGGAATGCTGATGATATGTTAGTATGTACTACAGCTTCAATTGTGTTTGTTTCTTGCATATCGATTTCCTCCTATTTTGCTAATGTACCTCATCTAGCAGTGTTGTTCTGTTTTCTGGCTGCTGGGGTTACAGAAACTATAACTAACGGTTTGTGAACAGCAATTGGTGGTGATTGTTGAGCATTTAGGAATGCAAATGATCAAGTGGCCAGTAGGGTAGTGAATAACTGTGCAGCATGCAATTTGACAATGTGATCAAGGAAAATGAATGGACCGTATATTCTCATAATTTGAGATTATGCATGATCTTTTATGCTTTCCTTATTCATACTGATTTACTAGAATTCTAAACTGTATTATAGATTGAGTTAAAGATCAATTTATTGCCTGAACATCATATTGACTTTGAAACTTATTTTGTCATACACCATGGTTAGATTATGTGATACATACTATTTTGATACATACGTTATTAAGTGAAATTGTTTTGATATATGTATACTATCGTTTCTTAGTAAAAAAAAATTATTGTATGCTATTAACAATTTTAAACTATGTCATGTAAAAGAACATTTCAATCAAAAAGATTACTTTGTTAGGTGATCTCCAGGCTATGATACAATGATATCTCGACTTAAAAGCTTAAGTTGTAAGATAAGACTCAAAACATGATTTATATTATACTTTAACATGCCATATTAGATTTAGATAAGATAGTTCTAAACACAGTTTACATCTTCTCCTTCATTTCCCAATAAAAACTGGAGTGCTTCTCCACTCTCCAAACAAGGCGGTTACTTGTGGAGTGGCCTGCTCCATGGCAATGTTCAATTTTTTCTTTACCGACAGCACCTTTGGCATGCTGCTCTGTAGTTGTTTAAGTTCATTAGTAATGTTTTGTATCTGGTGTTTTAAAGTGTGTGTGTGTGTGTGTGTGTGACTGTTTTGACCTTTGGCATGCTGCTCTGTAGCTGTTTAAGTTCATCAGTAATGTTTTGTATCTGGTGTCTTAAAGTGTATGTGGGTGTGTGTTACTGTTTTGACCTTTGGAATGCTGCTCTGTAGCTGTTTAAGTTCATCAGTAATGTTTTGTATCTGGTGTCTTAAAGTGTATGTGGGTGTGTGTGTGTGTGTTTTACTGTTTTGACCACATGCATGTACTGGCCTTAGTGACGTTCTGTATGCAGTCTGGTAGGACTCCAAATAGTTGAAATTGATTTCAGAGGTTTGGTTATGAAGTTCTCTCTGTCACATGTCATTCTTTACATAGTAACTTCTAGTTAGAAGTTGGAATACTTACAGACTATATTTTGCTAAGTATCCAGTCTGATAAACCCATCAATGAGTTCAAATTGTGCTTTTGTTCTGATGCTACCTTAGTTACATGCTCCATCTCTTTATGGCCACTTTAATTTAGAACTTTATCTCTATATGGTCTCTTTAATTTAGAATTTTGAATATTGTCAGACTACCACACAACTTTTCTACTTCAGAATACTGCCGTGTATTTCCAGTTACATCTCTTATATTTTGTTTTCATTATAATTGCCTCATATTCTATCTGAAAGCAAACAAGTCCTTATCGAGGGTATTATCTGTCTTGTTGATTTGATCTCTCCTTCAAACTTTTGATTCAGGCCTCATTGCTAGAATTTAGTTGAGGCTAGACCAAAACATTTTGTATTTGATTGGAGATAAGTAAATATGTGCTTTGCTGCAACAAATGCTGCACTGCAGAAGAGGGTGCATGGACGTGTGGCAATGAAATTCAATTTTTCAGAAGCTTGCACTACGGTTCATTGCTAGAATATTATTGACGTTTCTCTTGCAATGAGAATACGAATGACCAACCATTTTACGAGTTCCAGCAATTGTAAGGTTATATTCTTAAGCCACCATTTGATATGCCAGCCTCATGTCCAGTCCACGCATAATTCCTGTCTACTGTAGAGCTCACGAAAATAGGAATCAAATCTGAATGCTGCTGGATCCATTCACTTAATTGAGATGAAATATGTTTCGGGGCTTGATTGATTATCCATTACTAAGCATCAGGGTGCCTGCTGCAAGTAGCTCTCTACCATGAACCCGGTCAACATGAAGGATCCATGCCTGAGTAAAGAGGAGTCTCAATTAGTGAGCTCTTTACTAATTGATGCTGGCTGCTGCAGGCACCGAAGAGATTAAAAAGGTGAAACATTCTTGTTTGCGCACCAGGGAAATGGAACAGTGCCGTGGGAGGGTACTCTGATACCACTAAACTAGATGCGCTGGGCGCTGCTAGCTGAGATAAGGTCTAAATGTACATTGTTTACCAAGCCCATCAAGGCCAGATCCCTCTTGGTGTTGTGTGTTTCCAAAGCAGATGTTTGGATTGTTTTTTTTAGATGTCCGAGTTAGTTTCTGCATAACTTGACTAATCTTACAGGTCTTGAAATTAATAATTATATAAGTCTCCAGTGATCTGAAAGGACTTGAACTGGTGATCATTGAGGAGTAAACTCAAAGCCTGATCAGTTTAGTTGAGCTATCTCTTCATAGCAAACCCATGGATTCAAACTCCAGCTTGTGCTGGCTTTTTTATTTATAGACAGTGGTGTATCTTCTTCGTAAGATCTTATATAAGGTCAGTGCCGGATGTCCATGAAGAACTCTAAAGATGGAATTCCTTGAATCCATATTCATAATTGTCACAGAAAGGACACGGAAGGGTAAGCCATCCATATCCATATGATAGTGTGGAAATCATGGATGGCTTCAGGCCTGTAAGCTTGTCAAAGCCAATTCTCTTCTTCTTCTTCTTTGGACGTACCTTTAGCTAGCTTTGATTAAAATACAATAATCCTGTCATTATCAAGGGATTATGGAATATAAACAGGAAACAAAGCAGCCCCCCCCTAATTTGTTCTTAAGCAGGAATTGAATTGATCCTACATTCTCCATATTTTTATTTTCTTAGTACTTTATTCTCCATATCATTGTGAATGGCCTCATTCTTTCTCCTTTAATCAAAGTTAGGCATAAATTAGCCCATTTATTACATAAAATCAGATAAGCTAATAATTCTTCTTTACTTTTAAATTTATTCCCTTTATAGCCAACAATTAATCAATTCCCCCTTTCTTTTTAATTTCTAGAAGTTCCCATTGAAAAAAGAATTACTCAACTCTCATGTGATTAATATAACACAATTTTGTCATCCAATCTCCTAACACCTTAGATTTTAACCACATGATTGGAATCTTGTTTTTGCCCTCTCATCTTATTCTATCTTTATTCAAGCTTTCTTTTATATATATATATATATATATATATATATTCTTTGCAACTTTAGCCCTAAACTCTATACTAAAAATATGTTTAGTAGTGTAATTACAGTTGCTTTTTTTCTTTACAACTGTAGCCCTAAACTCTATACTTTAAAACAACCTCTCTAAAATTTGTGTTCAATGCAAACTAATCATGATCTAATTTATAATTTCTAAATAGTCCTCAAATATTTGAAGTTGTACGGGAAATTAAAGGCACTAAATTCTCCTCTTCTTTTTTAGCATGCAAAGTATTGTATTGTGCGTTGTGTGATTAGTTTTATATATAGAAAAATGATGTAATTTTACTTTTTTTAAATTAAAAGATCAAAGTGTATTTATGTAGTTTTTGTAGGTTGCATGGAAAAAAAACGTAATAAGAAGATGGTAACATTTCTTCTCCATTTGAGGACTTATTTTCATAATTACAATGCTTGAGGACCAAAGTAGACTTATGGACTTGGGAGTGTTTGAGTGCATCATTTATCTTGAAGGATAGCCTAGTTGCCAATAGTCTTAATTGCACAATATTTATATTTTTCATATATCGTCTTCGTGAATATGGGAATAGTTTAGATAAGTTAAAATGTTAGCCACTTTAATTAATTAATAAATCCCCTAAGTCCATTCAAAGAAAATAAAAGATTCTGCTGAGCAGAATTAAGAAAACTAATTAACAAACTTGTCCAATGAACCTTAACGAAGACCTAAGTATTGGAGTCTCATCTCAATGATAAAGAATTAAAAAATAATATTATTATGAATAACTTCGTTACAATGATTACAAAATCTAGAAAAGATTTCTAGTTTAAATCTTATTATTTTTATTTTTTAATTTACGATCAATTATACATTTTAAATTGACAGGTTATTTTTTCTGTGAATTGGCTTTTGAAAGTGATTTTTTATCCGTGAATCATATTCAAGAATTCAAGAGTGCATCATGATATTAAAAAAAAAAAACAATTCTATCAAATATTTAAATTAATAACCACTCTCTTGTGATGTATATATATACATCTTTCGAGAATTGTTATAATATGTGACATGGGAATCCAGGAAATATCCATACTCGTACAGTAATCTTGCACGAAGTGATTATAAATTGTATTCGTGCTTTAGAAAAATTCTCCACATACATTCTAATATTTTCTTGTGAAAGGCAAACGATGCTCCATATTGTTGATTCAAAATCCTTAGCATTCACGTACGTATATCACGAGAACATTATATATTTATGGTTAAAAACTAGAGAATCGATCACGCCATGGCACAAACCCTAACTAAAGCTTACCATAAATCTCAAGAGGAACCCAACAATTTGCTTTAGTGATTAAGATGGGTCGTTGCTTTTCTTCAAAAAAGAAGAGGTTAAGATGGAAAGGCACGTACCCTTAAGATAATAGGGTACAAGTAAACAAGTACCTTATAGAACTTAAAATTTGGCCTTTCTAAGGGACAATGTTCACATGGGCTTGTAGTATTATTGATTATGAGTGTGAGATCAATGGAGCTCTCAATCATGTGGAGCCTAGAATATATGATTCTTATATGGGATTAAAGCAAAGCATATTGAGTATGTTTTGGGATTTGGGGGTACAAAATGTTGCTTTATTAGCTTTATAGCAAGAAATACAAAGAGTCTCAAAAAATTGCTAGAATTTGTGATTTGGCATGTCGACGAACCTCATAGTAGGTTTTGGTGGGTTTGACGAATCATCGTTATCCTAGGTGGACTCAATGGCATATGGGGTGGAAAGTATTCCTTGATGCCGTCTCACTATCACCTAAATCATGCTCTCCAAAGACATTAAGAAAAAGATTGAGTTCCCATCATTCAATCTCAAAAAAATATGCGATTCATGGGAATTTGGATTCATATACAGGCATTCAAGCTTCGTCTTAAATTAACATATAGTTTTAATTATAATCTTGGAATCTGAGTGTCTACAGGATCCTATTCTCTAAGGTTCTGCAAGCTGTACGAGTCATTCTCCTAAAAAAAACAACGATATCATCTTCGAGCACCCTAGCTAGCTAGCTTCAAGATCATAATTTGAAGACCAGTAGAAAAGGGACAGATGCTTGGAAGAAACCAAGATTAATTGGTCCAGTATATGGAGGGGAATAACAGTGAAGAAGATAAATAATTTATCCAAGCTAGCTAGCAGAAATCCTTTTCAAGAGAAGGGAAGTGTTGGCTTTGTTGATGTTAGGTCTCCGTCTGAAGGACCATTTGCCACGAGGAGGAGGTTGCGAATTAGGACATGCTTACGACCAAGGTGCTTGATAAAGAAAGGATTTGTCTTAAAAAGCCCTACATTATATGAATCATCTTTCATTTTGTTGGTTGAATTGGGTGCTAGAATCTTACATTACTTTTACAGAATTCCAAGTTGTTGCTTGCTTCTCCACGGACATTGCCCTATTTTTCTCCTAGCTTTATGTAGACAAATTGCACGTTATTGGTTAATCCATAAAAATCTCTCCCAAAAAAACTTTTAAATGTCATGCATGCATGGCCCTAATTATCCACCTGCTTTCATTTGCCTCTATATAATTTGGAAGAGCTCCAAGAAAATATCTCGAGTGAATTATTGAGGTATGTTGTAGGGTTCAAGGAATATATATACACACGCACCAGCCGTAGAAGAAGAAAACTTCTCTTGGAGATTATTTTATGTGCTTGGATATGAGATAAATTAGTTTTAAAGAACAATGTGATTCTCTTGAGAAAAAAAAAAAGATTACATCGGATTTTTTACATGGAATAAGCTCTTTAATTATATACATAAACCTTCTCATAATAATAAGGGATTAGATGATCGTTATGGGAAAATATTAATTATTTGTCTCGGAACAAACCCTATATTTTCACCAATTCATCAAAACAAGTCTTATGCTATCAATTGAATTGATTAATCCTTATTGTGGTTAATTTCAATATTAATTGAGTATAATTAATTTATCAAATTGAAATTGAAAAAAAGATATTTTTTTATTAACGTTGGTGTCCGGATCAGCTTACACGCACCTCGATTAATCCTACGGGCCTTGAAATTAATGACCATGTAAGCCTCCAGTGGCCATTAAATTAGCAACCATAGAACTCGAACTTGAGATCACAAGGGAGCAAACCCCTTTATCCCTGACAAATTAATGATAATATATAAAAGAATTTTTTTAAGGAATTAGTGAAAACACATGATGCAATAATGCGTTCAAGCATATGTCTTCTTATGAGTCATCCAACTAATTGTTACAAGAACAACTCCTTTTTAGCCAAACCATCCATACTCAGAATGCAAACGAAGAGAAATAAACATTCAATTACTTATTAATTTCATCAATAATAACTGAGAAGGGAAAGAAAGACTTAAAAGTGACACTTTTATTTATTACACCAATAGCTTTAGGGTTTTTAAAACTTCAAATTTAATATAGCGTTTCCCAATCCACAAATATTTCAACTTTAATTTATGTTAGAGATTTCAGGTTAAAAATGCATACGACTTCCGATCGAATTTATATTTTCCATCTCTAATTATTTCAGGATAGATAGATTTAACCAAAAAATTAACTTCATTAGGTAGCTCAACTCCCCTTAGACCTTTTGTTTATTTGTTTTGTTACATGGAAAATGCTCAAATTTGAATTTTTTTTTCATAGAAGGAATTAATTGAGGACATTAATATTATCATTTGAGCTAGAAAACAACAGTACATACTAGTGTTCTTATATATATATATGCACACACATTAGATTATTCACCTGTGGTGTTTTCTTGGATGTAAAAGAAATGTTCGGATGTTGGTAATGTTTTTATTCTAGTGGAATTTTTGTTTTAATAATGTGAAAGTTGACCCGATGCAACCTAGTTGAATATACAGGTCTAAAAACAATCCATACAACTCATAAATATAATTTGACTAAAAAAAATTCAAGATGACATCTTTTTTTTAATATTAAAATAACAACATATTGGATTGACTTGGGTCAACCCGGGTTAACATGTCATATCCGCGACTCGGGTTATGAGACTATGATAACCCCATAAAAAGCAAATCAAAATAAATTATGAAGTCTAATTCTCAGTAAAACCAATATTGAATGATGAAATTGAAAAAAACAATCAATAAAAAAAGACTTCAAGTAATAAAACCAAGATAACCCATGAAAAGAAAATCGATTAAAAAAATTAATAAAAAAACTCATGACCCAGGTCATTAGATCGAGATAATTTCATAGGAAAAAAAATGATCAAATTTAACCCGGGTTAACCTCTTAAATTTTGATTACGAGATTGAGAGATAACTCCATAGAGAGCAAATGAAAACAAATTATAAAGCCCAATACCCAATCATTCCTGTCGAATCTAATGTTAAATGATGAAAATTTTAAAAATCTTAATTATAAAAATGACACAAAAAGTGAGCCAAGTGAACCCGGGTTAACCCGTTAAGCACTATTCCAGAGTCATAAGGCTGAGATAACCTAAAAAAAGCAAATAAAAAAATCATGAAACATAAAGCTCAATGAAACATAATATTAAATGATGAAATTGGAGAAAAAAATCAATTAAAAGAATTGAGTCAATTGGGTTAACTCGTGACCTGAGTTATGAGACGGGGGACAATCCAATAAAAAAAAATCTAATTTTGAAGGACCTATGACTTGGGTCATGAATCCAAGATAACCTTTTATAGATAAGATAAAAAAAGACTCAATTTAACCGTGGTTAAAATGCCAAAAACAGCGATCTTAATCATGAGACCATATATCCCAATAAAAAGCAAATCAAAACAGATTATAAAACTCAATTCCCAACTAACCTAGTGTTGAATAATGAAATTGGGAAGGAGAGCAACCCAATCTAGCCAACCATTTATCTTTTCTACCTGCTGGAGTTCAGTTCACGCGCCCCCAGCTATGGTGGCGCGTGATCTCCATACACTAGTAGTGTTCAACAGTCTCACTAAATTCTAATAGCTCATCTTGACCATTCAGACCTTTCTAGAAGGTGTTATTTAAATTTTGGATGATTTTACATTTGTTATTGTGCAAATTGTAAATGGGTAATTGTAAGTGTGTATGAGTGAATTAGTGAAAATGATGGGGTGTGTGTTCGTGTGGTGCATGGTTTTATTTTTACAAGTCTTAAAATAAAGAATGAAAAAATACAAGAAAAATTATGGCCAAGCAAAAAAAAAAAAGCCTAAAAACTATGTCTTTTGCATAATTTAATTTTTTTTTGTTAAATATTATGTTTAGCATAAAAAAATCATTCTGTGTGTTTTAACACACACACACACACACACACAATATATATATATATATATATATATATATATATATATATATATATATATATATATATATATATTTGTGTTTTTGGCATTGGAATAAAAAAAAAACTATGTTTTGTATTTGCATGTATTTTTAAGCTTCATAACAAGTTTATCAAGCCCATTAAAAATTTAGCCCAAATAAAATGGTTCATTGGGCAACATACATATAAAAAACCCTTTTTAAATAAACAATGATAAGATCTTCGAATAAAAGAGTCAAATCTTTTTCATGTGAGTCCAATATTTATTTTTATCGTTTTCATATCCAATGCCCATTTTAAAATTCAACCCAGGATTGTTTGATGTAAGTGGATTGTCGACGAGCAGACTTTCAGTATGTACTAACATTATAGTAAAAAATATCAACTCCGGTATTTACTAACACTAGAGTCAGAAACATCAATCTCGGTATTTACTGATGTTAGAGTAAAAAATATCGATTCCAATATTTACTGACACTAGAGTTAGGAATATTAACCTAAAATTTACCAACATCAGAGTTATAAATACTATAAAAAACCATGATGGCATTACACAACAAACCATTAGCAAGTTAAGACAAAATCATTAATGCAGCTTACCTTAGGTAGAATGTTTTAAGAGTGATATTATCTTCTCTTTAGCGTAATAGTCTCGTACCAAAGAATCTTTGAAGACCAGTTAGGGTTCCTAGTGACCATAGTATTAGGTGACGACTCCATAAATAAGACATTTCTCCTATAAGAACAAGATGCCATATATCTATTCTATTGTTTTTTTTTTAAATTTAATGGTCACCTTGATGTCGAGTATGATAGAATGACGACTCCATTGGAGACTTTTTTTGGACTAAGCTTTTCTTTTTGTTTGTTAATTGCTATAATGTTTGTTATGTTGTGTTCATTATATATATATATAGCTTTTGCATGCATATTTATTCATGTTATCTTCTATGTATTGGATATGAATTTGTGTCTTCACACATTACTCACTAGGCATTGAATATACAGAATATCAACTTTAGGTTAGGTGGAGAAGTAGTGGCACCCCAATGACTTTAGCTTGGATAAGACTCGTGAAACTATCTAACTCATGCTCGATTGTTTACTTGGTAGTGGTTGATACACCGATCTGATATTACTCAGGACCTCTATCTTCACACTTCTTGTAAGCCTTATATCGATCTTTAATGATCACTGAGCATGTGAAAGACTCTTTAAAACTAGGTAGTAACCTACCCCATACACTTAATGGCTAGAACCTACCTATTAGGTTATACTCTGTATAAATTTCACCAAGGCAAACTTAACCTGTAGCATCTTGATTACAGGGCTTATGGGTGACATAATGACCACTAATCATGATATAATAACTACTGTTGAGTATGGGTTTGAATTTAAATCACTACAATTGATTAAGGAAGACTGCCCTAGACTGGATGTCGGTGGGATATCGCTGCTTAAAGATGTAAGATGTGTAATAAATGATGCCAACAAGTTGGTTCAGCTTACCAAGTATCTAAAAGATGCGACAAAATTTACAAAGATATATAGAAGGATTTTGCACCTTCTGAAAGTGTCAGTGTTACCATTAGCCATAAAAGCTTTGATAAATTTTTGAGACCCTGATTATCGGTGCTTTACATTTGGAGATATCGATATGATGCCAACTATTAAGAAATATAGTGTCTTGACATATTTCCTTGAAGATGTCTATAAGCTATACTTTCACCGAAGAATTGAGAATACCATGTAAAAGTTTGCTAAGCTATTAGGAATATATCAAATGAACCAATATAGAGAAAAGAATAACCCTAGAGGTTTGAGATGGAAATAACAAGAGGAGCTGCTACTTGCAAAAAAGTCTAATGCGGGTGCTAGAATAAAGAAGTGTAGAATATTGGCTTTACGAGTATTTGGACTGGTACTGTGTCCCTATACTGTTGAAATTATCTGTTTGGAAGCAGCCAATTTGTTTGTTGAGTATGAGATTACCAAGATTAATCCCTCTGCTGCAATTTTAGAAGAGACAATCCTATCTCTTAACCATTCTAAAAAGACTAGGAAAGGTTCTATGAGATGTTGTGTCTCATTGCTATTTATCAAGATAGTAAGTCATATTGAAGCTGAGACTCTAATATTTATAAGTTTTTGGTGGTTTGACATAAAACAACTCTAGTTATTTGTATTGAAAGAGTGGGAGAACTTTTCTGAAGAGGACTGAAGGACAAAGTTGAAAGAACTTTCATAAAGCAATTTTAATTAGATAGCTCCTTGGATGAGAGATATGAAATGTTTAATGGGTTATGTAAAGAAACCATGAGTGCTATTAATTGGAATCACTGGATATATAAGCTATAAACCTGCTTTGGTTACAAGATAGTTTGGGGGCATACAAAGCATTCCTAGGACAGTTGGTATAGCTTAATTTTCTAGAGCCTACAAAGGAGCTACTATAGAGATGGTAGGGAGCATTAGACAAGATTGGAAATCCTTGGTGCTAATAAAAAGGGAAATTAGAGTAAGGAATCCTACAGTTAGTGAAAAATACCTTAGATGGCATAATGAAGAAATCATTAACACAGTAAGAACTTCATTAACATAGAATGAAGAGATCAAGTAAAGGTGTTACAAACTGAACTCAAAACAAAGGAAGAACTGAGAATGTCTTTGGAGCAACAGTTAGTCAAAGAAAGGGCTGCAAGAAAAATAGTTGAGGAAGAAATGGTCTTTGTGGGTTAAGACTGGATGAAGGCAATGATTGAGTTAGAGACACGAAAAGCATTCAATCAACACATGGTAAATTATGTAGAAAAAACTAAGTATTAGGAAGAATTAGTTACCAAGACTCAAACCACACTAAACATTCGTCTAAAGGATCTAGACAAGCTTAATGCCTAATTAGAAAAGGCTGAGATTGAATTAGCTAGTGCTAAGAAGACAACTAAAATTCATAAAGATTTGATAACCAAGAAAATATGAAGACTAAACAACTGTTAGAGAGCTAAAGGATGAAAGAAAACCACAAGCAAACACTAGATACTGCTAATAACATTTTATTTAGAAACAATTTGATCATTGCTGAGAGGATAAGAAAGTTGCAAAAGCAAATTGATCGAGCTTCTGTGGAGGCTTATAGGCTATGAGTGGAGGCTTGCCAAGTTGGAGGAGACATCATGAAGTATCGAAGAAGCATGGATAATATCGATGATTTTTTAAAAGCTATAGCTAATAAAGGCAGTGCCTTTATTCTTATGTAATAGCTAGCTAAAGCAATTTCTATTATAATAAAAGAATTCTTGATGATTAATAAAAGGAATGAGACCCATATTTGCTTCAAAAAATGTGTTTGGATGTATTTTTGTATGGCTAAAAATCCAAATAACAAAAGGCTAGGCAGATATCCTCTCGGCATTGTAGTAAGGATATCAAATTCTGGTTTGACCGTATATCCAAAGAATAACGACTATATGTCACCCCTCGAAGAGTGAATCCATATCCAAATGTTTTTCTTATACATTCATGCTCATGCATATTTTACACATGCTTATAAATTGTCGTATTCTATATATATAGGTAACTATAAGTTCCCCATTAAGACGCACCTATAACACTCAACTGTAAAAAAGACAAATGAAAAACGAAGAAAGATCTCAGTTAGAATTCCAACAATAAAAGGAGTTGGAAAGTCTTAAGAAAGTTGTAGTAAGGCTTACTAGTTTACTCGAATAAGCTTTAGGGTTTAGATCTGGAGAAGGAACATCCACCTAGCTAGTATTTTCAGCTCAACCTCCACATATGCCCACAACTCCTTTCAATCCATAAAATATAGGGGCAAATAAGATGTCACCTCAATCTCAACATGCTACACATTTTCTATCTGCTCAACCAGCATATCCGATAAGGATACCCTTTACTGTTGATTTGACAATAGATGAATCTTAAAAAGGACAAGGAAGTGGAGGAAGATAACCTGAAAAATCGGCTGCCCTAGAGGAAAGGATGAGAGCAATTGAGGGAAATAACTTGTATAATCTTGTAAAGGCTGCTGAGATATGTTTGGTGCCTAATGTTGTCATTCCTAAAAAATCTAGAGTGCCACAATTTGTCAAATATACTGGAACTCAATACCCGATAACCCACCTTAAAGCATATTGTAATAAAATAGTCGAGATGGTTCATAGTGAGAAATTATTGATTCATTTTTTTCAAGATAGTTTGAGTGATGCTGTTCTCATTTGGTATATGCAATTAAACAATACCAAGTTAAAAAGGTGGAAGGACTTGGTTGATGCTTTCATTAGGCAATATAAGTTTAATATGAATGTGGCCCTTGATAGATCAAGCTTATAAGCTATAAAAAAGGGCAATAAAGAGTCCATAAGAGAATACACTCAAAGGTGGCATGAATCTGATACACAGGTTAATCCTTTTTTGTTGGAAAAAGAGATGGTTGGTTTATTTTTAAACACCTTCAAGGGCTCGTACTTTGAATACCTGGTTAGAAGCTTTACACAACATGTCTCTATCCTGATGGTTATAGTTGAAAGAATTGAATAAGTTATTCGAATGGGTAAGATTATAGACCTTAATGAGAAAATGGGTTTTACTAGATGAAAAAAAGAAACTGAAGTTCACAATATTGAAGAAGGATGTAAGGGAAAGAAGAAAACTTACCAATACAACTATGACTTCAAAAAACATATGCACTTACCCCTACCATATCCAATATAAATTTTACCTCGCCCTTTTCTAGAAGCCAAACCAACACTCAAACCAACCCAACAAATAACTAGACAAATAATACCTTTCGCCCACCAAAACATTTCCAAGGAAACCGAGAACAACTTTCACCACTTCCTATACCTCTCATTGAAATATACCAAAGGCTACTTAATATTGGCCAAGTTGTACCTATTTCTTTAACACCTTTGCAACCTTCATTCCCTTTTTAGTACAAACATAACCAACCATGTGAATACTATGCTGGTATCGCTGGTCACAACATTGATGGTTGTGTTGCATTAAAAAATAAGATCCTTCAACTCATCAAGGTCGAATGGATTACCTTTGATAAATCCCCAAATATGAATTATAACCCACTACCAAACCATGCTTCTAGAAATGGAGGGGTTAATACCTTGAAGTAATAATGATGAGGATGTATGAGATGTTAAAACAAGCTAGATATCTCAAAATACCGTCCAAAACATACACTCTAAGAGATATGAATGAATATTGTAAGTATCACCAACACTTTGGACATAATATTAATTCTTTTGAAGAATTTCATTCTAAGGTAGAAAGTATGATGATGTTAGGAATGTTAAGAAAGGGTGGTCCAAAATAAAATGCATATAATAAGAAGGTTGAAGTTTGTAGGTATCAGCTAACTAAGCGAGGACCCCCAAAAATGATTCTAACTAAGCCTGCAAGTACAACTAGCGAAAGCTATAATGCCCTACCTCATAATTATAGGTATTCCTTTCATAATAAGAATCCTTCCTCTATTTTTCATTTTGAAATAAAAAGGCTAACTCGAAATAGGAGATGTTTTACTACTGAAGAGTTGAAAATTATAAGAAAGCCAAAGGAAAGAATGCGGTTGAGTTGGCAAAGATGGATGAGGTTAATAAGCTAGTAAGCGATGAAGAGGCTAGTGAGTTTTTGAAGTTAGTGAAGCATGATGAATATAGCATGGTGGATCAATTGAAGAAAACACTCGCTAGGATTTCTTTGTTATTATTAGTTCTAAGTTCAGAATTGTATAGGAACGCTCTTCAGAAAGTTCTTAATGAGGCATATATTCCTCAAGACATCATACAGGATTTTATAGAACATTTAGTGGAAAATATTTAGGCCACCAACTACCTTTACTTTACTAATGATGAGCTTGATCCTGAAGGGACCAATCATAACAAACCACTGTGTATCACAATAAAGTGCAAGGATTGCGTGATTGCTAAGATGCTCATAGATAATGGTTCTGCTCTAAATATATTGTCAAAGCATGTGCTTGATAAGATGCTTATTGATGCCTCTCATATAAAACTAAGTACCATGACTACCAGAGCATATGATGGGTCATCTAAGGCCAATTATTAGGAATATTGATGTTGAACTAATCATTAGCCCCTAACTATTCCAAGTGACATTGTAGGTGATGCATATTTATCCTTCATATAACATGTTGTTAGGAAGACCTTGGATATATGTAGCCCAAGTTTATCATAAATGGGAATTTGGTGACCATAAAAGCTAAAGAGGCTTTATTTATAATAAGAAATGTATCAGTCCGTTACATTGAAGTTGAAAAAATTAGGGATGAAAATCTCCATGCATTTGAGTTTGTAAATGCCTAATGGGCACCTGGAAATAAGGTATGAAAGCCAGAAATTTCTGAAGCCACAAAAATAATTGCTAAATGTTTTTTGAAACATGGATTGTCATTCCAATATAACTCGACCATAGGAATGCCTGAGAGGATTAATATGATGAAAATGGTGTATTGATCAAAGGTTTAGCTTAGGTTTTAAGCCAAGAAGGATAGATTATAAAAGAAGTCGATATTAAAAAAGAAAGGAGATTAACCCAGATTGAAAGAAATATGCCCAATAAAGACGGGATAGAGATCCCACCTATTCACATAACATTTCCATGATTTGCATATGTAATAAGGGTTGAAGATGAGTTGGAAAGTTTGAGAAATGAACTCAATTGTGTTACTATCAACTATCTTGAAGGCTTTAAAGAAGAAGACCATAAAGGAGACCTTGAGGCTAGAGAGAATCCTCATGAACTATTGCCTCAACCATTGGCACTTTAGAAGATGTCCCATCTGAATTTGTGAGAAAGCTGGCTTATGGGGAAGAGTTGAACAATTAGGAGATCTAGGAAGTAAAGTTGGCTGATGGGGACGAGTTGAACAATTGGGAGATCTAGGAAGTCCAGATTGTTTTCAAAAGAAGACTAGAATTGATAAATGTAGGCATTAAGCAACATAAAAGAGAATTAAAAATTAGGATGTTAATCACCGTTAATATGAGAAATGAGTTGGTTGCTTTTTTACAAGAATATATTGATGTTTTTGCCTGGTCATATGTTGACATACATAATTTAGATACCGAGATTATAGTACATAAGTTACTATTAATAGAAGGTTGTAAGCTGATCAAACAAAAGTTATGGAGGATAAAACCTGATATATTGATCAAACTTAAGGAAGAAGTAAAAAAACAGTAGGATGTTTGATTCCTTGAAGTAGTTAAATACTGTTAATTAGTGTCCAACATTGTAACAATACCCAAAAGGACAATAAGATCAGGATGTATGTGGACTTTAAAGATTTGAATAAAGCAAGCCCGAAGGGTGATTTTTCTTTACCCCATATAAATGTTCTTGTGGATAATACTGCTAAGAGTTTTACCTACTCTTTCATGTATGGTTTCTATAGGTATAATCATATTAAAATGGCTCGAGCAGGATAAGGAGAAGACTACATTTATCACTCTATAGAGAACTTTCTACTATAAAGTGATGTCATTTAGGTTAAAGAATGCTGGAGCAACTTATCAAAGAGTAATAGCGACATTTTTTCATGACTTGATGCATAAAAAAATTGTGTACATAGCAAGGTTGTCAATTCCGTTTCGATAGGTGTTTCGTTTTTTTAATTGGAATGGAATGTTTCAGTTTTGGAGTGTTTCGGCGTGCCGTTTCGGGGTTGTACTGTTTATATATATATATATATATATATATATATATATATATATATATTAAAAAAACAAAAAAAAAAAAAAAAAAAAAAAAAAAAAAAAAAAAAAAAAAAAAAAAAAAAAAAAAAAAAACAGAACAAGATCAACTACAGTATCAAAATTTCATAGTAAATTGGCCTGTGAGCTTCAGATTCTCAACAATGAAGCCTCTCCAGTTCATAGATGAAATGGTATGGCAAAGAAACAAACCAGATGAGTGTAGTTGAGACTTATAGCGACAATAGCAAATAGAATCTACCTCTGTATGAACTATCCTTGGACCAGAAATGAAACCCACCATCCTGTATCTACATTCTGGAAACTCTTGAGAAGGAAATTCCAGCTTCATGCTCATCTTAGTTGGCTATATGACCCACCAGCGGCTCATGATTGTGGGAATTTGCAGGCCACCATGACTCACACCGGACACACCATGACTCACACCGGACAACATTACTGGCCTCCTCTGCAGCAACTGTGTAAGGGACATTGACATTGAGAGCATCACAGATACCGGAAACCTCTTGTTTCATTGCAGTATTCTGCTCTTCCCTGGCTCTAAGAAAATGAGCCCTTTTGTGACCTCCCAAAGCTTGGCCAGATAGAAAAACTTTAAAGCAGATTGAGCATTTGTGCTCCTTACCCTCCTTTGACTCGCAATCTTTTACAATAACTTCATCACTTTCCTGCTTTGCTAATTCCTGAATACATTCAAGTTTGCCTGTAGCCTCAGTTTCAGCAGAAAAATTAGTCTGGATATCCTTTTCCCAGCTATCAACCTTCACCTCTATGGGACTCTTTCTATGGAATGTTTGGTGACCCCCAAGTGACTGATAAGTGTTGAATTTCCTGTTGCAGATTCTGCACGTGAAATCACCTTTCTTGCTAGGACCTTGAATGATATCAGAACTTGAAGTGGTTACTACCATCTGATAGCGAGATTCCTTTCCCATTTCAGAATTACAAGCATCAAACCTTGCTTGATTACTTGGAATAGATTTCTCAAATCCCAAACCAGCACAATCCAATCCAACTTCACTCATCAGATCCTGACTTGATTCAGCTTCAGTGCAAGTGGTAAGCATTTCATCATGATCTCCCTTCTCTATATCAGTACGACAAAATTCAACTCCAGATTCATCATCCAATTGAGGGCTCTTGGATTCAATATCCTTGAAAATACTCTCTCTCGGAACTTCCGATCTAACTTGATTTTCCTCATCACGCCCCGTCTCAGTATCACCTTCACCACCACATCCATATATACTAGTCATAGAATCCAAATCACAGGAGTCTAAATTATCCTCTCTGGGTTTCTTTGGCTTGACTAGTTCATTACCATAAAAAACATGGCAATCCTCATCTCTCTCAATTCGCTTATTTCGACACAATGAATCAAACCCATTACATTCACTCCTAGACATCATAATCAAAGTAAGAGCCGCCTCTTCAACTTCTTGGTCAATATCAAAACCAGAAACAGATTCATTCAAGCTAGAAAAAGAAGAATTAGGAGTAATCTTGTACCTCATTCTACTAGATCGCTTTCTTCTCACAAGATTCACAGCCTCCGTAGCAGATAAAGCCATAGAAGCCAGATTAGGCCTAGAACTAGCCCTTGGTTCACTTGAGATCCTAAACTTCTCACGATGCAGTCTCTTGTGATTACTTAAAGATTTTAACGACAGAAACCCTCTTCCACATTCTTCGCAGTAAACTCCTTTTCTTTCTTTAGCAGGGTGATGCCTCATGTGACCATGAAGGGATTTTTCTGAACCAAATTCTTTGCCACAAAATCTACATTTCACTGTTTCTTGCATTGAAACATTATCATCATCATTGAAGTCTGAGGATTTCCAAGATTTCTTGGGCTGTTCTCTTAGGCCACAACTATCAGGACCCACGTTGCTGCTTTCAAACTTGACATTTCCTTTAATAGATTTTCTAGTTCCATGAATCCTCATGTGACCACCCAACATATTCCCAGTCAAGAAACTCTTGTTGCATAACTTGCACACATGAATCTTTTCTTTATTCTTCTTCATTTGTTCAAACAAAAGAAACTCCAGATCAGAAACCAAGCAAAACCTCAACTTTCTCAAGAAAATGGCAAAAGAAGATGGTTCTTTGACTATCCAGGAAAACTAACACACCAGAAAGTTGAAGAAAACAGAGGAGCCAATGAAAACCCAGATCAAAAGGAACCTAAATTTGAGCCAAGTTTTGTATAGTCTTGGTCTTTTGAAAGGAAAAAAGAGGAGACCATGTGGGTTCTTGTGAGGTAATCAAGCTAAGTAAAAAACCCTATACAAAGAGTGATCCCCTGCCCCTGTTCAATTGCTCTGCCTCTCTTATAGAGTACGGCTTTGTTTGCAAGTAAATGCAATGCAAGAGACATTTGAAGTGAAAGTGATGGGTTTCGTGAATCTGCTTTGCAGGCCAGACCCCCCCTCCCCTCCTCTCCTCTCTAGTGATGGGTTTTGTACTCGCTTGCATTTGATCAAGTACAATTTTGGCCACGAAATGATTTGGCATTTGAGCATGTGATTGCTTGTGATTAAAGTAATTTGTTAGAGCTACCTTAAGCTAGGTTCCTTTTGAATCCATATCATGTTATTATTAATAGTATTGATTATTTGATTTGTTATTCCTCTTGCCATCTCTCTATTCTTGGATAGAACTCACTTAATTATTTGTAATAAGTGGAGATCAATCTAAATTTTTATTAAAAGAGACTAGTTTTTGAACGGAACTAGCTAAACCCTGGGTTAGTCCTGTGAATGGTGAAGCATAGCCTGGTCTTATAAATAAAGATATATCATGAAACAACATACTCAACCTTTCTTGGTGGCGTTGTCTTGTTCTGCAAAACTCTCCACTCCAATGAGCTTTCTTTCCCAACCTGGAAGGTGGATTAAGCTATTAATCAAATGCTTTGTGTGTGTGTGTGTGTCCTCTCTTGGCAACAATTGATAGGAAAAATATTAACTTGGGAGATCTGGAGTTTAAAGTGGCCATTGAAATCAATTTAAGCACGAATGATTATAAAAGAAAAACTATGTGAACAGGCTGGCCAACATGGATCAGATCCAAAAGTTGGGTTATTTTTTATGCATGAACCGAAGTCTTAATCTCTTGGTATAATAAGCATGGCCCAGATTATTTGAATTCACTATGCAATTTTTTTTAAAAAAAATAAAAACATATATTGAATTAAAAATATTTGTTCTTCCAAGAAAAATTATTGAATTTTTTATTAGAGGTAATGCGGTTTTTATTTTATGACTCATTAGTCATTGTTGAATTGATAAGTTATATTTTGTCTTTTAATATTTTTAAACATAGAAAAATTATTAAATTATTTTTAAAAACAAAAAAAAAATTGAACTAATATCTAAGGGCTTTCTCTTATTTTCATCTTGGTTTTTTTTAGTTATAATCAAAACTAAAAAAGAATTTAGTATTTTAATAAATATAAAATATTATTTAAAAAACAAAAATAATTGCACATGTTGGACACACGTATTTTTTAAGCAACGTGTAAAGGAGGTATCGCTCCCAAATGGTTGCTTTTTGGATGACATTCGAATTGTCTCAATTGTCCCTCTATCCTTAGTCCAGCACATACGATCAACGGAACTCCGATTTAGCAGCAATGTGCCTTTTTCTTCTTCTTTTTTTTTTTTGCTGTTCTCTTCCTTGATTGTCGAGCATGACATTCTAAATTTTCAAATCAACCTTTATATTTATTTTTTTTCTTCATATTTAGTCCCTTTTATTTTAATTACAATTTTTTATTTGAAAAAAATCTATAAAATTGGAATTTTTCTCAATTTTATCCCCCTTTAATTTTTTATTTGTCTGATTTGATCCTTATTTTTTTAATTGCTAATTGTTTCATCTGAGATAGTTTTTTAAATTGAATTTTATTATAATTTCATCATCTTTCATTTTTTTTTTCCTATTAGATTTGACTATCATTCTTTTTATTGCTTTTTTTTTTATTTTTGTAAATTTTTTAAATTGATATTTTTTATTTACTTTCATCCTGTAACATTAAATTGATAGGAGTTGAGCTTCTTATTTGATCCTGAGGCTAGGACTTTAAAGGTTGCAAGTTTGAGAGATTAACTCGAGTTTATAAGATTTTTCTGGTTTTGCTAGGCAAGTTTTTAAAATTGATTTTTTTTT
>Ga0325410_1000386_pt1 | contig 45293 bp, 21 predicted proteins | sample PopdelMetagenome_16_FD_206182 | JGI IMG/M metagenome (GOLD analysis project Ga0325410, IMG submission 206182) | Populus deltoides microbial communities from Bellville, Georgia, United States - Xylem-PdIQD-R3 | ecosystem: Host-associated > Plants > Phyllosphere > Stem > Wood/Secondary xylem...
ATTAGATAATTAGAATTACAAGCTAATTAATATTAATTATTTTTATTAAAATAATATTATTTTTTAAAATATTATTATTTTTTAAAATATTATTTGTAATATTTAGATAGGTTAACGAGTTATGTTTATGTTTTAGATATCTAGTAACCCAAATATCAACACACATTTGGGTTGCCAAGCAACTAATATATATATATATATATATATATATAAACTCGTTTTCATTTATATATATAAAAAAATAATTAAAAAAAAGAGTCATACGGTTCAACAAACATAGGTATTCTCACGACAAATGTGGGTAATATGATTTAGATATTATATACTTTTTTATTTATTTATTATGTAGACTAATTTGTGCTTTTGACCTCTTCGGTCAATTGAGCATGCGGGAAATTGAAGATTTATTAACTAGTCTAAAATGAAAGGAGGGATCTTACATGGACGAAAGTCAATTTCAAATAAGTAATGGCAACCTCTTGTTGAATTGACAATAGTAACATACACATTGTGCATTATATTAATTTTCAGTGATTATAACTTTTTTTTATTTGATTTCAACGTAAATATAATTATTTTTTGTCTTTCGAGATAAGATTTAATATTTTATATACCTATGTCTTTGTTAAAATATATATATATATTCAAGTTTGACTCGAAAAATAATACTACTTTTTTATTGTAGTCTATAGAGAACAACGCCTTAGAAACTGGTGCTTGACTCACCAATGCCAACAAAAAGCCTCTGTTCAAGTCGAATGTTTTGTTTAATGATATATATATATATATATATATATATAAAATAGTATTTTACTTTTTTTAAAATTAACTAACTATAAATTAAAAGAGGACAGTAAAATATTATTCATTGAAATATCTTCTCTCTTTTTTTATTGTTGTTTTTTTAATTATTTTTTAATATTAGATTTGTTTTTTTAATGAGTTATCATACTTTCATAACACGGATCGTTAGTTTAGCAAGTTGACTCGGGTTTTTGTTTTAATTAATTTTTTTTTCAATTTCATCCTTTAATATTAGGTTGATTGAAAATTAGATTTCATGACTTATTTTGTTTATTTACTATTATGTTATTTTAGTCTCATGACTCGAGAATAATGCTTAAAGGGTTAATTCGAGTAGACTCGGGTTATTTTTATGTTTTATTTTTAATTGATCTTTTCTCCAATTTAATTATTAAACATTGGGTCAGTTGAAAATTGAGTTTCATAATTTGTTTTAATTTTCTTTTTATAGAGATATCTTGGTCTCATGATGAATGTCGTCGGTTTTGGTATTTTACCCACTGTTAAATCAGGTTGTTTTTTTATTTATTTTTAAGAGGTTTTCTCTAGTTCATAAGTCCTTCAACATTGAATTTTATTTTTATTGGGTCATCCCCATCAACATTGTAAGCCCGTGAATAATGGTTAACAAGTTAACCCGAATTCACCTGGCTTATTTTTTATGTCATTTTTTCAATTAAATTTTTTACAAATTTCATCATTCAACATTGGATCCAACATGAGTAATTGAAAATTGAGGTTCATAACGTGTTTTAATTTTCTCTTTGTAGGGTTATCTTAATTTTATGACTAAAATCCTGGATTTAGTAAATTAACCTGGGTTAAATCATGTCATTTTTTTATATTTTTTTCTATGAGGTTATCTCGGTTTGATGACTCGAGTCATGAGTTTTATGAATTGATTCTGATAATTTTTTATGTTCTTTTTTTAATTGATTTATTTTTAATTGATTTGTTTTCCATGAAGTTATCTCGGTATTATGACCCAAGTCACGAGTTTGACTGATTAACTCGGGTCACTTTTTTTAGTTCTTTCTTAATTATTTTTTTTCAATTTCATCCTTTAACATTGGTTTAATTGAGAATTAGGTTTCATGATTTATTTTGATTTGCTTTCTAGGAAGTTATTATAATCTCATAACCCAGGTCACAAATTTAACATGTTAATCTAGTAGACCCTAGTGAATTCAATATATTTTTATTTTAATATTAAAAACAATATGTCATCTTAAATATTCTTAGTCAAAATATGCGCTTACAAGTACTATGAAATTATTTTTAGATCCATATATTTAACCGGGTTACATCAAGTCAACTCTCACACAATTTAAATTTTTTTTTCTGTTAGAAAAAGAAACATTGACAATATCTAAATATTTCATTTATGTTAAAACAAATTGACCCGACTTACAGCATAACACATATCAATAATCTAATAAAAACTATAGTGGGTTCATATTGAATTCAAAGAGATTCGGCCTCGCCAAGTCATGTGATCACTCGAACACAATTTTTATCTTTTTCTTGAAGGACCCTCAAGAAAAATTTGAAAATCTGGTTTTTCATTGACCTACTCAGGCATTGAAGATTGAAAACCAGTAGGTACCTTTTCCAATAATAGTAAGTAGGAAACTAGAAAATGAATTCAAGCCTCAAGGGCATGACAATGACATTAGAATTCCCTACTCCCAAAATTATAAGTGCATCTTGGAGGAAGATCTATATGGAAAGCAAAAAAAAAAAAAAAAGAACTACCAAAATGACTTTTTATCTATTAATTTTAAGTTTTTAAGGGAACAGTTATATAAAATAGTATAAGATAAGCTCGTCTGCATTTTTGTGTGAATAATATGTCTTTTACCGTACGAAAAAGATAGCTTGCTCTTAGCCTATGAAAATCGGAATTAGTACAAAAAACTAGATTATGCTGTCAACTAGGTTAATTTTTCTCAATTGTAAAAAAGAATATTCATATAATATCAATGTTTTTTTAAAAAAATTAATAACTAAAAGAGGTCATACATACTGTTAGAGCACTAACCCAAGAAGCAAACAAAAAAATCATTAAACAAATATCTCATTTAATTAAAAAATAAATTTTTTTTAAAAAAAGCTAGATTTGATAAAGGTTGAAAAAAATCTAAGTTGATCCTTGTTACTTTCAAAACTACAGAAAAATCTCATAGAAAGCAATTAAAAAAATAAAATATTGGTGGATGGAACAAAAAAAATTAAAAAAAAAAGTCAAGCAATCCCAAATGAACCTCGTAAATTTGAGTATATCTCTCAAATCTATAACCTGTTTAATTATAAATCTAAGCTAAACTAGGAAAATCAACATCCGACTAATTAAACGTTGAATGATAAAATTAAAAAAATTAACTTTATTAAAAAAAAACAAGATTACTTTTTAAAAAGCTAAATTTAACAAAGACAGAAAAAAAAACTCAAGGCAACCCTTGTTATTTTATAAAGAAAGATAAATCTCATAGAAAGCGAATAAAAACAATGTTAGATGATGAAATCGCAAAAAAAAAAGGCTTAAAAAAAAAACTAAACAAACCCGAGTGAGCCTTGTAAATTCAGGTTAAACTCTCAAACCCGCAATTCGTTGAATTATCAACTCTGGCTCAATCTAGAAACTCAACACCCGAAGAATTAAATGTTGAATGATGAAATTAATTAATTTAGTTTAATTTTAAAACAAAGTTTTTTTAAAAAAAACTAAATTTAAAAAAGACAAAAAAAAACCGAGGCAATCCATGTTATTTCCAAAACAACAAAAAAAAAAATTCTCATAGAGAGTGTATGAAAAAATAACCACATTATGGAGGATGTAAACAAAAGGCTTGAAAAAAGGAAAAATTCCGTGTCAACTTCATAAATTGAGATTAATTTTTTAAACTTGTAATTTGTTAAATTATAAATTCGGATATAACTAAAAAGCTAAACACCCGGTCAGTTAAATATTGTAGGATGAGATAATAATAAAAAATCAATCTAAAACAATCTTACATGATTAAAAAAATAGAAATAAAAAAAGGATTAGATTTGATAGAAAAATCTCAAGAAGGATGAGATTGTAAAAAAAATTAATAAAAAACCATCTTAAATAAAAACAAATGGTAATAAAAAAATAAAAACTAAATTTGACGGATGAAAAAAATCTACTAGGGATGAAATTGATAAAACAAAAAAAACCCTCAATTTTATAAATTATTCTAAATAAAAAATTTGTGATAAAAAAAATAAGGATGAAATATTAAGATAACAAATCTTAGGAGTTGATTTGATTTTTTTTAAAAAGCTAGCACGAAAATCAAGTAGGAAAGATTAAAAAACAAAAAGTCGCACGCATTAAATCAGTAACAATTATGCCACACGCGCCGCTTATATATGGAGAGGACACCAAGATACTTAGAATACAGTTATGGAAGCTAGGTTTTGGCTACTAGACATCGTTGCATGCCTAATCCAAACACGGTGGACACTGTTCATGTGTTTCCAGCTCTTTTTTTATTTTATTTTGCTTATTTACATAATTATTATGTTGCCTTCTAATGACATTCAATAATTATTAAATAATCAAATGTAAAAGATAAAAAAAAACCCTTCAATCAAAAGCAAAGCTTTTTAAATTCCAAAGGCAATAAGATAACTTAAACGTTTTAAAAATAAGTCAAAGACTAAAAAGCCCCTTTGTACTATGTAATAAAAAAAAACTACTTGGCCCGTTTACTTTTGTAATAACTAATAGGTCCACTAAGAAAGACCTATTTGTCCGCTAAATGATTTTGCCATCAAAACGCAAAATAGTAATACGAAAATCTAAAGTTATATGCGAGTGGGCGAAATAGTAATCTCCTTTGTAGTAAAATGAGTTTGCGTGCAATAACCTCATCACACAGCACAAAAGCAAATATACATTGAATGTTATCGATCCATAGGTTAGAGCCCACCGCAATTTGCAGCTGTTTTTTTTGGCTTGGAGGTGATTTTAGATTTTTTTTTAATGAGTTTATATAAAAAATATAAAATTTTAGCTTTTAAAAAAATAATTTATGCTTTAAAGTGGTTATATCTTAAAAAAAAAAAACCCGCTACATCTCCAAGCTAAACACGCACTTTATTGGTATTACAAGGAAAGAATTGTAAATTGAAAATAAGAAGTTTGATTATTAAGTGTTGGGTGATGTTTATATAAAAGTGTGTTGGGATTAAAAATAATATCAAAAATCATTCTTAGCTTAAAGGAATTGTATAAACCACTCTTAAATGTAATCCAAGCATCACCAAAAACAGCACCCAGCTTTTTATTAAAGAAAAACCATCCAAGTTAGATTCTTTCACCACACATAATAATAATAATAATAGCGTTCTCTTTGTTTGATTCAGCAAGAGTCCAATATCATGCTTTCTTTCAAAAAATTGAAACTTTGATCATACTAGAGTTTTATGCTGAATTGAGAGCATGGATTACGAAATACTGTTTGGTTCGGCACATAGAATGGAAGGGATGTATACATAGTTTTCAGACCCGGTCCAGTTCAAGGCCCGGGTTCCGGGTTTTGACTGGGTTGCTCAGGTTAATTTTTTTTTAAAATTATAACGACGTCGTTTTAGTTAAAAAAAAAACATAAGTCAACAGGTTTCAACCGGGTTTTTGACCGGGTCACACCGGGTTTTTCCTTCCTCTATTTTTTCTTCGACTAGACCGGTTCCAGCCCCGAGTCCCGGATCGACCTGTCGGGCCGGGTCGGGTTTCAAAACTATGGACACACAGATAAAATCAAAATGCAAAATTATCCTTGTTTTAGGAAGATTGATTGAAGTTTTTATATATATATTTAAAAAAAAAAAAACAAATATGATAGAGGACGAGATGAAAAATTTAGTAATATTTTTCCCCAAACTTTGCCCTTGTAATAAACTATTTAAAATTTCAAAGATATCATTCATTTAATAATCTTGGCGATTCATTTTGCATGAATATTTTTCACCATTAAATTTATTTAAGAAAAATCAAGATTAAAAATATAAATTTAAAAATCATAAACAATAAATGACAATCAAATTTATCTCTAGCATCTGGTTTCTTAACCAAAGACACGTTACCGCGTAATCATTACCCAAGCAGACACACACACACACACACACTCTCTCTCTCTCTACCATAAAAACGCGGCCACCATAGAGTTTCTGTCCCTGTCACTGTCTATCTGTTCGATTCACGTTCCTACAATATGATTTCAGCACTGAAGGACACGCTTTTCTGGTACCATGAAATATTATAAGAATATTGTTTCTCCAAAACCATTACCCCTACAGTTTTTTTTTTTTCCTTTAATTTTTTTATGATGTATTTATAAAGGTTTAGAGGAAATAATTTATTTTAATTTATTTGGTTAGTGTAGTATAAAAAAACATTTCAATATTGAGTTGATATTAAAAAAATATTTTAGTATTATGATATGATTTATTTTTAAAAAATATTAGTTAAATGAAAAATTATTTAAAAAAATTAGGTTATTACACTTAGTGAAGTTAATAACCTAATTTACGAGTTTGAAGAGATAACCTTAATTGTTCATGTTTGCAGGTTTAGCTGGGTATTTTTTTTTAATTGAACTCGATTATGTGATTGCTTATTTTTATTTTTATCTTATAGTTAAAAAAATAGTTTCAGAAAAAAAACATGTTATTAAATTTTAGAAAGTCCATAGGCCTGTTGAAGTGTATGAATTTTTTCTTCTTTTTTTATAAATTTATTTTTGTTCAATTTCATCCATTGATATTAGACTGATTGAGAATTGAGTTTCATAATTTGTTTTTATTTTGTTTTCTATAAGGTCATAGTTTTTTAAAAAAGTTTTAGTATTAGTTTGACGCTTGGTTTTGCGACCGTCTATTTTTGTTATCATATAGTTAAATAAACAATAGTCTTTTTTTTTTAAAAAAAAACAAGTTATTAATCTCAATGGAATCCATTACCCAATTTGCGGGTTTAACGTGTTGACCTGAGTTGCCCAATTCACGAGTTTCTTGAGTTCACCCATCAAACCTGATTTTTTTTTTTAGTTTCTGGTCCTTTAATTTTTCTAATTGTTTTTTTATTTCACTTTTATTCAATATTGGATTGGTTGAGAAATAGATTTCATGGTTTATTTTTTTCTACTTTCTATAGGATTATCACGATCTCCAAAAAAAAATATCTTTTTTAGAGTTGATACTCGATTTCGAAAATATCTAATGTTATCATAAAATTAAATAAAAATAATTTACAACAATACAAAGTTATTAAATCTATTAAAATTCATAACTCAGGTTGCAGGGTGACCGAGGTTAATCTAATTTGACATCGTCTCAATATAAAAAGCTGGTTACCTTAGATTTTTTTTAAAGTTATGCCATGTTTTTACTGGTTATTCAAGTTTTTTTAACCTATTAAATTGAATAATTCATTTTAGATTATCTCTTATATAGTTTAATTTGAAACTCGAGCTAGGTAAAAAATTGAAGTGTTAAGTTTTAAAATTGAACTGTTTGATAATACTATTAAAAAAAATTATATTTACTATTTTTTTAAGTTTTTTTTAAATATTCTGATTTGCGGTGGAGCTTGAACGAATTTACTAGTATATAGTAATTAGTATTAGGCAAAGAATCCCACAAACCCACCACGACAGTCAACAACCATAGCCACTGCTCATGATGTTCACATTTTCTATGACTTTTCAACTAAGACTGCTCTGATAAAACATTAAATCATACAGATTTCTTTTGATCGAATTATCCACGTGTCTAGTCCACGCTCTTCTTTTTGACATTGAAACTATCCTTGGTTATTTTCAACTTTCCATTTTCTTAAAACAATTTTGGAAAGCGTAGAAATCTATGGGCTCTATGCCTATAAAAGTGGCCTTTGTTTCTTGCTATACAAAATAAGAAAGGGTTGTGTTTTTGTAGTGGGATTTTCTTCTTGTTATTTGCAGAGAGTGGTTCTTGGTAGAGGAGGAGGAGGAAGAAAGGTTTGGACTTTACTAGAGAGAAGAACAATGATGAACGGAGTGGAGAAAATGAATGGTGAAGAAATTGCCATGGAGGAACAGCTTATAACTCCATGGACTTCCTCTGTTTCTAGGTGAGCGGAACGATCGTTTCAGTTTTTGATTGTTTGTTTTATTCTTGTCTCGTTCTATTTATAACTGCCCCACGTTATTTTTAGATACTACATTATGGAGTTTTCGTTCTGAAGTTATGATTTTCTAAGTCCTCATTGTTTCTAATTTTGCTCAAGTTGGTTTTCCAATGTTGCTCAGGTTGTGGTCTACTTTACTAAATCATGTATCAAGCAAAATTTGGTTCTGTGTTTTTCCAAGGATTTATTGCTTTTGGTCGAAGACAAGAAAATTATCCTTTTCTGAAGCACCTGAAATAGTTTGACTTGGGAAACCATTTGCTGCTGACTTTGCTGATCAGTTCATGCTTCTAAGATTTGCAGAAATTGAGTTTTTGTTTTGTCACGTTGAGTATCGTTTTTTTGTTATGTTACAGTGGATATACTTTGTTGAGGGATCCACGCCACAACAAAGGGCTTGCCTTCACTGAGGATGAAAGGGATGCACATTACTTGCGTGGCCTTTTGCCCCCAGCACTCCTGACTCAGGAACTTCAGGTTATCTTGACTCGAGTGACATTCCTCATAGTTGTAATTCCAAATGTGTAAATTTCTGTCTCCCAAGCTTAATGAGTCCATGCAACCTTGATTATTAGGAGAAAAAGCTGATGCACAACCTACGTCAGTATGAAGTTCCTCTGCAACGATACATGGCCATGATGGATCTTCAGGAGAGGAATGAAAGGTTGTTTTACAAGCTTTTGATCGATAATGTGGAGGAACTATTGCCAGTTGTATACACTCCCACTGTTGGCGAGGCTTGTCAGAAATACGGGAGCATTTTCAGACGCTCTCAGGGTCTTTACATCAGTTTGAAAGAGAAGTAGGACCATCCGATTACCTTTTATTTTCATGTCTAGCTTTCAAGTATTTACTGAAAATTGAATTTTTCAGGGGTAAGATTCTTGAAGTATTGAAGAATTGGCCGGAGAGAAATATCCAAGTAATTGTTGTTACTGATGGTGAGCGTATCTTGGGGCTCGGGGATCTTGGCTGCCAGGTATTGATGCTCACAAATTCATTTGAAAATTGGACGTGCAGGCCACTCCTCATCTCTCAACGAGTGGATCGTTGTTAATTTTGTTCATGCAATTGTTTTACATTTGTTAGGGAATGGGGATTCCGGTGGGAAAACTCTCTCTGTATACTGCACTAGGAGGATTACGTCCCTCTGCGGTAAGCTTTGACATAATCTAACCACCTGTGTAATTGATTTTGAAGCTATAAATTGTCCCTCGCTATTTTAGTTACTAAACCCTACCACCTGTATTCAATACACGCAGTGCTTGCCAGTAACAATTGATGTTGGCACAAACAATGGCAAGTTGTTGAATGATGAGTTCTACATTGGGCTTAGACAGAGGAGGGCAACTGGACAGGTGGAGTAAATTTACTTTCTTCCATTTCCATTCGACTGATCTTTCCTCTTTGTTTTCCCCTTTCTTTTCTAGATTTTTAAATCATTCCGAGTCTGAAGATCCGTGTTTTGCTATCTGCTGTGGTTTAGGAATATGCAGAGCTTCTTGATGAGTTCATGACTGCAGTTAAGAAGAACTACGGGGAAAAGGTCATTGTACAGGTAAAAACCACAAACAGTTGCTTAATGTCAGAGTTTTCAGCACTTAACTCTGTCCTTTGAATGATACGAACTTCCTTTTTCAGTTTGAAGATTTTGCAAATCACAACGCGTTCGAGCTACTGGCAAAATACAGCCCAACTCATCTTGTCTTCAACGATGACATACAGGTAACATGTCAAAGAAGTTTGCTTGCTAGCAATCTGTTTTCTCCTCAATGGAATTTCTCTAATTGCAAATGGTTTCATTTATTGCAGGGCACTGCATCTGTGGTGTTAGCAGGGCTTCTTGCAGCTTTGAAATTGGTTGGTGGAACCTTGGCGGATCATACATTCTTATTCCTGGGTGCTGGAGAGGTCAGGCTCTGAAACCATGTGTTCAAAGCTTTCTTTTTGTTTGTACTTATCAGTCTATTGCATGATGGTTGTGCTTGTTTATTAAGGCATTTCTTCATCTACGCTCTTTCTTTCCTTTTTACTTCACTGGATTCTTACTTCTTTTCTTCTGGGTGTTGCAGGCTGGAACTGGTATAGCTGAGCTTATCGCTCTAGAGATATCAAAACAGGTATCGATATACTGTTTATCTGGTTCAACGTTTTTGTTATCTGCTTCCATTTGCTGGCCTTTATGGTTAATCCCATGCTGTTTCCTTCAGACTAATGCTCCACTTGAAGAGACCCGCAAAAAGATTTGGCTTGTAGACTCAAAGGTAGTGAGAAAGTGCTCAAAGTCCTCAGCTGCTGCTGACATTTCGCCTTGGATCCTTTTCCTTGTACTAACATTTGGTCTTGCTATGTTACAGGGACTGATAGTTAGCTCCCGTAAAGGGTCACTTCAACACTTCAAGAAACCATGGGCTCATGACCATGAGCCTATCAAAGGGCTCTTAGATGCTGTTAAGGTGTTAAAACTTTAATGTTGTGGATTCAAATTAAGTGCGCCACGCCATTCAAATCATTTTCCTGAAATCTTACCGTACTTTCTGATCTTCTTAGGCAATCAAGCCAACAGTTTTGATAGGATCATCAGGAGTTGGGAAAACATTTACAAAGGAGGTGGTTGAGGCCATGGCATCAATTAACGAGGTTCTCTCTCTCACACCCACACCCACAGACACGCTCACATGCACGCTCACGCATGCACGTCCATCAACATTGTTATCTGACTCTAGTTTCTATTATTGGTATGCAGAAACCGCTAATTCTTGCTCTCTCCAATCCTACCTCACAATCTGAATGCACAGCTGAAGAAGCTTATACGTGGAGCGAGGTAGAATATCATTTTTTGCTTTCCCCCCATATTGTTTCATCTGTTTTGCTTCATTTCTCGATTGTTATATGTTTTCCAACTTGCAGGGTCGTGCAATCTTTGCCAGCGGAAGCCCATTTGATCCTGTTGAATATAACAGCAGAGTTTTTGTGCCTGGCCAGGTTTTAACCTTTTTACCTGTTGTTACTAGAAATCGTTCTCTTTACTAGCAATTTACTACAACTGGTGGCTTACTTCTTCAAATTATCCAGGCAAACAATGCTTATATATTCCCTGGATTTGGATTGGGTTTGGTCATCTCCGGTGCAATTCGTGTGCATGATGACATGCTTCTGGCAGCTTGTAAGTATATCATGGACTGTTGAGTTAAATCTTATGTGCACAAATTACAAGTTCTGTGTAGGATCAGTGCATATCATTCGGGCACTAAAGTCTAAAACTCTGCACAAAATAATCTGTAAGAACTAAGAAACAAGGCTAGGTCCATCATGGTTTAACACTTGCTAATTCTTTTTGCAACAGCTGAAGCATTGGCTGAACAAGTAAAACAAGAAAATCTTGACAAGGTGCTAATTTACCCACCATTTTCCAACATTCGGAAGATATCAGCCAACATCGCTGCTAAGGTTGCTGCTAAAGCATATGAACTCGGTAAGCTTCTTTCTGGTCGTGAAGCTCTTTCATACTTGCAATGTCCTGCATTACTAATTAGGCTTACATAACTGCTTTACAGGTTTGGCATCTCGTCTCCCTCGTCCCAAAGATCTTGTCAAATATGCAGAGAGCTGCATGTACAGCCCGCTCTACCGAAGCTATCGTTAAACCTATAAAGGAGTTATGCATCTTGCAACTAGCAATTTGCTCGGAGCCGCCATCTACTTTCTATCTGATCTTTCATGTTTCTATTATATAAAATCTCAAGCACAGAGAGTTCCAATTCTCCCCTTTTTTTTTTTTTTTTGAGATAGGCCTAATTTTCTAGGCTAGTTTGAGCTATTTATTGCAATGGTGCTGAATAAAAACATCATCATTATTTTTTGGATTTTAATATCGTTACTTTCCATTTTTTTAAGCATTTTTGGAGTTCACGAGAGGCGAAGGTCCTTTATTACTTCTGGTTTTATTTTCTTTAAAGATTTCAATTTCATCCTCTGATCTTCACCCACAACCACCCAGCCAGTTGCCTCCATCATTTTTTTCACTCTCTTTAAACCCAACCACCACCACCATTGCTGTCATTTCTCCTTATGAACCTCTCAATTTGTTCTATGCCCACACCCTTCTCTCTCTAAACCCTAAAATCTCGAGCCCCACATGCTTCCATCTACAACTTCAAGAGGAAATCCATCTTGGTATGCTGTCAGCTTATCTTAAGTTGGGTTTTGTTGTTTTTGCTTGGCAAATTCTAAAACTTCAAGAGAGTACCCACCAAATGTGGTGTCTTGGATTGCTTTAATTTTGACTTTCGCTAAGTTGAATCGAGAAACCCAAGAAACTGCGAGAAACCCAAGAGATTCAGTTTTTCAACATAGTTTTGTTGCTATTTAACTGCCTGTATTAGGAGTTTGGAGTCGGGCTTGCAATTTCTTGCTTTGGTAATCAAGATTGGTCGTGGAGAACTTGTTCTTGTTGCAAATGCAATGACGGGTCTATATGACAGTATAGTTGTTTGGACTCTATGATTCAGTGGTTTGATGAAATGCCTTGAAAGAGATATTGCAGATGTGGAGGCTATACTTGAGAGGATCACACAAATTCACACCCACCCCTCCAATTTCTTGGGGTTCAATTTGGATTCCAATAAACTTCAATTTGTCATAAAAATACCTTGTTGCTTGTTTAAATTTGTTATTTTTTTATTTGAAAATATATTAATTTTTTTATTTTTTTAAATTTAATTTTAATATCAGTATATTAAAATAATAATAACAAAAAATAATTAATTTTAAACTAATTTCTTTCATTTTTTTAAAAGTATAATTAAACTGTTTAGATTAATTTTTCCTATTAATGTTAAGGAACTTCAAATATACTTGAACTTGAAAGGAAATAAAATAAATATATAAAATATTCTTGACTATATGAAATAATAATAAAAAATATATATATTTTTAATTAAAATTTCTTTATCTTTATTTTTATCTTATTGTTCTGTTGGTGTTTTTTTTATGAGAATTTTACTTATCAAAATATTTATTTTTCATTAGAAAAAAGTTATTAAGATTATAAAAGTATATTTTAATAAAAAATAATGTTTTGATTACCATGTTGCTAATATATTAAAAAAAAACAACACACCAAAACTTTTTAAGGTTTATTTTTTTATTTAACCATTCGACAATAAAAAAGATAATAAATAAAACTTAAAAAAAAAAAAACAAAGACAAACCATAAAGGGTTAAAAAACTGGGCAATTTTATAGGAAAAAATATAAAATGATATTAAAAATCTAAATATAACTGGAATATCATTTAAAAAATGACAATTTTTAATATATTTAAAAGTTATTTATTTTAATGAAGTTTAATAAGAAAAAAAGAAAGAAATCTATAATGGGCTAAAAAACACAAGCTAGGGTGCTGGGCCTAGGTGGCTATATGAGCTTGGTCCATAGAATAAAAAAGCCATATGAATGGAACTGTAAGGACAGCCTCGCACATCTTAGTTTTGTTTTTTATATATATATAAAAAATAATAATAAACGATACATCATCTGCTATGATTGCTAGTCGAAGAAATAGCTTGCAGAAGCTTAAGCAAACGACGGAGTTCATCCCTAGGAACGCCGAAAACTGAAATTGGTCTGATTTTCATATTTTTTTTCCCGCCTTGATTTCTAGGCGACATTTTTTCATTATATTTTTTAATTGCAGATGGCATTGAAATGGCGTTGGATTGTGAAGGGGATGGTGGAGTCACTCCAAGCAAACCAGACAAGGCAACCCAAAAATGGCTGAGCGGAAATCATCCCTGCAGTCACAAGAACGTTTCTTTGCGAGATCCTGTGCTGTGATCCTGCTATCATTATTTTTTAGAAGTCTATTTATTTTTATATTTTAAAAATATTTTAATTTCTTTTAAAATTAATATATTTTAACAAAACACTTTAAAAAATAATTATTATCATATTCCAGACACCTCGTCTAGCCAATTTCTCAGTGGAAACATACAAAGACACCTCGTCTAGCCAATTTCTCAGTGGAAACATACAAAGAAGACGTGGTAGTTTTTCCTCTTGAAGACAAGAGGATGGTGATTAATCCAAATTGTTATAGATATATATATATATTTTCGATTACACGACAATGACGACATTATTGTTTATGGTTCTTGTCTTAACTGTGGACCTATTTTTGTATGGAAAATGTTTTTTTTTTTTTTAATGATGCTCTAATTACAAGATGTGAAATGAATTAGTAAGAAGTCTAAGAAAGAAAATGGTGTGTTCCATCAACCCAGCAGCTACAAAACAATACTCCTGAATTCACATTCATGCTAGTTGAATTCAGATTGGTAATGTCTAGGATTAACATAAATAAACTTTATGAAAGAATAACATAACATCTCAGAGTCCAAACAGACCCTTGCGATTGTAAATTCCAATCCATCAAACAAGTTTTCAGTCAGGATTTTCCAACGAGTCCTGGCATCAATATGTGGAGTATAAAGCCTGCTACATCTACAACCACTGAAATCCAGCTTGATTGAAGAACAAAGCCGGTTATTGCTTGGCTCGCGCTAGCCAGGCTACACGGCTACTCTGTTATCAATGGAAAGAATGGTGAAATACACTTTGAAGAAAGGGACTCATCCTACTTACAGGTAAAGCTCATTACATGCCTATGAACAGATACAAAAGACAACAGTTGAAAATCTTGTCCTAGCATGTATCACCAGCAACCTGGGAACTCCGTATCCCCCAAAAAGATTGAGGCTTCAACTTCTTCTTCGTGGCAGTAAAAAGCCAACCCATTTGGATCTCACAGGAGGCACATTCCGCAACTGTCCAGGCATACCTGCAATATTTGGCAAATCAACCAATCAGTCCTTAGATGATCACAATCAGTTCCTTCTATAATTCTATTAGCACCAAGTTGCATCGTAATTAGCAGAAACAGCAGCCTGACACTCGAGATTTAGGAAACCATGTAACTGTGCGCCAGATGCAGCAAACTAACTCAGGGTTGTCTTTGCTCATCTATTCTTACCAATGCACTACTCTTCTCATCACCAATGGTTTACTCTCAGAAACAACATAAACCGTTGAAACTAAAATAAGTTATTACGATGCTGTTATGAAGGAGCTTCGTAATAAAGGCATGGAATGTTTATCACCTCCATTCAAAATTAAAAGCCAGGACCTTTTTTTTTGTACAGGCCCCATTTAGTGGCCCTACTGCCTCAGACACCACTATCCACTCCTAGCGATATGTAAAAGAAAGCAAACAAAGACCCTTAAATAGTGGAGTAAATCAGCTCAGGACCTAGCTCATCAGCCCATAACAAAGAAACTGGTTTAAATGACTCCTGGCCAAATTATTATCCATACATGTAGATATTAAGTATCATCAAAGTGTAATGGAGTTTTTTGAAATATATGAAGAACATGATCCATAAAATAAACTTCACCAAGTTGATTTCTTACACTAACTAAAAACTGGAGGCTTCCTGGGACACAAGTGTGTTATTCATAGGATAAAAGGTCACCAGATCAATGAGAAAAAATCGTGCAATAGATTATTTAAGAAAATTAAAAGGTCATAGATAGAAGCTGAGTCCATACCCAGGAAACCAGCTGTACTCTGCAGTGGCTCGCCCTATAAGTGCTAGCCCATTTGCTTTCTGGAGTGTCATTATCTCATGTACATAACCAAGTGGATTCACGTAAGCACCAAGAGGACCTTCACTCGACATCACCAACATATCACTCCGCCGAGAAATGACAATCTGGATGGAAAAAAAGAAAGAAGAAAAGGTGTATTTGAGCAAGAAAAGAACAACATGCTTTAGCTTATGTTCGCAGGACAAAGCTGGGTTTTGTCTTAGATTCATAGCTAACCAATAGTTTTCAAGGAAAAAAAAAACCATGCTGGTGTCATCATGTGCTCATAAGCAGCAGGCGAGACAAGATGCATGTGAACATAGCACATGTATGCCCACAGCAAGAACTTTGAAGATTCAATACCATTTATTACCTTACAGGTTTTACATCGAACAAGGTCAAAAGTTTCAAGTAAATCAATTTCCCGACGCAGTCTATATGAAATGCCATCAATCTCCAGAAGCTCCTGCCTGGTCTCTTCAGACACGGGAATTTTACTTGCAATATAAAATGATAAGAGATCAGGCTTTCTCACAAGACCATCCATGCTTGGCGCCCCAACAATCTGTTTCCACATATCTGCAAAATGTTTAACACATGGCTATTAATGATTTTTGAGGTGGAAGGACGAACACCAAGGTAGTCCACAAATTTGTAAATTCAGCATTCCAAAAATGGTAGAGATGGAAGCAACATCCACCATCCATTCTTCATTTCCTTTCTACCCTTTTCAATTGACACATAACTACAATTCTAAAAAATGTGGATGTGCTTCAAAAGTAAATTTTCATTCTTTTCTCAGTATAAAATCTCCATATCTAAACTTTTTTTTCTGGATTCTCTTTAAATGATCTCAATTGTGTCTCCATTCAAAATTCATGCGACATAAGTCAAAGCATTTCTCACGAGGCATTGCAACTTACATTCATTAATTGGACCAAATTCCAGATAAATGTAGAATTTGAGAACACAATTAGTTATGAATTGACAGCTTTCACATTTATTTCTAACTTTTGGTTGGTAAAGCTAAATGATGAAGATCATAACCACTAAAATAGTGGAACCACAGACTAAGCTGTATGTGCGTGTAAGCTTGTGCAGATCTTAGAATGCAAGCTCACAGCCAAATTACCTGCCGCTTTTTCAGCAAGACAATAGGAGTCATACATACTGTATACCCAGTAGGGCCAGAAAGTTCTTGGAACCCTTCGAAACTGGTTTAAATCAGTATTTTTCCAACATCTCTTTGATCCTTCCCCTTTCTTTGCTAAACCAGAACTATTCCCAATCTCCAAGGAAGTATTGCCCAGATTTTTCCCAGTGCCCAAATACAATGACCCTTCTGTCTCACTTAGGTGAGATCTTCTCGATCTCATTTCTTCTGACCGACTCATGAACTTGTCATCATCACTGCTCATTGATTCATCCATCATGTCATAGCCATAACAGGAATTCAATGCAGATTGATGAATTCTCCTTTCTGCCAGGGAGAGCTCAGTCTCAAAGCTTTCCTCTGAATTTGCCTCTGAATCATTGTCGCTATGCCCATATCCAACTGATGAAAAAGTTGAAGGAAGCACAGATGAGAATTTATGACTACGCAGATTACTTAATGGTGCCAATTTTCCAAAAGCATCCTTGGGTGTCCTTAATGGCATGTCTTCCTGAATGATTTGAACCTCTCCACAGGGCTAAACAGGAGAAAATTACAAATCAAATCAACATTCAATTATAGAGGTACTTCAAGAAGAGGGATTAATGCTGTAACATAAATTTGTTCTCACCACTCCTTCCACATCAATCCAACGTCGTTTTAGACGAAACCGCTGCTGGCCACGAGTGACAACATTCAGTGAGCCATCCTCTAACCGCCGATATTGCCGAATCTGTAAGGTTATATGTACCAAGTTACATAATCCAATCAATTCATAATAGCAAACAACAGATCAAATATGTGTTTGTATATCCCTTCTCACATCAAACCATCATCCCTAATTTGCAGTGTTACTTGAAAATGAATAACAAGGTACAATTACACTGATGCCTCTAACTATAGATATGCTATGAAAGACAGTAAACTTTCACATGGATTCAAGGAACGCTACATAATAGGCACAAACATATACAACTACACACAAATGAACTTTACATCCTCCTCCAGTTAGAAAGAAAAAGAAAACGTGACTGGTATCATACAGTAATCATACCTCTGCAGTTGTTCCAACAGTTGCAAACCTTAATCGTCTGTTGTCGGAATCCCTGTATGCACGAACCTGAGCATAGTTTTGAATGTTTTCTAAGAAAAGATTTAGAGAAAGACATCCCACAAACAGAGCAAGCAAATGAAAAGTTTCCAGATAATGTTCACTTACCACACCTACAGTATAAGGAGCATCAACTTGAACCAATGCCCTCTCAACAGCAGAAATAAAATTGGGCTGAATAACTCTCAAAGGAAGTGTAGCCTCTGGGAAAAGAACAACTCCTGACAAAAATTGAAGCAGCAAGATTTGTAAACACGCACAAAACATCAATTTTCCAAGTCTTTTGATAATGTCATTAGGCCTCAAAACTTGCAAATCTGTAGGCTATTCAGTTGGAATGATTTTGAAGCTTATTTTTGTGTCTCTTTGGAAAATTTTAAACCTAGTATTAAATAAATGTTAACTATTTGTTCAACAGCATGATGAACATGCTTACTGACCAAAAGAACTGTAACCCAGGAACTTTCAGTATAACCGATCACCAATTTTTTCTTCAAACACATACTCGCGAACAAGCAGTGACGAGGATATAGGATGTAACATGTACCTTCAAGATAGAACAATGGAAGGTTTAAAATGGCACCTCCATCCAAGAAAGCAAGTCTATGGTGAGTGTCTTCAACCTCTGCCACACACAAAGCAATATAGTAACTCCCAAGTTTGAATAAAATCAAAATAGTAACAACAAAATGCCTCGAGATGCCAGTGCCTACCGCCAAGATAAGTATGCAATGAAGCCAAACAAGTGTTGAAGGTGAAATCATCAGATGAACGAGCACCACTATATTCAAAACAAAAACAACATTCAATCTCATTATTACAAAAACCAAACCCTAATTTGCCATCCAAATTAACCATCAAATTCATATTTCTTTCCTTCTCTACCTAGATTTTTTTTTTATCAGTAATAGCATAATACATGATTATCATTAACTAGGTCACAAAAAAAATTATTTTAATTATAAAAAAATCCATATTTAACCATCCAAAAACCCTAATCCCCAAATTACAACAGAACGCGAAATGATTTACATAAACGGTTCTGCTAATAAAATATATGGTTGCTACTGATTACAAGAAATTAACCAGCAAAATAAAGATGGGTGGTGATGGAGATGATTACGAGGCATCACGATCATCGAGGGAGGAGTCGGAGTCGTCGTCGTCGACTTCTTCGACTTGTAATTCTTCGAAATCAAGCTGTCGAATCTGCTCGATCTGGTGCCTCTCAGCCTCTAAAATTCTATCATCCCCCTCCATTTCTATTTTTGTTAGTGATTTCTGTTTCTCTTTCAGAGTGAGAAAAGCGAGCGAGTGTATTTTGTTTTAATTTTTATGTACCCGCCATTACAAATTGCAATCGCCAAGTCCAAAAATAAAAAGACGAGTGCAGTGCAGTGCAGTGCTGCTGCTCTCTCTCTCTCCCAGCACACGCAATTTGCCATGTCGTTAGTTTGTTTAACTTCTGGGCCAGGAGCACCAATTTGGGCCCGTCTATTGTTAATCCCGTACCATCTATCTCATAACATATATATATATATATATATATATAGATAACAAGTAATTGAGGTTGTCGATTAATGTGGTTAATTTACATATGTTTTTTTTATGATGAAATTTGATATATGTTTTTTAATATAATAAATAGATCAAGACTTTTTTTTCATGTGATGAATATTAATTAAATTAATTAATTAATTAAGAATATTTATAAAGACTCTGGATAGAAATGGGATAATAATTTTAATAATTGTTTAATAACTTTTATATTGACTAAATAAACGACTTAGAATATCTGTATAATTGTATAAGAAAATAATTGTTTTATAACTCTTTTAATAAATGCTGGATTGTTACAATAAAGTCAACTTAAGTTTGATTTGGTTGCTAAATTTTCAACCAAATAAATATTATAAAAAACATTAATTAGAAGAAGCTGTAAAAAAAATAATCTAGTTAACTTGTTAAACTCGTGATCTAAAACTTGAGATCAAAATAAATTTATAAAAATAAATAAATAAATAAAACAAAACTTTAATTTTTATAGATCTAATATTAAAGATTGAAGTAAAGAATAAAAACTTAGAAGAGGGAAGTTAAAAAAAAAAAATACTACTATTTCAATTAATATGTTTTGCGGGTACAAAGTCCTCCAAAAGTTGAGTCCTTTGCATCTAATGTTTGCCTCTCTTTTTTTATTTTTTCTTGTGATCAGAATTGAACACTATTTTGGGTTTTGAAATTGTATGAGATATATCACTAATTTCGGCCAGAACGGAACAACACAAAATTGATAACTTGAATAGCACTTTGAGTTACTCAATGGCAAATATGTTACTTTCATCTTTTATATATATATATATATATATAGAGAGAGAGAGAGAGAGAGTTAAAAAAGAGAGAGGAGATAAAAATATCAGAGCCCAAAAGATCATGATCACTGAAGTAAAAGTTTTCTTTTTAATTTAGTTTGATTTTCATGTTTGGGTGGTTGAAAAGGGATAGGTTAAAATGGGGTTTTTGGGATTCATATTATGTTTTTAGTATTTTTACAAGAGAATTCAAGTTGGAAGTTGAGTTTTAAGGATTTAAAAACTAGAATCTCAACATTTCAGTCACTAAAAATAATAAAAAATAATTAAAATTATACTAGAAGATGACACGTTTTTCTAGAAAAACGACACATCATCTAACATATTCAAACATATCTAGTACGAACAACTTGTTGTTTGCCTATAAAAATAATTTAAAAATATGTTAGTGATTGTTTTTCAAAGTGTTTTTTATTTTAAAATATATTAAAATAATATTTTTTTATTTTAAAAAAATGATTTTTAATATCAGCATATCAAAATGATCTAAAAATATGAAAAATATATTAATTTAAAATAAAATAAAAATTTTAATTTTTTCAAAAGTAATTTTTAACTGCAGTGCAAAACACTGCCCGCAAAAAAGAGAAACTCAAGTTCCGAAAGCTTTTCTTTCAAAACCCAAACACATATGGTGTTTTTTTAAGACGCAGGCTGCCTTCACATGATCAGGGAGGCCTCGATTTTTTGTTAGATAGCTCTAAAACTTTTATTTTATTTTATTTTAGAACAAAACTCTCTTTAAATAAATTTATGAAAATAATATTTAGACAATTATCCAAAAATTAAACCTTTTTATAATAATATTAAAAACTTACTAATTAATAGTTGATAAGAATATAATATCAAAATTGTTATTTTTAGTGTAATTTTTCTATATAATTTTCTTAAATTTATTAATACTAAAGCGTAAAAATAATTGATTCATGATTTTTATTTTTATTATTTTTCATTTAATAAACCATGCTACTAATAAAAAAAAACATCTTATTGTAAAAAAAAATATAAATGAAAAAAAAGACAATTTTCACTAAAAAAACATATCTTACTTGTAAATTTTTATTCATTAATTTTTTAAAACAAATATCTATTTTGATTGTCATAATTAAACAACAATTGATTTTGAAAAGTGAGCGATGACTAGAGTTTATATATCTGATGAAGTAATAAATAATAATTCAAATCAGTCATGGTATTTCCATAAGTGGTTGATGGGTTGACATAATGACTAGATGTAAACCCTTAAAAAAACTTTTTTTAAAAAAATTATGTTGAAAATACTAAACTAAATATAAATAGGATAAAATAATTGCAGACTCGTTGATCTAAAATTAGTAAATTAGTATAATTGGGTGGAAATTCTTAATAGTAAAGAGTATTAGAATACTTAGAAGTTTACAATGTAATTTTCAACATAATTTTAGTGATGCTCATCCTATAATTATATACTGATGATTACAACGATCACATATTCTATTAAGGAACGATTACAGCAATCAAGAATTATTTATAAACATAATATTTGTATTAATTCACAAGCATGATTGTAGACTTGGTGCTGTAAATCAGTAGCAGATTTCCTTCACACTGATGCTTCAATCACTTGCAGATTTCCAACATCTTCCTTAATAAATAGAAGAAAAACAAAATACTAGAAATAAACAAATATGCTATAAAATTAAGGTGAAGTGTTACTGAAAGTGTAATTATGAAATATGGATAAATTTAGTTATTAAGTAGTATAAAATAATAACAGTGGATGAGTAACTACTTAAAAATTACACTAAAGCTTAGAGGAGTGGTATATTTGTAAGTTTTGAAAAATAATACCCCCTCTCCTTTTTACTAGGATCAATTGGTGGAATGAAGAAAAAGATAAAGAAGTTCATCTTTTTCTTTAATTTATTCTTCTTTTCTTTAAAACTAGGGGTGAGATTTGATTTCAAAGTGATTGAGTGAAGATTAGTGAGGGAAAACTATATATATAAAAAACAAACCTTGCTTAGGGTTATGGGAAATTAAGAGATCAATTTTTTAGAGAGAGAGAAACAATTATTTTGAAGAGAAAGGATGAAAGAAGAAGAAAGTTGTAAGAAATTTCTTATTTTTATTCCAAATCAATTGTTAAAGTATTCTTATAACCCAATTTCTTGTTAATTTGTGTTACCAAGCTTACAGGACGAAATCCTCAATTTATCAATGTTAAAGTTTTTGAATACTTTTGGGAAAATAAGTATTTTGGTAATAAATACTTAAATAAAAAAAAGATTAAATTACTAGATAGAGTAAGATAGTGAAGAAAAATTGAAGGAAAGTCATGGATTATCCTGAATCTAGGGTTGACCATGAGAAGGGGTTTGCAGAAAGGAAGAATTAAGATAAAGTTAAATGAAATTGTTTGTTATTATAATGTATATGTTAGTATATATACCTTGTAGCATAATTATGAGATTCTTGTTGTATCAAAGTATTGTTCCTAAATATTTCTATTTAATGCTCTATTAAGACTGTATATTAATTGGAGTTGTTGATACTGATATATATTACGTTTTTTTTTATGAAATGAAGCAGTTGTTCTTATAAGCTAAGGTATAAAGGATACTTAAAATTAATATGTAGGTGCTTGTCAGATGACATGCACACTAAACTGACCCGTATAAAAATTCTATATGGAGAGATCATTTATGTCTATGAAAAAGCTCACATGATAGTTATCACGAAATTAACTTATATAGAGAATGATATGTTTTGATCCTGCTACACATTATCCTAGTAAAAAAATAACAAACGAGCATATATTAGTTATAATAAGAACTATATTATGGTAAGTAGTAATCAATAGAGGATTCATCAACTTAGGTGAATTAGAGAAAATGTTTTATATATTTTCAAATAGTATTGATTGTAAATTCTTGTACAAGATGGAATAAGATTTAAAAAAAGCTTCAAATCCTATTTAAAAAATCAATAACTATGGTATTGAGATCAAACATGATTTGACAGAATAGACACGTTCTATGCTATAATGTCTATATCAGAATATTGTTGAGATAATAATTACAATAAGAAATTAGTCACTAAAAGGTTAAGTCAAACCACTTATGACTTTCCTAATATTTGGGGGATTATGATACATTGCTAGACATTGTACTTGATTTTCAAGTATAAATTAATCAGTTGTTAAATTAATAATAAATTTATTTTATTTTATTTAGTATTTAGGATTGTGGTTTATGTTTGAGCCACCATGCTAGAGAACCTAGTGAGTCACACATATAAGAACCATTGGTCAGAAACTAAAATGGAATGACTAATCAGAAATTAAAATGGAATAATTAATCAAGTGTAATTTAATTGTAAATAAGTTTTAGAAATTGAGGACTAAAATATAATTTATATAGGAAATTGTAATTCTAGACCTTGAAAAATTAAATAGGTACTTGATTGAATAAATTTATAAAATTGTCTTAAAATAATGTCATATTATTCATAGGACAAATTGATATTTTTTTATTAATAGAGTTTTCAGGTTCCCCTATAAATAGAATGTATTATATCTTATTTTCTATAGAGAAACTCTTAAGTTACAAAAAAACCCTGAAAAACACAAGAAAAAAAAGAGTTAGCACTAAAAATATAGCAGGCCCTCTCTCTTAAAAGAGTTTAAGAGATTTCTAACTAGAGGCTTGTGTGGATTACTTTTAGAGTCTAGATACTTAAACGACTTATGGTTTGTGACAACCCAGCATTAAAGTAATTATCTAAAGTAAAAAAGAACATGTGATATTGAGGTAATCTTTGTATAAACCCTAAAAAAACATTATACCTATCTAATAAGATCCTTGAGACTCTTGAAAAATTTTAAATTTACCATTTTCGCTATGTATATGTGTTTTGAGAAACCCTACAATGGTAGTGGAGCCATCATTAAACAACTAAGGTTATTAATTGCATGTTTTAATTATTATTAGCGTTAAATTTTTCTACAAAGTTATTTTCCAAATAATTAAAAAAATAGTTATTGTTTCGGTCAGATCTCGGTGAAACCCAACATTGAAAAAAAAATTTATTTTTTAATTATTTTTTCAGATTTGGCTGGATCTTTCAACCCTGTCGGCGCACCTGACCATGACGAGTAGCAGTAGCATGCCATGGTTGTGCCATTAGCCATGATGATGTAGAAGCAGCAACGCTGCACGTGGTGGTGTAGCGTAAGGGCTGCTACCCCGTGCTGCATTAGGAACAACAACAACAACAACAACTGTCAGCCCGATGCTCGCATCATGAAGAAAGAGCATATAAGATATGTAATTATGATTCTTCCTTTCCATGTATAAAATGTTGATTTTATATTTTAAAATTAAAACCTAAATTAAATTAATTATAGAATTAATTTTCCTAATTGGATTAGGATTGAATTAAAATATTTAATTCATGTTTTTTTAATTAAAATATTTTAGAAAAATATTTTTTAAGAAGAAAAATTTTATTTAGTTATTTCTAAAATAGTTTAGGATGTTAATAAGAATTTTAATGTGATAAAGTTTCTTATTAAATTTTGAAAAATAGTTTTTCAAAAAATTTGTATTAAATAGAATTTATTGTATTTGAGAAATTATTTGGATTTGATTTTATATTTCTAAGTATTAGAAATATTATCTTAAAATTACATATAGAGCTAATAATTAAATTGAAGCATGCAATATATTTATTTATACATATTAATATAAATCATTTGGATCTATTTCAGGGTTGTTGTAAGCAGTATTTTCTTTTTAAGGTTTGTTGAGCGTGAAAAATGTAATTTTAAAATTCAAAAAGAAGAGATAAGTTGAACTCTACATTTTAAGATTTATCTAGATTAGAAGTTCAAAGAAATATTGTACAAGGTGAAAATGGAGAAGAATATTCTCCAGATCCATTAGTTTTCTTCAACCAACGACAACATATGAGCCCACACACCAACAATAATGATGGCGCATGGGACCCACGTGCCATCACTATTTCCACATCTTCAGAAGCTTTAGTGGCTCTTCCATCATATTTCGACCATATAGGTTTTTATCCAACCTCTTCTGAAAGGTCTACATCAAGTTTTAGATGATTTGATATGTTTAAATAATGTTGTGTAGATATTTATAATTTGTATGGATGTGTGAGTTAATTTGTATGAAAGAATTACTACCATTGCTTGGAAGTGAGGAGCTGGTGGAGAAGAGATAACGGTTGTCCTAGAAGTCCTTCTAGGTTTTACTAGAAGAGAAGAGGTTGGACAGTGGGGTTGAAGATGGGTTGTTCATGGGTGAAGGTTGGCATGCTAGGTTGATTGGTTAGTCGTGGGTGATGGTGATTCTTGCATAGTAAAGGGTGTATGTTTTTTTCTTTAGCTGTAAAGGGAGAGTCTGCTAGTGAGTGGGAAAATATTGGGACCATTGTTTTAGTAAAAAAAGGTTAGTCTTTTTTTGTTTTGTTTTTTTCTTATTTTTTTCCAGTCCTTTTATCTATGGCTCAGAATAATATTTATAATACATGAGTTTCAAAGTCCTAAACAAACAGGAACTCATCCTTTTTCAAATTTAATTTTTATTCAAATTTAAAAATCAAATTTGAAAAATAGATTTTTCTATAGTTTGTTTAAACAAAACACATTATAGTTCTTAGCTTTCTCACAAGTTGAAAATTCACACCCCTAAATAAATGTTGGTACCTGATATTTTAATTCCTAACTTTACCCTCCTTAAAAAATAAATTAAAGCAAATAAGGTCAAATTTAGGTTATGACAATAATCATAACGTCTCAAAAGCTTGTAATGACTCGACTTCTTATGATGTTGTTTTTGCTTAATTTTTATAGGAGTTTATCAACTTTGATAATAGGAAGCAACTACTTTGGATTAGGCAGTCCTCATTGAAATCTCTTATTCCATCGATTCCTTTCTATTTTTTTGGACTCTTGTTAGAACTACTCTCGAATATATATTATTTTATCTTAATGGTCTTGAAATATCATGCACATCATGCTTGTCTAATGACATTACAATGACAAATTTTAGGGGAAGGTTCTAGCCATTATATATAAAGGCAGGTTGGCTAACCTATTGGTCTTAAAAGAATCCTTGTCGCCTAGGTAATTAAACCTTAAAAGGCTGACCTAAGGCCTATAAGGTATAAGGAGTATATAACGAGGAAGATTTCATTGGCTACTAATTATGACCATGTAGACTTTCAATAAAAGTATGTGGTTTCATAAGTTCTAATATGAGGCGTAACCCATCGAGGCACCACTAATTCTCCACACTTTAAAAAAATATGTGTAGAATACCATGTCGTGTAATGTGTGTGGTAATTACTCTATACATAAGGATTAGAATGCACCTATATGAATCATCAGAGTCAGCTGGAATGGGAAGAAAATTACTAGAAAAAACAATAAAATAGTCCTTGCACATGGACTACATGCGTAGATTGATAAGTCTGGCTATCAGGTTTTTTTGCACACACTGTTAGGGTAAGGTGGTGCATGGACCACTGTACGATGTGAATAACTCTATATCTTTTTTGTTGGCGTGGATTGTGTCGACCACATCCTTTTGTGGTGCGAGATCAATAAGTGAGAAGTTACTATTGTGTTATATCTTTCTAGGTTGTCTCTTTACAACTTTGAGGAGGTGAAGTTTTTTTTGTTGTTCTTTTGTTGATTTTTTAAGGTTTTTCTTTGCAAGAATCTTTTATTTAATCTCAATGTGTATGTCGCTCTTTTTATGTCTCTTCCTATATTTATGTTATCTAGGACTCCTTGAAAAAAAAGAAAAACTAAACTAGAAAAATAATGTTAGGCAATTATATTTTTTTTCTTGACCATAAATTTCTAATTAATTAAATTTTATCTTTTTAAACAGTAGGATTTCTTTCAATAATTTTTCAATTCTACGTGATCCTCCCATTTATATTTCTTTTCCTTTTATGTATATTCTTCCCCAATTATTTTTTAGTCCATACTCTTTTTAGTCCTTTATTATCTTTTTTTTCTTTATTTCACTCTTTAAACTTTGTTTTATTTTCTTCTGGTTTTTAAATGCCAAAAAAATATTAGAATAAAAATATATATATTTTTTAAAACACATAAAAATTAGGGGGGGTTAAAAAATGGGTTATGACATTACTAATATTAAACTCTTGACATGTCTCTTTATTAATATTTGTTTTTATTTTCTTGAAACACACTTAAATTATTGTTTATTCATGCATGATATATATTTATGTTGTATCATTGAACTTTTTTTTTCATTATTCCAAAAGTAATTAGAAGACATATCAAAGAAATATGAATGATTTAAAATAAGAAAAAAATATATATCTTAATAAAATCTCCTTTTCTCATTAATGTGCTAAATGTTTTTCGAAAACTTTTTACCATAATATTTGTTTCTTAGACAATATTTTATTATTATTTCCAAAGCAAGTTTTAATTAAAAAAACAATATCCTAAAAATTTTGATGTGATTATATTTGAAAAATATAAGAGTAATACAACACTTGCACATTGTTGTAGTGAACTTTTGGCAATATCGTTAGACTTGGCCTTACAGGTCAAATTTATAACCTCCCAACTTGATTTCTTACCTAACTTGAATTTTAAATTAAATTGTATGGGGGTTGACCTGATGTGACATGACTAACTTAATAGATTTAAAGGTAGTCCGAATGATCGGTAAAAATCCAATTTGACTTATAAAAGTTTCAAGATGAAATAGTTTTTTTTTTAATATAAAGACGAAGACAACTTGAATCAATCCAACGACTCGAGTCATGTATTCAGCTAGGCTTAAAAACTTTATTTTTTGAACTAATTTTTATTTAACAATGTAATAAAAAAATACACTTGCAGAAAAAGCAATATAATATTTTTTTTTAAAAAATAATTATGATGGGTTGTAAAAAAAAAAAAGAATGCTTGATAATATTATTAAAAGACTTCTACAATCTTATTAGAAAAAAAGTAAAAATTAAATGGTATTTAATAAAATAATATCTAAAATCTACTCTTGATTAATTTAAGAATATAAAAAAATATTAAATATATTCTAAATTTATTCATTTTAAAGAAATTGAATTTTAATTTATGGGACAAAACCTTAAAACGGACTAGGTGTGTGGGTCTGAGTGGCCTAACAAGTCTAGCATATTAAAACTATGGTCAGGCAAATGGGCTTAAAAGCCCATGTTCGCACACCGATACATTTTTTAAAAAAAAATAAGTGGACTAGACATTGTTAGCCCAATATTTAAAAATAATGCTGATGATGTGCCACCTAGTTACATAGTTTTTGGTTATTAAAGATGTGGTCAAAAAATAAAGCTCAATTTTTTTTGCCAAAAAAACTAAAATTTAATCCATTTTCATGGAAAAAAAATAATCTAAAACACCCTTATAATTTTATTAAACTAATAGATCAACTTAAGAAACCTACAAAATAGTTTAAAACATATAAAATTAAATTAAAAAAACTCTCTCAATCTTGATCTACCTTTTCCAACAACATAAAAGGCCGAAAACACCACATTTTGTCAAGAAAAGCACTTTGATACCAAACTTATTTTTTTTTGTGTTAATGTAATCTCGCCAGCCAAATATTTTCTCACTCATCGATCTTTTTTTGCCGACCCTCTCTCCTTATAATTGATTTAAGAAAAAATAATTTTATATTAAAACACATAATTGTCAAACTAAAGCGACAAAAAAAGAAATGTAAGAAATCTTAAAGCAATTTTTAGAAAAAAGCTACAATTTATAATAATTAAAAAATAGAACTGCATGGATTATCAAATTATCAAATTTAATCGCTCAAACTTTAATTTTTATTTTTCTAAATCAAACATTAATTTAATATCATAATATCTTTTTGACACCCTGAGAATCTTATAGATCCAAATCTAAATTCTGTCTGGAAAAAATCAGAATAAAGATCTTTTAAAAAAGATGAAAAAACAAAACTATTGAAATATTGAAAATTGAGCTGTAATTATGGTAAATCGAGATGTATACGGGCTCCCGAGCTCGGGTTCAGTTATTGTCCAACAAGGTGAGGGAACTGTTTTGGACTGGTCCATAAGTTACGTTTGGGCTGCTCTCGTTGAGGTTTCAGGCTAGAAAGTTTAGCTTAGACATCAACCAAAATTTCTCCTCTGCCTTTTCGAAATAACCCTTTCCCAGCAAATTTCTGAAAAGTATCTCAATATCAAAATAATTTAAAAAAGTAAGAACAGTTTAATGGTTCATGCTATTTTCAACAATATAGTTTAAATTATTCTTTTAAATTTATAATTGTTGAAGTTGCACTACTATCAACAATGCAATTTAAAAAAAATGAAAAGAAATTCAAAGCTACATGATAAAATTATTAAACCGATCTTGTAGTTGAGATGTTTGTGATCAAGTGAGTATTTATTTTTATGTTCTAACTCGGTTGTCAAATTAGTATTATTTACTTGAAAAGTATTAAATTGATGTTTTTCAAGTGTTTTTGAATGATTTTGATGTGTTGATATCAAAAATAAAATAAAATTTGATAAAACATAATTTTAACATTTTCTGCTTTAATTTCTCTCTCCAATTAAATTTCATAATTGCTTATCAATATTTGTTTTCTTCATTAAAGATAGGTTAGAATCTAGGCGATGTTTAGAACAGTGGTATTAATTGTTTTTTAAAATGTTTTTTTATAAAAAAATATATTAAAATAATATTTTTAATATCAGTATATTAAAATAATCTAAAAATATAAAAAAATTAATATGAAGTAAAAAATAAATAAAAATAAAAATTAATTTTTTTAAAATACTTTTAAAATACAAAATCAAACAAATCAAGATCTTATAATGAGGTGATGGATACGAGTGTCCGGAAATATATGTGTGTTCCAGTTGCTTTAGGCATCCAACAATAATTTATTCTTTGAATATTTATAAACAACACTAGCTAATTTTTCCTCTATCATTTCAAGTTGGTTTGGTTGGTTGTGTGTTTTTAAAATTTTTATTTTTTAAAATTATTTTTTTATATTTTTGAATCGTTTTGATATTTTAATATCAAAAATAAATTTTAATAAATAAAAAAAATATTATCTAAATATATTTTCAAATAAAAAATATTTTAATGAGGAATCAACACCACAGGATAAAAACGCTATATATCAGCCACTACTTGCAAGAAGCTCAATATAGTAAAAGGTGCATCTCCATCAGCAATTCCGTTTTCAAGGTTTATTTTCTTATGATATTCATCTCAATGATAGAGTTTCTGGGGGAAGCTTTGCTATTACTAAAAGTAGCACAGGCAGGTTGCATAGTCCCATACAAATGATATTCTAGCAGAGACCGGCAGAATCGATGCTTCGACAAGAATTTATGTGGAAATATATATCTGCAAGACAGCAACCTTCGAGTTAACTTTCGGAGAATTCAACTTTCCCACAATTATTGATCGTTGGAAAAGAGAATATATTTTCGGTTTTATATTCCAATATGTTGAAATATGTCCACATGCATGTTGCAAGAAAAAAATAATAATATCATATTATACAAAGAATGAATATATAATTCGAAATACATTTTACACAACTTAATGAAAATTAAATCTTATCCTTGAGTCATGATTTAAAAATTATTCTTGATTAAACTTAAAATAATACATATATCTTTTTATAATTAAAGGTGATATATACGAGTTAGAATTTAAAAGTAAAAATTTATGATTTTTGTTGAATAAAACCTTAATATTCTAAGCTTTTAAACTAAAACACAATGTTCCCATTTGAACCAAATAGCTTATCGCAAAAATTCAATTCAATCTAATAACTTAAACTAATAATATATTATTCTTTAACATACATCCTAAAGTAAAAGTTTTTTGGGTTTGAAATTTGCACAATCTCACGTTATCTTGTATTTAATTTTTATCAAATAAATAAGGATGGTGAGATTCGAATTCGTGACCGTTTAATTATTAAGGCTCTGATACCATGTCAAAAAACTAATACAATATAATAACTTAGACTGTTAGATGAAGTCTCAATATATAATTTATATTATTCTGTTAGGTGAGATCCTAAGATATGATTTATATTATTCTTTAACACACCTCTTCAAGTGAAAGTCATTTGAACTTGAAACTTGTACAAGCTCACATAACTTTTTGTTTAATTTTTTATCAAATAAATATGAATGATGAGATTCGAACTCGTGACTGTTTAGTTATCAAGACTATGATACCATGTTATAGAACCATCTCAATCTAAAAGCTTAAGCTATTAGGTAAAATTTTAAGATATAATTTATATTATTCTCTGACACCTACAATATCCAAGCATATCCAGGCAGGTACATTTTTCATCCCTAGTGATAACCTTAAATTCATCAAGTAAACATGCCACTGTTAGTTTCTTCTCATTGGTTATTAGGGCAACAAGAATGATGGGGAACAGGGCCACGAGATTAAACTCCAATGGTTCAAAATTTACTCACAAGAGAACGAACCTTTTGGAGTATTCTTTCTTGAAAGATGATGCATCTTTCGTAGACGGCAAGCCTGATATTTGATGCAGGATGGGTTCATTATCACCATGGGAATCCTTATCACCATGGGAAGAGAGTGAGAGAATATTATTTGCAGCTTCCCAATCAAAACTCGAAACGCGTCTGCTCGAATTCTCATTCCATTGTGTCCCTCTTACAAAAAGGAGGAGACGTGACAACCAGCCGAGAGAGACACTGACAGTGATCAACATTGAGGGCGTTGCCAATCCTCCTTTAAGGGGCAAAGGAATAAAGGGTATGCTCTCTCTCCCTTTTCTTGATCTTTAAAGGAAAAAACGTTCTTGATACAAGGTACTTGGATTGCTTTTGTTTCTCTATATACAGAAAACTAATTCCTGTGTGCGGTTCGTTCGTTTTCTGGAGAGGAACCCGATCAGCTCAGAAAATATTCATCAATTGCGTGTAACTTAATTATGGCTCTCTATGTATTACAAGAAGGTAAATCAATAATTCAGCACTTGTTTCAAAGAACTAAAGATTTCACTATACTTATAATTACTTTAGTGTTAGAAGAAAAGGAAATTATGTTAGTGTATGTTTGGAATTGTGTTGTATAATTTTTTTTAAAAGTGTTCTTTTGTTTAAAAATATATTATAATAAATATCATATTGATTTTTTTTAAATCAAGTATATTTTTAAAACGCATCCAAACACAGTTTCAAATACAAAATACAAACAACCTTGGGCAAATTCTTTCTTATAGATTGCCATTTTTTAAAGTTTTTATGAATAAAATCAAGTGATCGTACTATTGTAAATAATTTCACTCGACATTTATATTTTGTTAGTGCAATGATCTCGATAATTAAATGGGAGATAATAAGAGAGAAAAGGGAGCCACGTCGAGAATATGCAAGATATCCATAGTTATTTGTGAGCGAGTGACTTAGATTTCTACACGATTTTTAAGAGTTTCTTGTTTGAAGTGAAAGTGGCTGTTTTTATTTAAATATCTAAAAGATCTTTGATAATTTCATGATATATTCAGCTTGTTCTATGGAGAAATTAAAAGAAAGATAAAGAAAATTTACATATTTTCCTTGTATAGAAGGGGTTAAAAGCCCACAAAATACATAATTACATGAGAATGACAGCTTACAATCCATCGAGCAGTGAAGCAATAACATAGCTTAAAGGTGAATCCAACAGCCTGTTTAGCAGTGATCTGAGTTTTTAGTTTTGTTTGGGTGTGTTTTAAAAATATATTTGTTTTGAAAACATATTGAATTAGTTTTTTTTAGTAATTTTCAATGAGTTTATTGTGTTGATATAAAAAAATTCAAAAAAAATTACTTTGATACATTTTTAAGTAAAAATTATTTTTTTTAAAAAAACAAAAGCTACCGCATTCCCAAATAGGTCTTAAAACCCGTCAAACTATCAAATACTCCTAGATTAATAAGATGTTTAACCTATTTTTTTTACTCAAAGTCACTTTAAATATTATATTGAGTTTATTTCTTATATTTGTTCCTTATGAAGATTAGAGATCTATATATTTTCTAGACAAAATAACATTAAAAAATTATGATAAAAAATATATCTATAGTTGGATCATGATCTTAAAGTTGCACTTTTAGACCTCACTCATCCAATAATTTATATGTATTTTTTGGGAAATTATTTTCTTATCATATTGCCATTTTTTTTTTAGGTTTTACAAATGATATCAAGTGATCTTACATAATTACTTGCGCGCACTTCAACTAATCTCACGGGCTCTGAAGTTAATGATCATGTAAGTCTCCAGTGGCCTTGAGAAGACTCGAACTCGTGACTATTAGGGAGCAAACCCAAGACCTGACCAGTTGAGTTACCTCTCAGAGTTTTTTTAAGAGTTTCTTGTTTGAAGTGCAAGTGGTTGTTTTTATTTAAATATCTAAAAGATCTTTGGTAATTTCATGATATATTCAACTTGTGCTATGGAGAAATTAAAAGAAAGACAAAGAAATTTACTTATTTTCCCCGTAGACTAAGGGGGTTAAAAGCCCACAAAATACATAATTACATGATAATGACAGCCTATAATCCATCGAGCAGTAAAACAATAACAAAGTCTAGAGGTGAATCCAACAACCTGTTTAGCAATGTTTTTGTAACTGTGTTTAGGTGTATTTTAGAAATGTATTTGCCCTGAAAATACATTGAATTAATTTTTTTAGTATTTTTCAATGAGTTTAATATATTGATATAAAAAATAAAAAAAATTATTTTAATATATTTTTAAATGAAAAATATTTTTAAAAAACATATAAAGCAGAAGCTACCGCATAGAAAATAAATAAAAAGATGAAAAGAATATATTTCTGAATAAATATATCATTCGATGTTACAACAATTATATAAACATGTATATGCCTGAGAAGCCTTACATTAAAGGGTTAATATTTTGTGCCTGTAAAGGTGGGATTACAAGAGATTGAGATCAACTCAAAATATCTTATCAAAACTGATTCCATAAATTATGAAAAATCAAATCTCAAGACTCCCCTTCAAGTTAGAATATGAGTATTGAGAATGTTCAACTTGCATATTAATTTCTTAAAAATGTTTCTTCTTAAGGCCTTAGTGAAGATATTAGCCAGTTGAAGATAGGAGGGGATAAATTTTGTAACAATTTGACCTACTTGGATCTTTTCTCTCACAACATGGCAATCAATTTTGATATGCTTTGTATGTTCATGATATACATGATTTACAGCAATATGAAGTGTTACTTGATTATCACAGAATAATGTAATTGATTTCAAACAAACCTGTAGATCTTTAAACAAGTATCTAAGCCAAGTAAGTTCACATGTTGCAGCAGCCATGGACCTGTACTCAGCTTCAGCAGATGACTTGGAGACTGTTTTTTGTTTTCTTATCTTCCATGAAATTAGAGAGTCTCCAAGAAATACACAGTAACCTGATGTAGTTCTTCTTGTCATAGGATAATTTGCCTAATTTGCATCACAATAAGCCATAGTTGCAGAGAGTTGTTGGAAGAAAATAATAAGCCGAGCCCTAGATTGTTCTTTAAATATCTCATAATATGAAAAACAACATCCCAATAAGGTTTCCTTAGTGCATGCATAAAATGACTTAAGATGTTCACATAATACATGATATCTGGTCTAGTAATTGTAAGATAGATTAATCGTCCCATTAATCTTCTGTAGTGTGAAGCATCATTCAATAATTCACCTTGAACATTTCTAAGCCTTAGATTTTGTTCTGTGGGTAAGTCAATAGGTTTAGCTCCAAATAATCCAACATCATCAAGAATTTTTGGTGAGTTTTTTCGCTGAGATATGACAATCCCAGCTTTTGATCTTGCCACTACCAAACTGAGAAAATACTTGAGATTACCAAGGTATGTTATGTAAAAAATGTTTTGAAGAAAAAACTTGATATCTTGAATAACTTTATCATTGTTTCCAATAATGATCATATCATCCATGTAAATAAGAACCATGGTTAGAGTAGAGCCTTTTTCTTGCACAAAAAGAGAGTGGTCTAAGTGTGATTGAGAGAAACCAACCATTTTAATGGCTTCTGAGAACTTAGAGAAGCAATTTCTAGGCATTTGTTTGAGTCCATAAAGGGACTTATTAAGTCGACATACAAACTTCTCCCCTTATTGACAAAGTCCTAGTGGTGGAATCATGTACAATTCTTCATGTAAGTCACCATGAAGGAAAGCATTATTGACATCCATTTGAAAAAAAAAGGCCAATTTCAATCAGCTGCCAAGGCAAGAAGACAATGAATTGTGGTTAACTTAGCAACCAGAGCAAAAGTCTCATAATAGTCAAAGCCTTCTTTTTTAATGAATCCCTTAGCTACCAAACATGCGTTATACCGTTTCACTAAGGCATCTAATTTATACTTGATTTGAAAAACCCATTTGCTGCCTATGGGATGATAGTTGGGTGAAAACAAAACCAGAGACCATGTCTTTTGATTTTCAAGAGTGGTGAGCTTAATTTTCATTGCTTCACACCATTTTAGATCACATATTGCCTATTTATATGTTATAGGTTCAAGAGTTCTAGAAATGATGTTAATAAATAACTAATGGGAAGGAGATAATGAATGATAGGAGATAAAGTTGGATAACTAATATTTGGTACCTGATCGAGAAGAGGATGACTTGCATGCTTGTAGAGGAAGATGACATATCAACCTGGCCACAATGAAAGTCACAGGAAAGAATAGGGGGTTGTTGAGGTTGATCGTTGTGAAGAAGAACAAGAGTAAATGTGTTTGGTTTTGAAGAAGGATAAGATAATGAAAAGAGTGTGTGTTAGGTTTGATAATGATGGTGAGAAATCATGAGAAGAGGGAGATAAATGAGAGACAAATGTCTCGGGTGATGAGTGAGAGGTAGAGGATGGAATTGGAATTGGAATATCATTGAAGTCAGGAGATACAGTTGGTAGAGAGGTTGGAGGTGAAGAATTGGATGGAGTGGGAGTTGAAAAAGGAAATGTATTTTCATGGAAAACAACATCACAACTAGTGAAGAATTGTCGAGTGGTAAGATCATAAACTCGATATTGTTTTTGGCTAGAAGGATATCCAACAAAAATATATTAACAAGCTCTTGGTGAAAATTTAGCCAAAGGTTGCAAGTTGGTGACATCATAGGGATGACCAAAAACATGTAGAAGTGTGTATGTGAGTGGTTTGCCATATAAAATTTTATATGGCGATTTGTGGTTCAAAACGGGGGTAGGAAGTTGATTTATGAGATAAGTGGTAGTGAGTAAGCTTTCACCCCAGAATTTCAATGGTAAATTGGCTTGGAATCTCAAGGCACGCCCAACGTTGAGAAGGTGTCTATGTTTTCGTTCAACAACACCATTTTGTTGAGGTATGTGTGGGTATAAACTTTGGAACATAATGCCAAAAGTAGAGAAGAGTGGCTTTAAAGAGGTGAATTCCAAGCCATTATCACTCCATATACTTTTAACTTGAACATTAAATTAAGTGTGAACAAAAGTGATGAAAAATTTTAACAAGCCTTGTGTTTCAGAGAAATCCTAGTAAAGCGGGTGTAGTAATCCACAATACTTAAAAAATAATATGCGCCAGAATGTGTTTCAATTTTTTGTGGACCCTAAATATCATAATGTATAAGATAAAAAAAAAATGAGTACCTTGAATAGAGCTTATAGGAAAAGATAACCTTGTTTGTTTTGCCAAAAAACAAACATCACATGAATGTTGAGAATCACAAACAAAAGATGGAATTAGTTTTGACAGAAACTGAGAAGGCAATTTGGATGGATGTCCTAGTCTTTTATGCCAAATAGCTTCTGAAGCGAAAAAGACTTGATAGGAGGTTGGTAAAGGTGGATGTAACTCTGATTGTGGCATAAGATACTATAGTCCCTTACTCTGCTTTCCCAAGCCAATCATCCTCTTTGTAGCCAGGTCCTACAATATACAGAAAGTGGGGAAGAAGTGATTGGAATAATTAAGGCCAGATGTGAGTTGACTGACAGAAAGAAAATTCACATGAAATAAGGGTGCACAAAGAACATCATGGACATGCAGTTTTTGAGTAATATGTACATAACCAACACTTGTGATTTTTGCACAAGAACCATTTGGTAAGATGACTTGAGAAAACATAGGAACAATGGCTTTATCAGTGATTGAAATAGCTATATGATTTTTAGCACTACTATCAATAATCCATTAAAAAGACTCAGAATTTTAAGATGTGGATGATGAACAAAATGGAGTAGAGTTACCTGCATAATTGGCCGAGATAACAGATTTTTCATTTTGAAAAAAAGGCTTTGATTTTTACGAACTCTTTATGAGTGAATTGAAGAAGTTGATCAGAATGTTGGGCAGCCTTGGTGTTTGTATGAGATGATTTAACTCTTATTTGATTTTGAGGCTAAACATCCTTATCATGAAGGTTATGGCCAATAGAGAATCTAATCAAATACAAGCATCTCTCTACTATATTTGTAGTTCCATCACAATAGGTATAATGATGTCATTTCTTAGATCCTTGTATCTTTGATGAGCCAGACGTCCAAGTTCGAGAGAAATCTTGTCGTTGTGAAGTAGAGTCTGATCGTTTGACATTCATGGCATAAACCCGTTGAGTAATCTTGTGCTTAACTAGTCCTCTTTGTTTTTCTTCCTTATGTAAAAGCGAATATACTTTCTTAACAGTTGGTAAAGGGTGCGTAAGCATGATTTTCCCTCTAACAGCTAAATAGGTCTCATTCAAACCTATAAAAAAATGCCCAAGTCTCACCCTTTCTTCGTTGTTCGACAGTTGCTTGAGTCCGCCATAAGTGCACTGAATAGCTGGACTGTACATTTTCAACTCATCCTATAGTGTTTTTATCTTGGTGTAATATATGAAGATGAATCCTGATTTTGCTTTAACTCCACAATGGAATGCTGAATCTGATAATGATGAGAAATCACCCTTTGAGAATCGTTCTTGTAGATCCAACCAGATTTCAGAGGGAGTTTCCATATAAATGACACTATTGGCAAGCTCTTGATTTAAAGAGTTAAGAATCCAAGAGAGAACCATATCATTGCATCGTTGCCATAATGAATATTTAGGATTAGATTCACCTAGTGTAGGTATAGACCAATTAATGAATCCTAGTTTGTTTTTGGCACAAAGACTTATCAACATGGAAAGTCTCTACATAGCATAGTTAGTTCCATCAATGACTTTTGGCACAAGAATCATACATGGATGATTTGAGGCATGGATAAAAAAGGATTAGATGAATCAATGATAAAAAAAAAAAAGACATGTTCTGATGAGTAGTGTTTTGGGTAACATTTGTTGAATCAGTACTATCCTCCATGGAAAAAACAAATTTACGGATGCTTGGTAGAGACGTTAGGATTAACTCTTTGATACCAAGAAAATAAACTAAAAAGATGAAAAGAATATATTTCTGAATAAATATATTATTCAATGTTACAACGATTATATACACATGTATATGCCTGTGAAACTGTACATTAAAGGGTTAATATTTTGTGCCTGTAAAAGTGGGATTACAAGAGATTGAGATCAACTCAAAATATTTTATCAAAACTGGCTCCGTAAATTATAGCAAATCAAATCTCAACATGTACTCTCAAACATGTCTTAAAACCTGTCAAATTATTAAGTACTCCTAGATTAGCAAGATGTTTAACCTATTTTTTTTTATTTGGAGTGTTATTTGGATTGAGTTTTCAAAATCATTATGGTACTTTATGAATACTAGAGATCTATATACGAATATTTTCTAGACGAAGTAACAATAAGAAAATACACCTACCGCTGAATTGTGATCTTAAAATTGCACTTGTAGACGTCACTCAACCAATAATTTCTATGTACTTTTGGACTCTATTTCTTATATTTGTTCTTGAAGAAAATAATTTTAATATATAAAAATATAAATAATCTTTAAAAAAGACTAAATATACCTCCCTTTTTTTTGTTAACAAAAAGTTAGTTTGCGGATGATTATGTCATCTTTTTTTTTTTTCATTTCCCTTATTTTGAGAGTTCCTTAGATTTTTTTTCTTGGCTATCATTGTATTTTTTTATTCTTTTTCTTATTTTAATATTTTCTTTCAAAAATATCATATCCAAGCTTTATAAATTTAGATATGATTTTTTTATTTGAGATATTTAATTTATCTAGCTATTTTTTTTTACCTTATATTTTTATAGATGTTATTGTTATTCTCTCTCTCTCTCTCTCTCTCTCTCTCACACACACACACACACACACACACACAAGAGCTCTTTATTGAAGTTTAGTCAGTTGATCTTAATGGATTGAATTTGATATAAGCAGTGTTTGGAAACGCGGTTGAAACCGTGTTCCTAAAAATTTGATTTGTTTAAAATTATTTTTTTTTCAGATTGTTTTGATGTGCTAATGTCAAAATATTTTTTTTAAAAAAATAAAATATATTATTTTGATGCATTTCCGAGCGAAAACTATTTTGAACCATAATCATACTCCCAAACACCCCCTTAGCAGATGACAATACTTAGTAATGAAGGGAAAAAAACAAAATAACAGAGCTATTGATTGCTATTTAGATTTAAAGATTAAATTAATGACTAATTTTTATCATATTATTTAGTAGTTAAGATTTTGTTTGCTTTAATTCCCCCCCTCCCCAAATTAATAAATTATTAACTAACCATTGGTGATTCCATCACCACTATAACTTTACCAATAAAATCACTAATGGACGATAAAATCATTATAGAATTAAAGAGAGTTTAGGGAAGAATTTAGGAATGTCAACCAACAGATGGATTAGCGAACCAAAATTAATCCGTCGGTGATATAATGCTCCCCAGCAAACTCACTAACAAACAATAATATCGTCGAATAATTTACATAGAGTTTGGGGATGAATTTAAGAATTTTAATTCATCAACAAATTTACCATTAAATCTAAAAACATATAAGAATTATAAAGAAGAATTTAGGAACTTAATTCTCTGATGGATTTACCAATTGAATCTACAAATATTAGATAGTTATAAAGAGTTTGGCAAAAATTTAGGGGGTTGGATTCATCGACGAATATACCGATATATGAAATTTTTTTGGTGAATTTGATGGTGTTTAAAAGAGTTTTGAATTTTTTGAAATGACCGACGAATTCATCGAAGGGCTTAAAATCTTCTGTTAGCGAGACCATCATTGATGTGCTGACGTGGTTAATGTTTGATGGACTCATCGATGAAAGATTCCATTGGTAAGTTAAAACCTAGATATGTGAAGACAATCCCTATCTTTTCAATATTTCCTTTTCAATCTCATCTTTCTCCTTCTCTATCCTCTTTCTCTCTCTTCTACCTTAAACATCATGAGTGATCTCTCTCTTTACTACACTAAAGCTTTCTCTGTCCTCTAGGCGGAGCTCTTTCTCTCCTCCAGGTTTGATTTCTTTTCACCTATTGGCCTCTACTATGTACATGTTTCATTTTTGTCTTTTTGTTTTTTATTTTTCCCCTTTTATGTGTTGGTTATCATTTTTTCTTCTTTGTTCTTCAATTATATCATCATTAAAAAAAAAATAGAGACATGAAGTTGGCTCAATTGAAAAAAAAGAGTGAAATTTTGGAAAGGAGCTCAAAAGGTTTGGTAAGATGGATTGAAACACATTAGTAAGGTGTTTTTCTATGATGTAATTGTGTTTTCTCTCTTATTTGTGTTAGAAATTACTCTTATTTGTGTTAGAAATTAGAAAATCTATAATTCTGTTTTGAGATTTAGGTTAATTTTTGAAATTGGTGGTGAATTGTGATGTTAAAGCATGATATAAAGTTAAATTATGACTATGTAGAAGTTAATTTAAATTAATATCATAAAAATTAGAAAGTTTCTATTCATGAAACTTTGAGGATTTATTTTCATTGCATATAATGTGGGAATTTGGATCTTTTGGGGTGAAATTAGGTTATGAAAGTGATATAAAAAAGATTAAATTGGTGGCTAACACCTAAAATATTGATGAATTATGTTTAATACCTATGAATAATTGGGACTTATCGAACCCTAGGATGCTTTATGCATGACCTCAAACTTCTTTTACCACTGTGAGAACTCACAAGCACACCACATGGATCTAGAACTTTTCTTTGCTTTTAAAGGCAAAACATTGGTATAAATGATTAACAAGATAGCATATTTCCATTTAACAATACATTGGACTGCTAAACTTTACATCCAGGACAAGAATGTTTGCATTAGGGTAACATGGTAGTCCGTTTGTAAAAAATAACACAAAATTGGATAGTGGAACCGTTTTAAGAAATTTTCTTGAGTAAAAAGAATAAATGAAGAGTAGATGAACTACATTGAAAAAATTATCAAGACTAAAGGTATTAAATATTCCATTAATATTTTTACCTATTCTTCTTGTTAACATAACATAAGCTCTTTAAAGATAATGTATAAAAGACCATTTTTTAAAAAAACAAATGTGCTTGAAAACATTATACTCTCTTAGTCACTTATGGTTAATGATGTAGTTATTTTCTTATGTCTTTCGGTACATTATTTCGTATCTCATGACTTATGTTCATAATGTATAAAAAGTTGCTCTTAAACCTTGTCCTTAAAAAGATTACATAGTAAATGTGCGTTTGGTTTGAGGGTGATGATTTGGTTAGTTGTACTTGGTTGTCTATATATATATTTTTTTAATTTTAGGTGGGGTCGAATATAAGGGAGGTGCTGCCAAATTTTATTTTAAATGGATAGATGCACTAAAATAAAAAACCATAAACCATAGATTGAGAATTTAATTGAACATGCTTAACTATTAAGTTATATATGGAGGAACAATTTAGGGTCAAAACAGAGTGGTTCTGCATCTTCAAGCAATAGTGTTCCTGAGCTTGCGATGTATTTAGGTGCTGATCATAAAGAGACACATGCTCATAAAGAGGCTTGTTGACTACAGGTCGTAGATTTTGCGTCCTATCTGCCAGAAATCGTTTTTTGGCAAGTTAATAGCAAAATAGAAGTCATATTTAAGCATGTAAGAAAAATTTTTATATTCAAACATTACATTAAATTAATCTTTAATTAATTGATTTTCATATTCACAAATATAGAAGTTGCATGAATGATAACATTGACGATGAAATCGTCGATGGAAATGACCTTGTTTCAATGGAGCTAGCTTAATGAGAATCCTAAATGAATGCTTGTGGTTGAGGCTTGGTGAAGGAAGTTTAAGGATAATACATATAAAAAATGCACCTGTAGTTAATAAAAAAATGTTTTTTTTGATTTAGAAACTAATTATTTTAGAAAAACAAATATAAAGCAAAATTTTGGTGGGATGAGGCAAACTCTAAAGTGGTAAGACAAGTATGGTAACATCATAGTGTGATTAAGTAAATTTTAACATGTGAAGCATATATTTTTTTGTTAAATTATAATCTTTTTTTGTTATATTATTTTGTTTAACGAATTTATGAACTGGGTTGTGTGATTTCTTGTATAACACACACTTATACTAAGAGATATCCCGAGTCAGATGAATTTGAGAAGTGGAAGAATTGTTGACCTCATTATATCACTGTAGATCTCACCATATCATTGAGAGCAACTTAAGAGATATCTAGAGTTCTTCACGTTAGAAGGTTTTAGGAGGCGTTCACGAAGTGAGTCCTCGAACAGAAACAAAGAGACTCACAATTCTATTAGAAAGCATACCGACGGGTCATTTTCTTTTACTAACCATGCAAGGCACTAGTAAAAGAGCCTATTTTATTTTTAAATATTTTTCTTAAAAGGCTAGTTATTATTTGTGATAACATTTAACTAATCATTTTTTTGTAGGTTACATAGCTTAGACGCGAGCCAACTCGAATGGAGTTATACATGGAAACACATATATGGAGGGAGGATAGACAAAAGGAGATGTAATACTTTGTGGACAGCTAAACTAAGACATTTATTATAAGCAAACTTTTAAACATTTTCTATATTATTTGGACTAATTTTTTTTGTACCCATATCGTTGACTTGTTTATTTTGTTGTGTAGGAACAATATAACGTTGGTATGCATGCCAAACACAAGAAGGACCCTTCAACCCATCTAGAATACGATTTGGAATTGTGGTTGCAAGCTGGAGCAACCAAGGGACTCAATAGGATCAATTTTATGGTATCTCTATGACTACAACCTGAGATATAAGGTCAGGTTGTAGTGTCTCAACCATAGGCACCCCATAATCTGGTACAAGTCAGCCATCACCTGCCATTGAGGAGTTGGTTGAATAATAAATTAGTGCTCTAAGGGTCGAAATGGAGGCAAAGTATGAACTATAAAAAAACTAGCAATGGAAGGAGATGATTGCATACATGTCCAATCATTATCCCCCCCTTACGGACCTCCACAAGATTTTACTTCCCTTTCCCCTCCATCTGCAATCTCTTCTTAATGTTTATAAACATTTATAATTAATTTTTACAATTAAACTAATTACATTAAATGAATTCTTCAAGTTAAATATTTTTTAATGTTGTTTAATGTTAAAATGTTTTGATAGTATTGAAATAAATAAATTAGTACACAACCAATGGACAAATTTGCTAATGTTGGACTCCGCACCAGGACCTGGTTGCTTTGTCTGATGATATATATATATATATATGAAGAAAAAAAAAATCTGAATTAATTGGATTAACCCGTAAAATCAGGTTAACCCGTTAAATCTGAAATTTGTGTCATGAAAATTTGATAATTAAATAAAAAAAAGTTAATATTAACAAACTAAATTAAAAAAAAACAAAAATAAAAACAAAAAAAACTAAAAGTATCAATTTTTTTATTATGAATTACATTGTGTAATCCAAGTAAAAGACTGATGTCTTTTAATTATAGTTAATATATATATATATATATATTCTCATGACTAATTATGTCATTGTTTCACGAATGAATAATAACTTATTATTTCTTTGACATTTTTACCGTCTCAACATTTAAATATTGGTTTCTATTTTAGTCTTCTTTGTTTTTTTGAACTACTCTGAACTTATTAGCCGTTTTCTAGTTTAAAAACATAATCTAATAGTATTATCTTGATTGTATATATTAGACCCTATATAGTAAAATGAAAAAAAATATATATAATTTGTTGATGTATAAGAACTTTTTAATTAGCCTTACTTTACTCTGCATGGACATAGAGTGTAAATAGGATGGCACTTTAATTTAGGGATATTTGAGAGTATGTTAATGATTATTTTTTAAAATATTTTTTATTTAAAAATTTATTAAAATAATTTTTTTATTTAAAAAAATTTATTTTTAACATTAGCACATCCAAAATAATATAAAAAAAATTAATTAATTTAAAATAAAAAAACATAAAAAAACTTTAACTTTTTTATATACTTTTAAAATTAAAAAAACAAACGGGTTATTCTTGGCATAAAACATTTAAATTTTTCTTAAAAACCCTAAAAAAAACTTTCTCATAAGTGGTATCTTTAGGTACATTTAATTTGTGTAACTGTGTTAATTAACTCTTACAATAAAAAAAAAAAAAATTGAAGTGAAAGACCTATCGCATCTGCAATTTCCATTTTCCCTTTACGAGATAGTTCGGAATCCAAGCATATGGATATAGGGGGAACGATAATACAAGTTCCGAAGTACAAAATAACAAAAGGGAAGACAAAAGCACAAGTGGACCAATCATCTTGAGAGATTTGTGACCATTTTGGATCCACTCTTTCCAGCATGACACGTGGATCTGATATTATTTTACCCATTCACCATCATGTGATCTCTCTTTCCTCCATGAACTATATAAATAGCTCCTCTTCCCTTGCCATGGCATTGAGTAGCAGACACAGTCCCTCTCTGCTACTGTTTTGTCATCAAGC
>Ga0325410_1000387_pt1 | contig 45291 bp, 30 predicted proteins | sample PopdelMetagenome_16_FD_206182 | JGI IMG/M metagenome (GOLD analysis project Ga0325410, IMG submission 206182) | Populus deltoides microbial communities from Bellville, Georgia, United States - Xylem-PdIQD-R3 | ecosystem: Host-associated > Plants > Phyllosphere > Stem > Wood/Secondary xylem...
GGTGAGTTTGTTAATCAAAGTCTGCAGAATCTTTTCAAAACTAATGGCATCATTCATAGAATTTCATGTCCAGAAACACCAGAACAAAATGGATTAGCCGAACGACGTCATTGACATATCGTAGAAACAGGATTAACTCTGCTATCACATGCTTCTGTTCCAATAAAATTCTGGACTGCAGCGTTTTGCACTGCAGTGTTCCTAATTAATCGCTTACCGACTTCAGTCTTGCGTTACAAGTCACCATATGAAGTGGTTTTTGGCTCTGCTCCTACTTATGACTCCTTCTGAGTGTTTGGATGTTCCTGTTATCCCTTGCTGGCACCATTTGGTCGTTCAAAGTTGGATTTTAAATCCACACGATGTGTCTTTCTTGGTTACTCTACCAATCACAAAGGCTATATCTGCTTTGAGCCACGGACACATCGCTTCTACATATCACGCCATGTGAAATTTAATGAACTTCAGTTTCCTTACAAGTGCATGCAGCCACCTGATACACATGCCTCTCAGTTGTTTTAAATTAAGGCACTTCCTCGGCTACTCAAAACTGTGGCAGAAAAATCAATTGCCACAGCTACACAAGTCAGTTCTCATGATCCAGCAACAATTGTTCCACATACTGCAACTGCTCACGAAGCTTCCGCATCTCCATCTGCAGCTTCTGTTTCATTATCTTCATCCACTACAACAGAAAATCCTGTCCCACCAGTGATTTCTCTTGCATCTGCTCCACCTTCACAGCGGCAGCATCATATGATTACACGCACTCAGACAGGGAAGCTAAAACCCAAGGTTTTTATTTCTTCCCGACATCCTATCCCCTTATTTTATTGCTGATCTTGTTGCCCAACCACAAGAGCCATCCTCAGTTCAACAAGCTCTCCAACATCCACATTGGATTCAAGCTCTCCAACATCCACATTGGATTCAAGCAATGCAAGCTGAAATGGATGCCCTTCACAACAATAAAACCTGGACCTTGGTACCTAGACAAGCCAACATGAATATTATCAGCAGCAAATGGGTGTTTAAAATAAAAACACGATCTGATGGTTCCATTGAAAGATATAAAGCTCGGCTGGTGGCAAGTGGATTTTCACAGCAACCAGGACTTGATTATGATGAAACATTCAGTCCTGTTATCAAACCAAGCACCATTCGGCTTATCCTCACTATTGGTTTGTCTCACGGATGGTCTGTCAAACAATTAGATGTCAGTAATGCCTTCCTTCATGGAGATCTACAGGAGCAAGTGTATCTGGCTCAATCTCCAGGTTTTGAAGATTCCTCTCATCCAAATTATGTTTGTCACCTTCATAAAGCTTTATATGGGTTGAAGCAGGCTCCTCGTGCATGGTACCTCAAATTCAGTAACTACATTCAGCAAATGGGATTTACACGATGCCCCTATGATCAATCCTTATTTTACCTCCACCAAGGCTTAGACATCCTCCTTTTGCTCATTTATGTTGATGACATTCTTTTAACAGGCAGCTCCTCTTCACATATTATCAAGCTTATTGCCCATCTCTCTGCTGTCTTCCATATGAAAGACCTTGGTGACATTCATTATTTCTTGGAACTTCAAATTGCCCGTGATGAGTCTACAATCACAATCACTCAAACACGGTATCTGCTATCTCTTCTTCAGAAGTTTGGTCTTGATGGTGCCAAACCAGTAAGCACTCCACTGGCAGCAGGTTCTTCCATGCCAGCCACTGATGGTGTTCCCTTAGCTGATCCTTCTCACTATCGTTGTTTGGTTGGTTCTCTGCAATACCTCACCTTGACCAGGCCAGACATTTCATTAGCTGTACATCATGTCTGCAGATTCATGCAGACCCCTCATGATACTCATCTTATTGCTGTGAAAAGAATTTTTCGGTATCCGAAGGGGACATTCAATATCGGACTGCATTACATTCGCAATCCTATTCATGAACTTCATGGTTTTTGTGACGCTGATTGGGCTGGCTGTAGGGATGACCGACGTTCCACTACGGGGTTCGCCATCTTTTTAGGCACAAATTTGATATCCTGGGGTGCTAAGAAGCAGGCCACGGTGTCTAGGTCAACAGCTGAGGCAGAGTATCGCGCCTTAGCTTCCACTACAGCTGAGCTCATGTGGTTCGTCCATTTACTCAACGCTATTGGCCACTGTGTTCCTTCTCCTCAGCTCTATTGTGATAATATTAGTGCCATCCATATGGCTAAAAATCCAGTTTTTCATCATCGTACAAAACACATTGAAATAGATGTTCATTTTGTCCGCGAACGAGTTGCGAGTGGTGCTCTTTCCTTGGCTTATATTACAGGATCTGATCAAATTGCGGATATTTTTACCAAATCACTTTGCGCTACAACATTTGCATTGAATCGCGCCAAGCTCTGCCTCGGTCTAGCCCCGCCTTGAGCTTGAGGGGGGATGAAGAAATATGGAAATATATGCAGCGATTCCATACAGGATTCAAGTGCAGAAATCTTGCATAGATCTTCTGCACACATTACTCTATTGAGAGATCCCCTACTATAATTCTTCATTCCATTTATGTCATGATCTCCATAATTTCTGCATCAAATCATGTATATATATAGTAAGAAGTAATGACATGTAATGTATGAAATGCCTATTTAAAGGCACAAACAATATACATGAATATAAGTTCAGTTTTCCTACATGGTATCAGAGCCTTGGTGACCAAGTGGTCACGAGTTCAAATCTCACCATCCCCATTTATTTGATAAAAAATTAAGCATAAGGTAAAGTGGGCTTGTGCAAGTTTCAAGCCCAAAGGGCTTTCACTTGAGGGGGTGTATTAGAGAATAATATAAATCATATCCGGGGACCTCACCTACCAGCTTAAGCTATTGGGTTTAGATGGTTCTTTGACATAATTCACATTCTTTGAAACAATTTAAACCATCATGATACACCAATATACATAAATCACAAGCAATGTGCATATTTCCCCTACCTTGTCATAATAATCCTATTTAACATATACTTAAATTCCAATAAAAAAAATATAACTAACCAATTCTTTTCCAGTCATCACCGCACTAACAATTCACATTTATTACTTTCATTTTATAAACAATTTATAAAATAAATATAATTAACCAACTCTTTCTCTGCCATCACAACACTAACAATTCACATTTATTACTTCCATTTTATAAACAATTTATTCAATTTTCAACCAATTCTTAATATTATAAAATTGATTGGCCTTTAGGTTTATCGAGCCACTATGATTCTTTTTTAAATTGTTCATGAATTTAGATTAAAAATAAGCTAGTCTAACTCAATTGATCAATTATAAATTAGTAACATAATTTCTTCAATTATTCACATATACTCTAATTTACAATAAACTAATAAAAATCAATTAAAATTTGGTAAAGTAATTTAATTCATTTTTAATCGTTATTTTTCATAACAACACATACATTTCATACAGTTCCTAACATTTAACACATAAGAAACAACTTCCAATTGACAATAATCTTGGCCACCCTAATTCTTCTTTACCAAAATGATTTCTTCTTCATTTTTCTATGAATTTGTATCTATCATAACTTATTCCAACTCAATTGCTTTAATTTCAATCAATTTCGCAATTCCACCAAAATTCAACAATAAACCTTAAATTAAAAATTTGAGATTTTGATCAAAATTATTTAAACTTCACTCAAACTTGGATAGATAAGTTTAAAACACTTTACTTGTTGATTATTTGAACTTCAAATGCCTCCTTGGTTAGTTTCCACCAATCATTCTCACTCTTCCTCTTAAAACTCTTACTTTCTCACACCAAGTTAATTTTTCTCTCACTTAATTCTCCCTTCAAATATCGTGTTTATGTGTTTAAAAACCTAATAAACCACTTATGTTATACAAAAAATACTAGTTTCCTTAAAAAAAACCTTAAGGTGGGAGAACAAAAGAAGAAGAAGAAAGCTTTTCTTCCCTTCTCATAGCTGATGGCCTCCCTAATAAAGGAAGAGTTGGTTCTTTTCCTTTTATTATTGTTCTACCACTAACTATGTTTCATGTGTGTTTTATTATTTTTTTTTATAGTTTTTAGAAAGTGAAATATAATTTTTCAAAACACGAAAGTAAAGTGAGAAAACAGTCAAACTATAAATGGTTCAATGTGATTTTTCTAAAAAAGTTAAAAAAACATTATGAAATTATAAAAAAGGTACCCTTTTAAAAACTACAAAAAAAACAAAAGCGGTTAAAAATACTAAAAATTATTTTAGTTTTAATATATTTTATAATATTGAGCTTATCAAAGAACAAAAACCCACCCTTTCTAATATAAGATATATTTAGGGTATGTTTAGAAGTTTGGTAAATGTTAATTTTCAAAATACTTTTCACTTAGAAATACATTAAAATATATTTTTTATTTTTTAATATTTATTTTTATTTTTGATATTAGTGCTTCAAAATTATTTAAAAGCATAAAAAAATTTAATTTCAAGCAAAAAAAACATTTAAAATTTTTCAGAAATATGGTTCTATTTCAAAAAAAAAATACGGATAAGCAAGTAAAGCCATCAATGATCAACTTGTAAACCCATTATGAAGTTAAGCATGCATATGAGTTTTCACCCAAAAAAAAAAAAGCATGCATATGAGTTATGTCAGCAGCGAGCTAGAAGAAACTAAAATATGTATGTGTAGAAAGTCCAACAAATTACAGTAAAGAACCATGAACGAAATATTTGTATGGCTCCCTAAGTACTGTCAAACCATAATAATTCCCCAAAAACCCTTGATTCTATACTGATAATCATATGGCAAATGGCCTGGCTAGCTAGCTAGAAGCAGAATACTATATGTATAGATAGATAGATGGATAGATAGATAGAATATGATCATCAATTCGATGCTACTGCTCTTAGAAAGCTTTGTGATAAAACCCATGAATCCTCTTCCAAGACTCCTCCCTTTGCATCTTCAGCTGCTTGTAGAAGTTGCCAATGAATGTCTCGGCTTTTGTGAATAACTCTTGCCCACTAATTCCACCAACTTCTCCTTCTGCTTCTTCTTCATGCTCTTCAGTCACATCTTCCACTGCTTTAGTACTGTGATCGCCACCTCCTATAAAGAAAAGGCTTGGCAAGGAGGGACATTTTTTTACTTTATGATCCACTTTTACAACAGTGCTAACAATATTCTCTGATGAAGATTTTTCAAGAACCTTGGCCTTAGCAGGAGCTTCATTAGCCTGATCAGTAGTGGAGGCTTGATATTGATCTGGAGGTGCCGTCACAAATGATCTCGCAGGCTTTGTTGTCAGAGGAACAACAGCATAATTTTTGTACTGCTCTACAGGCTTGGAGAAGGCCGCCGAGCTGATAAGGCCAGCTTCAACTCCAAGAGCTATAATGAGCAGATTCATAATGAAGTAGAGATACTTGGGCCTCAACGAGGAGGATATGAGAGGTGTCACAAAGAGAAGCGCAGCTAGGATAGAAAGCATTAGAATTTGAGACCTTTTCAAATTGCTCATAGCTAGCTAGAGCTATTGACGGGGGCGGTAATACTGATTTAAGAGGTAATGTACTGGTGGTCTGCAATTTGGTGCTTGAAGAATGAATATTTAATTGGTTCTGAGTAGAAACCAAGTAGAGGCTTTTGTCTGTGTGTGTGTGTGTGTGTTTGTGTGTGTTAAGAGAGAGAAAGAGAGAGAGAGAGAGATCACCGGAGGCAGAGGGCTGAGCAAGATAATGCTTGAGATTTGGAACTTGCCGTGTGTATATATAGTGATGGCAGCATTTTAGTAATATCAGTCAATAATAAAACAAGGAAAGATAATGATTTTTTATAAAAAGAAAAAAGAAATCCATAAATTAAAGAAAAGGGAGGGGGGAGGGTATTATCTTGTCATAAGATCTGCATTTATTTTTCCTTCTTTCTAATTAATAATACTTCAGAATAACATTTCACTTTCATCGCTCAAGTGTATCAACCAATTCGATGCTTTAACATATTCAGACTGTATATCGTAAAGATAGTTTAGATGTTCAGAATGGTATATTCAAAGAACTAGAAGAAACATCTTCTTACTTTATGAGAAGTGATTGGAGTTTATTTAATTATCCAACTTAATTTTCTTAAGCTACTAAGAAAATACATAGAAATTATTTTTTCAAGATCAAACATTAACTTATGTATATAAATTTATCAAGTTAACAATAAAATTTTAACCAAAACATAAAAATCAAATGAAAAAATAAAGTTCAAAGTATATAAAACTAAAGTGAAAATAAAAAATAAACCATATTATCGAAGTTGCATCTTTTAATTTTTTGTGGAATATAATTCATCTTTAATCAAATCTGAATTGATATCTTCAACAAACTTTCATTCAATATAAATCATCATAGAATCTATTAAGAACTTTTTTTTCTATTTTATTGTGAAGTATAATTTTAACATGTTTCATAGCTAAAAATATTCGCTTTATGATGGTAATGAAAATACTCAAAACAAAAAAAAGACGAATCAATTTATCAATCAAATGATAGTGTTGTGACTTATTTGTTTCAACTTATCCTTAACATAATTAAGAAATTATAGACATATTCTGAAAGCTCTCATAATGAATCACATCAATATGATAATACTTTAGCTGAGATTTCAAATAATATATCTCTTATTCTTTAAAATCTTTAGGGTAAAAATTCTCACCAAGCTTGCAAATAAGATCATCTTTAAAATGATTTAAAGTTATTTTTAGGTTCAAAGGCATAGCTAAATTCAAGGAGTTCCACTATCTCATCATTGAATCTAGAATTTAACTCTTCCAACTGAAAATATATTGTTGAGTTCAATATATGATAATGATAGTGTTGATAAATTGTCTGTTGATGACATGAATGACATGTAGTCTTTTTATACAAAGAATTCATTATACGCAAACTACGTGATACAACTCAAGAAAGGTCAAATTCGGATTTTGACGTAAAATGTGCAACTATCCAGTTTTACAGCAACAGTCATACTTCTCAATTCGATCGTTGGGATCGAGCTGAAATTTTACTTGGAGTCTCCTGACATATTTTCCTACCTTGGGTTAAAATTTTAGGTAAATTGGAGTTTGGAAAGACATCTCAATACGGGTAAATAGAGGTTGTATAAATGTTGTTATTTACTTCCTTTTGACTTGTAGACTTCCTATTTGGCAAGGATCCTTTTCCTACAAGGATATGACAGCTTGTTTTGGGAATCTCCTAGCTCTACAAGGATCTTTAATGGGCTGCAATATAATTTCTAAGTGTGATAAGGATTCATAAATGTTTTAAAATTCTTTTCTTATAAGGATTCCTTATTCATCCTAGCTAAAACAAGGAAAGAATGTCAGCAATTTATTCTTCTAATTAAGTAACGTAGTTGGCCGGATTTTATTTCTAAAGAGAGAAGGATTATTTAATGCTTTCCATAACTTAGGAAGGAAAGTAATTAAATTAGCAACACAGAAAGAAATTTGTTTTCTTATTTGTCCAAGTTAAATAAGGAAATCCAAGCTAATCAAAGACATCAAAGGGGGAAGCAACACAAATTTTTCAAATCAGATTTCTCCTAATTTATTTAAAACTTCTTAAGGGTGAAAAATCTGATTCTAGCATATTTAAGATGACAATTTTTGGATTTTTATTATTTTTATTATTTTCTTCTTAGTCTTTGGGTTCTTATTATTTATTTGGGTCAGTTGTAAGTGGGCTTCATATACACCTAAGGGGGGTCCGTTAGGGTTTAATTAAGTCTATAGTTAGTATAAATAAAGACATAACCAGACATGTAAGGTTACACAATTCATATTAATAAAACTTCTTGTTTACCACACTTTGTGTGTGTGTGTGTGTTGGTGAGATAATCTCCCTTCCATGGTTCTCTAAAGAACTGAAAACGACTTATCAAAGAAGAAATGGTTTTGTGGTGTCATCCCTATACTTCTCGTTCATGAATCAATATTCGTTAGGTGGGGGTTTTCTGTTTCCAATAGTGGTGGTGCCTAGATACAAGTTATCTTTGTGTTACACTCCTATCAAACCTGATTTACTTGGCTTTCCAGGAATTGATATCTTTGCGTGTGGGTTGCGTGACCACGTGATCATGAGGATCACATCACTACGATTATAAGCAAACTCAATGGTGAAAAATCAGTAGTAGATTATAAGCAAAAATGAATGGTAATCAATCTTTCCAACTCTTAAGATTCTTTTGAATGAGAGTATTTATAAGTGTAGTTAAAGCCTTATTGATTATTTTCGTTTGACTATCAGCTTATGGATGACAAGTAATTGAAAACAACAATTTAGTTCCCAACTTTTCCAGTAAAACCTTCTAAAAGCAGCTAAGAAACTTTACATCACAATTTAAAACTATATTCTTAGGAACCCCATGAAGTCGTACTATCTCTCTAAAGAATAAATTAACAATGTTGGTTACATCATCAGTTTTATGACATGCTAAAACAAAGTCCATGGAAATATCTACCCAATGTTCTTAAGGTACAAGTAAACGAGTATACAAACCATGCGGTAAGACCTTAGACTTAGCTTTTCTATATGTGATACATCTATCACATACTTTTTGCACATCACATTTCATTTTAGGCCAGCAAAAGTGTTTATACAATACATACAAAGTCTTAGCAATACCAAAATGACCCATTAAACCTCCCTCATGAGCTTTACAAACAAGTAATTCACGCCTAGATCTATTAGACACATAAAGTCTATTTTCTTTAAACAAGTATCCATCAAGCTTATAGAACTTTCCAAAATCTAAATTTTCATATGCAAGAAATACATTAGCAAAATTGCCATCATTCACATACAATTCCTTTACATTCACAAATCCTAACAAATTAGTATTCAAGGTAGATAAAAAAGCATACCTTTGCGGTAACATATCAACCTCTATATTTTCCTTATCTTGATTGTATCTGATCACATATGGGAATGTTTCAATGAATCCCACCCACTTTGCATGTTGTCGATTCAGCTTACCTTGTCCTTTCAAATGCTTTAATAATTTATGATATAAATGAATTACGAACTCTTTTGGCCATAAGTAATGTTGTCATATCTTTAAAGTTCTCATCAATACATAAACCTCCTTATCATAAGTAAGGTAGTTCAATGCTATGAGCTTTTTGTTGAAATAAGCAATAGTTTGTTTATTCTACATCAAAATAGCTCTAATACTCCTAAGGCATCACATTTAATCTCAAAAGCTTTCGTAAAGTCAAGTAAAGCTAATAAAGGTGTTGAATAAAGTTTTTATTTCAACAAGTTAAATGTATTATCTTATTCAATATCCCTATTTAAGACCAACTGACTTTTTAATGATCTTAGTGTTTAGTGCAGCTAATATGCTACAATCCTTAACAAATCTCTTATAGAAACTAACCAAACTATGGAAACTTCTTACCTCAGTCACAGATTTAAGTGTAGGCTATTCTCGGATAGCCTTAACCTTGTCTTCATCCATCTCGATACCCTGTTTAGTTACAACATATCCAAGAAACAAAATTTCCTCCTTGCAAAAGGTACGCTTCTTAAGATTAGAATATAATTTCTCACTATGTAATACACTAAGTACACTACACAAATGATCAAGATGCTCATTCAAGTTCTTGTTATAGATCAAGATGTCATCAAAATACAGAATCATAAATTTACCTATAAATACATGCAACACATGAGTGAATTTGTAAGTCCAAACAACATGATAATCCATTAATGCAAACCATTCTTAATCATAAATGTAGTTTTCCATTCATCCCCTTCTTTCATCATAATCTGATGGTGCCCACTTTTCAAATTAATTTTAGAGAAAATACATGATTCGTGTAACTCATCTAGCATGTCATCAAACCTAGGAATAAGATGTCTATACTTTATCGTTGTGTTGTTAATGGCCCGACAATCAACACATCGTTCATATTCCATCCTTCTTAGGCGCAAAACACTGGCACATCACAAAGGCTCATATTCTCATGAATATACCCCTTCATCATCAGCTCATTAACTTTCTTTTGAAGCTCTTTTGTTTTCTCAGGATTACTTCTATAGGTTGGTTGGTTAGGAATTGCAACTCTAGGTACAAGGTTAATATGTTGTTCTATTCTCCTCAATGGTGGTAATCTGTTAAGAATGTCTTTAGAAAATATATCATCAAAATCTTACAATAAAGAAATAACAACATTAGAATTAAAGTAAATCTCCTTATACACAAGTAAAATCATTGGCTTGTTAGTATAAACACAGATTTGATTTCACCATTTCTTGCATAGAAATTTGGTTGTTTCCTTAATTTGTTTCATACAAAGATCACTACTCACACTTATTTTCTTCACTCCTCGGGTCTTACCTCCACTTTCAATCAATTTAATTATTGATTTATAATTAGCCAAATCTAACAGTCTTTTCTCACCATTTTCCTTACATAAATTTTCACTCTCCTCAACCTCACATTCCTTTTTCAACTTTAATTGATCATCATATGTTTGTTTTGGGGATAAAGGTGCAAGAGTTATGGTTCTACCACCTTTTACAATATTGTATCTATTTCTAAATCCATCATGAATAAACCTCCTATCAAACTACTATGGACACCCCAAAAGTAAATGAGTAGCATGCATTGGAACCATATCACACATAACATTTTCAGAATATCTACCAATAGCAAAGGAAATCAACACTTGTTTAGTGACCTTCACCTCACCACATTTATTCAACCACTATCATCTTTAATGCTAAGGATGCTTCCTAATATTCAAATCTAATTTCCTAACGAGAGTAGAACTAACGATATTGGCATAATTGTCTCCATCAATTATCATACTACATACCTTGTTTTGGATGTGACACCTAGTGTGAAAGATGTTCTCCCTTTACTAATCTACATTATCCTCTTTTACTTATACATTCAAAACATGTCTTATAACCAATGTGTCTCTCTCAACTTGATATGTAATCTTCATATCCCTATACTCCTTCAAAGGTGGCATATCATCAACATCATATTTTTCACTTTCAGATTTAATCTCACCATGTTTCATGATCATTGTTCTCTTATTTGGACATGGAGAAGCAATGTATCCACTCCCCAAACACCTAAAATATTTTATATCATGATTACACATAGTTTGTGAATTAGTTTTACCTTTCTCATCAGTAGGCATCTCCTTCTTGGCCTTAGGTTGTTCGATCTTAGCATGCATAAAGGACTTTAGTTGGGCAGCCTCTTCTCTCTTTAGATCCAACCTTTAAGCTGATGAAGAAGATGTCGAACTGATATGTGGTCTTACACTACCCCTTCTTTTGTTTTGTCTCTCCACGTTTTTTGTCATATATACCATGTCCTCCAACTCCACATAATGTTGTGACTCCATAATATTAGCAATGTCCTTATTTAGCCTATTAAGAAATATATCTATGGTGACTTTGAGTTACTTATTTTACAAGGATTTCATATCAAACAAGAAGAATTAATTGTTCAAAAACTAATTCTTATTTGACAAAGCATTGGGCTTTTATTTAGCAAGGATTCTTCAACAATTATTTCTCTTGAGTATTTTTCACTATCATTTACCGTAATGGATGACAAATAATCTTAGACTATTGTTTTATTTGTTTTTATTATTTAAAACTTATTTTAATTAGTTTAGGCTTGATTTAAATTAGGTGCATGTCTGACCCATTAGTTTTAATGTTTATATATAAATACTCTTATGTAATGATTTTTATTCAGTTTATGAAATTTTCTCAAAGTTGTTGCATATTGTGTGCTTTATTTCTTTTTTTGTGGTTGAGTGATTATCATACTAAGTTCTTTGAATAATTGATCAACTTGGTTTTGATTTATACCTCTTGTTCGGGTCTTGTTATAGGTATAGGGTGGGGGTGATCAATTACATATAACTTTGCTTCTTCAAAGCAAGGTTCTTGTTAGGTTAAATTGCAAACTTTTCTTCAAACCTCAAATTAGCAAGCTAAGGGACAATTCTGCATTAGTTTGGTATCAAAGCACAACTAATTTCATATTATAAATTTTCATTATTACAATTAATTCTAAGGTATTTTTAGATCTTGCCACAACTAGGGTTTTCTTTAGATCTTGTCGTATATAGGGTTTGTTTTCTTTCTCTCTCTTTTTTGGTTTATTTCTTTCTAAGGTTTTGACTAATACAAAAAAAAAGAAAAGAAAAGACTCATTCTTGATTAATCTTTGTTGTGTGTTTGCTTTAAATAAAAAAGGAGGATGAAAATTGATTGTGGTAAGAAAAAGTCCTGAAGTTGACAAGAAAATGCATACAAAACAATAAATTATGTTTATCTTTGTGACTTGAGAAATTTAACATACACACATACACATAAACATATGTACATAAGAAAAAAATAGAAAAGAATCAAAATCGCAATCTTGGAGAAAAAATTTGGAAATCTTGGATCTTGCATGAACTAGGGTTTAAGTGAAAGTTGTCTTGGAAATTCTTAGTGATCTTGATTGATTTTTCACAAATTTTAGTAGAATAAAATTATCTTGCATCAACTTCTTTAGTTTCTTGATTTCTTGCATCGTTTCTTTATTTTCTAGAGTTTCATAGATTTTATTGTTTCTTAATAATAATTCTTACTTTTATTTCATTTATTTATTCTCATCATTATACTTGCATAAATTTACGTTGCTACTTGTAAGTTTGTCCTCAAGTTTTGTTTTGAGAAGTTTGAATATTGATTCTTGAGTTTTTAAACATAAAATAAATCATTGTGTAGTTTAGTTAATTGTTTGATAAGTTGTTAAGTTACCTTTAAGAACCAAAGTACATGAATAGAGTGGTAAAAGGCGTAGTGAAACTATTAGAGTAAAAAGCCTAATAAATTATGTGAAACACGAGAGTGAATTTTATTATGAGAGTAAACACATGGGGTTTGTGTGAGCAAAAGGTTTCTTTGTTACTAACCTTTATTTTAGGTATAAACAACATCTTTAAAAAGTGTTGAACAAAAAAGAGCAAGACTTGTAGAGGAAAGGTAGGATAAAATAAAAGTTATAAAGGAGGTGTTAGGTGTTAATGAGTAAGTTTGATAAGATGATTAGTAGACAGAGAGTTCCTATTTGTAATGAAAAGAAAGTTGAAATGCCTACCATTAGGGCTATAGTGAATGATGAGAGTACGGGAGATAATTTTAAAGAAGAAGATGAGGAGGATGATGTAGTTGATTATGGTAGAGAATTTTAAATGCAACAAAATCTTGTATATGAGTCACAACCTAGAAAGAGAATAGGAGATAGGTGACAACCAAATAACATATTCGGCCAGGGTAGGACTTATAAGGAGCATGATGGTTTAAATCATAATTTGGGTGGTATTAAACTAAAAATTCTTGGGTTTTAGGGAAAGAGTGATCTAGAGAGGCTTATTTGGATTGAGAAAAGAAAGTGGAGTTTGTGTTTGATTGTCATATGTATTAAAAAAAAAGTTAAATTGGTTATGGTTGAATTCATTAATTATGCAATTAGTTGGTAGGATCAACTTGTTAAAAGTAAAAGGCGTAATGGATAAAAGCCAATAGAAACTTGGGAGGAAATGAAGACAATCATAATGAAAAAGTTTGTACCTACTCAATATTATATAATAAATTACAAACTTTATCTCAGGGTTATAGTAGTGTGGATGGGTACTTTATGGAGATGAAAGTAGTTATAATTAGAGCTAATATTTTCGAGGATAGAAAAGCCACAATAGCTAGGTTTTTGAAAGGATTAAATAAAGTTATTGCTAATGTGGTGGAATTGCACCATTATATGGAGATTAAAGATATGGTATACATGGTTGTAAAAATGGAGAAACAATTGAGGAGAAAGGGTAGTGCAAAACCTAATGGATATCTAGGTTTCTTTCAAGTTGGAGGTCAAATTTTAGAAGAGAGGGTAATTCACAAGTGAAATCAATAACTTCACCAAACCTTTATTTGTTAAGAAGCAAGTTACAACTTTGGAATAAAAGGAGAAAAATATTGCTCACTTGAAACATAAGTAAGAAATGAGATCTTTTTTATGAAAAGGGTTTAACCATTATGCACCTGAATTTCCAAAGAATCCATTAGGAGTGTCCATCGGGTATATTCTAAGGCCTAAAATGGGTCCAATATAAGTTCAATGGGCTAAGTTAAGAGATTTGGGTTAAAAAGGTTCAAATCTGCCAGTCTGAACCTTTATCTACATGTTGGATCATATCTAAAGCTGCAGGAGGATTTTGGATGAAATTCCAATTAGGATGGAAGCTAGACATGTTTACCTTTCTAATGATATATGGTAGGCCTACTAATTCATCCAGATGAGAGAGAATAATGTGGTTGAAGTTGGATCTAGAACCTGCCACCAAAGTACAAAAATGGAAAAGACTTTGTGTTGCAAGAGTTATGGATTTCATTCACTACAATGAGTCCTTAATACTATTGGGAACTTATATGATGTAAATCCCAGGAAAAATTAAGGCTGGATTAAATTAAAGAAAATAAATTAAACTAAAAGAAGTTGGGGCAAAACGAATGCACTTAAAGAAAATGGGGCCTAAATGAAAATAATAATAATAAATAAATAAATAAAGATCTTCAGCTATCATAATGAAAGAAAAGAGGGAGTTTTTGTATCCATTTTTTTACAAATCAAGAGATAAACATAAAAAATTCCAAGAACCCATCCAAGATTAAGGGTTGTTCGTAGAATAAACACTGGTGGGCAAGAGATTAACAAGAAAATTTAAACAAGAAGAGAAGAGGGGATGGACAGCTGTCATTAGAAAGAAAAGGAGGGAGTTGAAGATCAAAACCTTGGTTCGTACCGGGTAAGGTGTTCTAAACATGGTTTTATGAGTTGTTTCAAAGTCGATTATAAATTGATACCTGGATGTTAAATTATAGTTAGGGTTCTTAGACTTGAATTTAGGGAAAATATATAAGTTGCTAAATTAAATAACTTCAGGTATTGTGTGTATTAAGGTTGACGAATCTAGACAGTTTCATCTCTTCACTTTCAGAGGGATTTCGGGTAGGAGGATGAAGGAATTAAAATCAGGTTCCTTATAGAAATTGTAGTTTTAAATGTAGACTAACTAAGAAAATTGATCATGCTCAATTTGGAGTTATAGAACTCCAGCTATAGGTCACCAATCGAGATTGGGTCACAACAGACCTTGTAGGGTAATAGGTATGGTTCGTTGATAAACAATTTAAACTACCTTGGAGGCAGATCTGGGTTCTCCTTCCTTCAGAGAACTTATAGCCTCATGTCTTAGCTTTCAATGAGACTAATACACACAACACCTGAAGTTATTTAATTTAGCGATAGTAACAGTTCAAATGTCTAGATAATAACAGTTCAAAACAAGACAATAACGGTTTAAAAACAAGACAGTAATAGTTCAAAACAAGATAGTAACAGTTCAAAAACAAGATAGTAACGGTTCAAATGTCTAGACAGTAACAATTGAACAGTAACAGATCAAATGTTTAGACAGTAACAGTTCAAAATAAGACAGTAACAGTCCAAATATAAAGAAAGGAATGATAACTATGGTTGGACAAATAACAACAATATTAATGGGTGAAATGAGAAAAACATAAAATATTAAGAAATGACTGAAAGAAAGACTTATTGATTGTTGATATGGTTACTATAAAACATATCCTGAGTGAGGAAAATTTATGAGATAAACTTGTGATTTGCAGGAGGGACCACAGGTGTGGTGCAACAGCAGTAACAGGGAAGCACGAGTAGAGCGTCTATTGCAGGTAGGTGAATTGCACCTATACTTTCTAAGTTAAATTCCATGATTTAATATATATTACCGATGTGAAATGTGAATTACTGAATGTATGTATAATCAAGGTGAAAGGTTGTTGTGTAAATTGCCGAGTGGAGAAATCATTGTTGACAAAAGAAATATGAGAAGTGTGATTTGAAGCATGAACTAACATACATTTAGTGTATGTTAGGATCCTGGGTAAGGGGATCGAGCACGTATTGACTAGCATACATTTAGTGTATGTTAGGATCCCGGATAAGGGGATCGAGCATGTATTGTCTACCATATATTTGACTATGTTAGGATTCCGGGCGAGGGGATCACCATGTAATGGCTAGCATACATTTAGTGTATGTTAGGATCCCGGATAAGGGGATCACCTTGTGAAATTGGTATCGGTAATGTGTTACGCAAAAATAATCATGGTTGATCTTATAAAGTCGGAAATGGAGGTTGATGATGGAAGAGATTCTAATGAAAAACCAGAAGGGAGAAATGAACAAAATATGAATGCATGTTACCCTTTTTAAATTGTTAGATATTCATGTTGTTATATTTATTGTGATATTCACATTTCAATAATATACATTTTGTTTCAGGATCATCACATGCACGACATGAGTAGATCCTAGCTTATGTTTCCATTATTGTAATCTAGGTTCTAGGGAGTATACCCTTATATTTTGTAAACATGAAAATATTTGTATAATTGAATTTATATAATTAATGTCTAAACTTGAATGAATGAACTTAGCTCTGTAGTTCATATAACCATATTTAATGTCTATGTGTTTATATTTTTATCCATCCACAATAATATTTTGTTATATAATGTGTATCATAAATATTATAGTTGGTCGGTGTTATAATATTTGTAAAATTAAAAACCGGGTTGATTGGGTTAGGATTGAGTTATGAGATGCGAGTTACTAGAAGTGTAAACAGGTTACATGTCAATAACTTGAAACCTTCCTGTATAAGGGGGAACCTTGTTGAAATTTTAGTAGATGTTAATACGAAGACCATGAATATATATATAAAAAAAATTCTAATTACTCTATTTTCAGTTAACATGAGATTGTTGCTTTTATTCCGGTATAGGGGGGATGTTACATATGGCACCATTTGACTTATTTATTTTATAAGGATTTCATATCAAACAAAAAGAATTAATTATTTAGAAACTAATTCTTATTTTACAAGGCATTGGGGTTTTGTTCAGCAAAGATTCTTCAACAATTATTTCTCTCGGGTATTTTCACTACATTTACGACAATGGATGAATATAATCTTAGACTATTGTTTTATTTATTTTAAATCTTATTTTAATTAGTTTGAGCTTTATTTAAATTGGGTGCATATCTGACCTATTAGTTTTAGGGTTTACATATAAATACTCTAATGTAAGGATTTTTATTCAATTTATTAAAATTTCTCTAAAGTTGCCGCATATTGTATGCTTTGTTTCTTTTTGTGTGGTTGAGTAATTCTCATACTAAGTTCTTGATTGAATTTGCAAACTCTTCGAAGAATCGATCAACTTTATTGTGATTTATACTTCTCGTTTGCGTCTCATTATAGGCATAGGGTGAGGGTGATTAACTGCATATAACTTTGGTTCTCTAAGACAATTTATTATGTCAAGTTGCAAACTTTTCTTCAAACCTCAAATTAGTAATCTAAGGGACAATTTTGCATCACAAAGATACTAACTTAAACATCTAAAGGTCTCCAAATCCACCAATAAGGGGTTTTTATGCAGATATCAGAAGCATTACATAAAGCTATCATCTTCCTTTACTATAGAGAATAAAAGTAAATATAAAGCACTTGATTAATATATAATTCAATCTCTAAAGAACTCTATTTCTAAACATCTTGAATTTTAAAATATGATCACAACCATATTGAAAATATTGAAAATTATTAAGAAATAAAATAATAAGAGTCAATAATCTATATGGATTGAAAATTATAAACGAGGAAGGATTGAAGGGATCTTTCCAATCCCTCGTTTGTTATTTATCCTTTATGTTAAATTATGATTACATTCTAATAAGAAATCTCTATAACATGGCTTACGTGGGTGACTGGGCACATGGCTTACATGGGTTAATTTTGTTTTGTTGAATTAGTTAATTAATAAATTAATGTGGGTAATAGGAGTTGTTGAAAGTATTCCTAGTCTTCGGCTCCACTACTAGAGTCCCTATTATTTTGGATTATCATTGTAATGTTGTGGCCTATTTAGGTTCATGTTTTCTGTATTGAAGTTTTATGCAATTAATAACAAATACTCTCCAAAACCTATGTTCTTCTTCTTTTCTTATCTCCCCCAAATTCTTTTCTTATTAGTGGTATCAAAGCCATTCCGGTTCATGGATACACACAGTAAAACTCATGCTAAGTTTCACGTTGAGGTCAATGAAGCCCTTGCCTGACACGACACCAACTTCGACGAACTGAATCACAATTTTAGTTGAGTCAGTGACGCCCTACAGGGAGTCATGGCCGAGTTGTAGGCAATGAGAATCGCCCAATCCAATCACATACTTGACAGGAAAGTCAATTCGTTTGCAGCTGGAGATAATTCCCATGACAGGCCTTCCGCATCAACCACTTCTAATTTAGACCAGAATCACATCAACCTCAAGTTGAATTTTCCAACCTATGCCGGCGAGGGTGAGGACCCTACAAGATGGATTTTCAAAGTGGAGCAGTACTTCGAATTTAAGAATATTGACGCTCCACAACGGGTTCAATTGGCATCGTTTCATTTGTCAAATGTAGCTCTTCAATGGTATCGGTGGTATACCAAAAACAGGAATCAGTTGTGCTGGAATGAGTTTGTCAAAGCTCTCCTCTATCATTTTGGTCCAATAGATTATGAGGATCCGTCAGAAGCGTTGTCGTGACTCAATTAAACCACGACTGCCAATGCGTACCAAGAGGCATTCTAGAAATTGTTCTATAAGGTGGATGACCTCCCGAAAATTTTTTTGGTGGGTTGTTTTATTGCAGGGCTGAAGGATGAAATTCATTTGGATGTACGTGTTAAGCAACCAAAGACTGTTTCTGAATCAATTAGTGTGGCTCATCTAATTGAAGAACAAAACCAGTTCCAAAAGAAAACAAGTAATCAATTTAGGCCATCAGCACCTCGATTCCATCCAAGACCGCAGCAGAGTTCCATAGTGGGACTTCTTGGTCCTTCCCCTTCTCAGCAAACATCTCAGACAACTGGTACCTTTAGCATACCTATTCGGCGTCTCACAGGACAGGAGGCTAGGGAGAGGCGTGAAAAAGGACTGTGCTTCTATTGTGATGAAAGGTATGTACGAGGGCACCGTTGTTCAAGACCACAACAATTTATAATGGTAGATGTGCAGTCGAATGAGGAAGAAGATGATGTGGACATTGATATTGAGCCATCTGAGGAAGCAATACCAGAAATATCATTCCACGCCTTGGCTGGTACAACCCATCCACAAACCTTTCGCGTTATTGGAAGGGTAGGAAACAGAGACTTGTCTATGCTCATTGATGGGGGAAGCACCCATAATTTTATTGATTAGTCCGTGGCTACCAAGTTGGGACTACAAGTGGTTCGCGGCAAGACATTCAAAATGATAGTCGGCAATAAAGAAGTTATTGAATGCACCGGACGTTGTTTGGGGCTCTCGCTCTCAATTCAAGAGATCACAGTAAGAGCTGATTTTTTTTGTTCTTCCAGTAGCAGCCTGTTAAGCAGTTTTAGGAGTACAATGGTTGGAGACTTTAGGTCCAATCAAAACTGACTACAAGAAGCTCAGTATGTCTTTCACACAAGGCGGCCGAACTCATATATTGAAAAGGATGACCAGTTCAGAGCTCGCTCCCCTAAGTGAAAAAGAATTGCTATACTTATCAAGTATGGGGTTTTTTTGTTCATATGATTTCAGATGTGAAACCAATTAAAGACACTAAATTGCCACCAGACCTCAGTCAAAGTCTGTCAGAATTTGTACATGTATTTGAAGAACCCACCGAATTGCCACCTACGAGCAGCCACGACCATCGAATTTTGTTGTTACCAAACCAACCTCCAGTTAACATAAGACCTTACAAGTACTCCCATTACCAAAAAAAAATGAGATAAAAAAACTAGTCAAAGAATTCCTTCAATCCAGAATTATTTGCCCTAGTCGGAGTCCATTTTCATCACCAGTATTGTTAATAAAAAAATAAGATAGGTCTTGGCGCTTCTGCATTGACTACCGGGCACTCAATGAGATTACAGTTAAGGATAAATTTCCAATATCAGTCATTGATGAGCTGTTTGATGAGTTACATGGCGCAAAAGTTTTTCAAAACTGGACTTGCGCTCCAGTTACCACCAAATAAGGGTCCAGCATGATGATATTTCGAAAATCGCTTTTCGAACTCATGACAGTCACTATGAGTTTGTGGTGATGCCATTCGGATTGACAAACGCTCTAGCATCCTTTCATAGTCTCATAAACGATATTTTTTGGCCACATTTACGAAGGTTTATTCTAGTTTCTTTTAATGATATTTTAGTGTATAGCAGGTCTTAGGAGGATCATCTGCAACACTTAAAACAAGTGCTTCGAATTCTTTCTGAAAATCAATTGTATGTCAAACTCTCAAAGTGCCAGTTTGGGGTGCTAACGGTGGGGTATTTGGGCCACCTCATTTCTTCTGATGGTGTGGCAGTAGACCCAGCAAAGATACAATCTATTCAAAATTGGCCCGTGCCAACATCCCCTAAAGGTGTTCGCGGTTTCCTTGGATTGGTCGGGTATTATCGCAAGTTTGTGAGGGGATTTGGTATAATAGCTGCACCATTAACAAAACTTCTCACCAAAGATAGGTTCTACTCGTCTGAAGATTCTCTTTTGGGTTTTAAAAAATTGAAGCAAGCTCTCACTTCACCTCCTGTATTGCGGCTGCCCAATTTTTCACGGTAGTTCGTAGTAGAATGTGATGCTTGTGAAGATGGTTTATGTGCAATCTTATCTCAAAACAACCAACCAATAGCTTATTATAGTGAAGCCTTGAAGGGAAAATCTAAATTACTTTCCACCTACGACAAGGAGATGTTGGCTGTGGTGAAGGCAGTGCGAAAATGGCGACCTTACCTTTTGGGCAGGTCATTTGTGATCAAAACTGACCATCGAAGTCTTAAGTATCTATTAGAGCAAAGACTCACAATGCCTTCGCAAGCTCGGTGGTTGCCAAAAATAATGGGATTTGATTACACTATCCAGTACCGCAAGGGAAAAGAGAACCAAGGAGCTGATGCTCTCTCTCGTGTTGCAGCGTTCCAATTTCATGCTTTGTCATTACCACTTACCGATTGGTCGAAAACTCTACAGCAAGAGGTACTCCAACAACCTTTATTATAATACTTTGCCTACTAATCAGTCCTTAAACTGTGTTCAACAGGATGGTATATGGATGCAACATGGAAGGGTCAACTTGAGTCCCACTTCATCACTGCTGCCTGCTGTTTTGGTCGATGGCCACTCTTCTTCTTCAGGTGGTCATTTTGGATACTTGAAGGCTCTCACGCGTATTTCAATAAGCTTTGTTTGGCCTGGCATCCGCACCTCTGTTAAGAGTTTTATTCGGGACTGTGAAGTGTGTCAATGTTGTAAACATGAGACCCTTTGGCCTGTAGGATTGCTTCAACCCCTTCCCATTCCGCAATGAATTTGGACAAAAATATCCATGGATTTTGTCGAAGGATTACCGCTGTCACAGGGTTACAATGTGATTATGGTTGTGGTGGATCGACTCTCAAAGTATGCACATTTTGTGCCATTAAAACATTCATACATAGTTGTATCAGTAGCCAAATGCTTTCTAAATAATGTGGTGAAATTACATGGGATGCCTCTTTCGATTGTTAGCGATCACGACAAAATCTTCATTAGCACCTTTTGGAAGTCTCTGTTCAAATTACACGGCACAACATTGTGTTACAGTTCCAGCTATCACCCTCAATCCAATGGCCAAACTGAGTGGTAAATCGGACTCTTGAGCAGTATTTACATTGCTTCTCTTATGACCAACCAAAAGGTTGGATGGAATGGCTTGCTTGGGCAGAATATGGATACAATACGGTAGTTAATTCAGCGACTAAAGTGTCCATTTAAAGCAGTTTATGGGGTTCCTCCTCCGTCTATGACTTCTTATGTTCCAGGCACAACAAAAATCTAGGTTGTGGACAAATTACAGCACACAATAGAAGTAATACTTCGAGATCTACAACGAAATCTATTGGACGCACAGGTTCGCATGAAATCTCGCGCAGACTTGCATCACCATGAGATCACCTTCGAAGTCAGTAATTATATGTTTCTTAAGTTGTAGCCTTACCGCCAAAAATTAGTGTCTTTCCGAAGTTCTTTGAAATTGTCACTAAGATTTTTTGGGCCATTTAAGGTTCTAGCTCGAATTGGGACAGTTGCTTACAAATTAGACCTTCCAGTAGGGGCGCGAATACATAATGTATTTCACGTTAGTTTGCTATAAAAAAAATAGGGACCCGTCGTCGATGACACTGTGATAACTCTTCCTCTTGTTTCAGCTGATGAAGTCTTGCTACCAAAACCTGAATTAATTTTGGACCGTTGGGTTATCCAAAAGGGAAAATACCGTCTGAAAATGGAAGTCTTGGTACAGTGGAAAGGGGCTATGTATGAAGATGCTTCGTGGAAAAACTTGTGGCATTTTACCAAAACTTATCCACAATTCAACCTTGCTGACAAGGACCTTCTTAGGGGGATGGATTGATAAGAAATCTCTACAACATGGCTTACGTGGGTGATTGGGTACATGACTTACGTGGGTTACTTTTGTTTTGTTGAATTAGTCAATTAATAAATTAATGTGGGTAATAATAGGAGTTGCTGAAAGCATTCCTAGTCTTCGGCTCCACTACTAGAGTCCTTATTATTTTGGATTATCATTGTAATGACGTAGCCTATTTAGGTTCATGTTTTCTGTATTGAAGTTTTATGCCATTAATAACAAATACTCTCCAAAACCTATGTTCTTCTTCTTTTCTTATCACATTCAATCCCTTTTTTACAATCCTCTCTTATCCATCCTTTATCTTATCAGCCAGGATGTAAAATCCAACGTCATTGTAGGAGAAGAAGTATATGTGGACAATGTTTGATAAGGTCGGTGAAAGAATATTCCTTCACTTTTTTTTTTAGATTTTGTGATTTTTTTTTTCATTCCTTGTAATAAATGTTTTTTTTTATATTATGGTAATAGTTATGCTTAAAAATATATTAAAATAAAATTTTTAAAATTATTTTTAATATTAATATATTAAAATAACTTAAAAACATAAAAAAATATAATTTTAAATAAAAAAATCAAACTGTTAAAAAACACGTAGCCATCAAACATTCCCGAATGCTTAGCCATTCGGCGGATCAGCCAGGGGCCACGGTTACGGGACCTTTCATTTTTTGACCTGTCTAGTCTAGAATATATCCCGCCAACTACTGTACTGCGCGAGTGGTCCGTTTTAAGGCCTACTGCCTCTTTAACATTGGCCAGAATTCGCTCATGTCCCATTCAGACTTTGTAGAAAAAAGATTCAGATTTTGTGTGTGCAATGAGGCCAAAACATGACCACACTCAGAGCTGGGAAACATTAAAGTAGTAACGGGCTTCCATTCCAAAATCTACCAGTCTAGCTAGCCCAAACCCTCTCTTCCTTTGCGATTACCATCCAAGGTCTATAAATTCATACTGGTTTTATATTTTTAGGAAATTTTAATGAGAAATTAAATTAAAGTGAACCAACAAAGGGAGAGGGAAGTGTCTTCGCACTTTTCGAGCGGCCAAGATATTCCAATATCTTTTCAGATTCATCTCATGTTTATCCATAACAACGTGCCCAAAGTCTTTCTTCAAAATTTCTCTGCCTTTCAAGTTGCATGAGATAATCATATCCATTCATATATACCCACTATTTGTAGTCAATTCAAAAGGGACTAGCAACTGACCATCAAACAGGGGCCCACATTTGTATGAATATCATCTGTAATGGAGGCAAGATCAGCAACATGACCGGAGCCACAAGCTACATGGAGCTGGAGGTTCCTATTCCTATATATAAATATTAGTATATTTTATATGTATTTAATTTGTCCACCAAGTTACCTCCGTTGGATATATTTCTATTCTAAGGGTTAAGTGATTCGCTTTTATCCCATAATAACAACATGTCTCCTGCTTAAAATAGCATCTCTCAGAAAAAAGAAATGATGAACCATACATCGCAACCAAATTTTGCAATCTATTAATCTTGAGGTACAACTTAAGTCCCCCCTCTATACACGCAAGCAAGCGCGCACCCTAAAAATAGCTAGTATAATTACCCACGTGCTATCGTGGCTAGCCTTAAAAATTTTGTTTTAATATGTTAATTAAATTTGAAAAATTAGGTGAAGAAAAAAAATCAAAACCAATCAATATTGGATTTTTTTTAATTTAATATGCATTTTGTTGCATTTGATACAATATGAGTTTTTTAATTTTAATTTTAAATATATTTTATGAATTTATTTGATTTTCATAAATAAAAAATATGCAAACAATCATTAATCATCAAACATCTATCATTATAAAAACAAATTGATAATCACTCATTATTTTTTTAAGATTAAATGAAGAGTCATTGCTTTTTACAATAACAATTACTTATAATAATAGTTTTTTGAATAATAGAAAAGAAAAGGAAAAATTGTGAAAAATAATCTTTAATACTTTATAAGGTTGTATAAAAGAATTAAAAAAAATTAAATTATTAGGAGAATTTGATAAACAAATAAGAAAAATAAAAAAAATAAAGTATATATTAAAATAAAAAGTAACATTTTTGCAAAAATATGCATGAGGCTCACATAAAAGAACCTGGTCTTTCAAGCCATATGCATGAGCTTAAAACATGCAGACTAGCAACTAAAACATATATAAAATGTTATAACATAATTGTTTTTACTTTTATTTTTAAAATATTTTTCAAAAAACAAAAAAAATATTTTCGATGCATTTTATCATTCACATGCTCATTTTAAGATTTTGAAGTATTGTTTTCTTGTTAATATCTTTTTCACAAAAAAAGTTAAAAATAATTAAATAAAGAGACCGCTAAATAAAATGCTAAATAAAAAAAAGTTAGGTTACTTGCTCTTCAAAGTAATTAGAAAAAGATGACAAAATGTTTTTTTACTATAAAAAAGGAAAGGAGAAAAACTCTAGCCAACAATATAAAAAACATGCCTTTAAAAAAACATAGCCCCATCTCTTCTACTTCTCATTTTACCATAAAAAAATAAAAAATAAAAAATAAAAATAGAAAAAAAAAGTGTGTTGAAAATAGATTACTAATTAAAGAAAAAACAAAGAGAAACCAAAAAAGAAACTATTCATCTTTTTCTTTATAAAGGAAAAAACCTAACCCTTTTCTCACCTATTTATAGAGTCTTCCTTGTACAAATTCCTTCCCAATCAACACACTAAACAGAAATTATACATTACCATGCAAGGAATTTTCCATTTAAAATAAAAAATTTATTCAATTTAATAAAATTTCAGCAAATTTCTCCCTACATGGAAGCCCTATCTAAAATTTTATTATGAATTAATATCTACAAACATAATAATAACTTCTCGTACTATATTCGGTCTGCACAACCAATACTTAGATAGCCTCAGGCATACATCTAAATATTTTCACAAATTATAAATTTTCACTACCTTTATACACAAACAGAATTTATTTTATTTTATGAAATATATACAAATATATTTATATAATAAAACCAACATAATTAAATAGCCGATACTTTTACTTTGTTACAAACTTCAAAATAATAAAAACTTAACATATACATTAAATTTAGTTACATGACATAAGATGGAAATTATAAAATTCTACCTGACAACAAAAGTTACGCAGTCCTAACAAAAATGATTTCATTACTGTGATGGTGGGTAAAATGAATATGAAATACATCGTAATGTTGACAATGAATAAAAACATGTAAGCATATTTTACTCTTACATACTATACCAAACTTTAGATGCATAAACAACAACAATAGTTATATATCATTCAAATTATTCCTTTTTAACTAAAACTTCATCATTACGGTTAGTAAAATTCTCTAACATAGTTTCTGCCATTTCAGCTAGCTAATAATCATATAATCAGTAACTACCAATATGATCAAAATAGTTTTACAAAAATGGATCCCTGCCAATGTGACCAACTTTAATTTAACTCCATTTATCTCCGCCGGTGTGACTGATATTAATTTAGCACAATTAGTCTTTATTAGTGCAATCAATTTTAATATACACAACTACTCTTTTCCATATAATTGACTTTAATTTATACAATTAGTTTTTGTCTATACGACCGACTATAATTTACATAATTACTCTCTATCCATACAATGAACTATAATTTATACAATTAATCTTTGTTCAAACGGGTCGATTTTAATTTACACAATTAATCTCCGTCCATACAATCGACTATTAATGCAACTATATTATTCGATAGTTTCACCCACATTTAACTAATTTTTTGCCTATGTTTATATATAAAATACCTTGAAATTCTTTATTTTATGGTTTGAAGGCACTTTTGGATGAAAGATGTAAAAAGGAGTAAATTAGATGTAATTGGCAGATTTGACCTTCAGTTGATATTTTGTGCAGAGCGTGAGCTCTAGAGATTGAAATGAAGTGATTCCAGTGGCATTAAAAAGTTAACATCCATACCTTTCTGGACATCTAAGGCAAGAAAATAAAATAAGGAAGAGCATGGAAATCGCAGCCTTCAAAGTCAAATCTTGTAATCTGCCAATGTTGACCTTCGGTCATTCCGACTTGAATTTCTAGAGCTACAGAAGTACAATTAATGTAAACTCAGGTTTTTTGGATTGCTAACTAAAAATTCTATAAACGCTCCAAATTGCAGCAAAAAATGATGTCATATGAGGGAGATATGAGTTTTCAAAGATGACAACTGAATTCTGCCAGCAAACAGGTTTCGTGAAGAAACAAGTCCAAATTACATTCCAAAGCATCTAAACCGACATCCAATTTTTTATTTCAGAAATTTAGCTCCTCTAAGTCAAAACTTGAAGATTTCATGCAAGGCTATTTCTCTTTTTTTAGGAAAATAGTTATTGAAGTACTTAAATGTAAACTGTCTACTTAAGGGAGGACTATTTTGTAAAATAGAGACTAAGGTTTCCTAGGATATAAAAAGAATGAGAGAAGAGAAGGGGGAGAGCCATCCAAGAGGAGAAAAACACCCCCCTCTTCTAAGAAACTCGAAATTATGCATTCATCCTTTTTTTTTATTAGTTTTTCAACAAACATGCAAGGCCAAACACTTTTTCTTGATTGCAAGGACACGGAAACCTTCGGATTTCAAGAACTTTGAGATTTATTTTACCTTTTCTTTTTAGTTTATATGATGAATATGTTTGTTCTCCTATACTTATTTTTCCTACGATTGTTTATTTTAATTGATAGGGCGGACTCTAAGTTATTATTGTAGACAATCTATTGCTAAGTTTGATATCAAAACCGGAGTTGTGGTATATGAACTTGTGAAGCAACTGAGTTTAATAATTGTGGTGGATTTACGTTATTAATCTTAGGAAGAACATTCAATCAAATTAAACATAGACTGCAAAAAGTTATGTTTTCTTGATTAATCAACTTATCTAGTTCTTAAGGCTGCCATTGAATTAAATTACTAGTGCGGACACTGTGGTTGTTTGATGGTTATGGTTAGTTATACGGCGGATCCGTTAACTAACCAATGTTAAGAAGAGATAAATATTCACAATATAAATTGATGTTTCATTTCCATGATCAGTTCTGATTTCTGTAGGTGGATGTGTACTTGCGACCAAGGTTTGTTCTCTTGATAATTTTCTGATTTTTTTTAATTTCGCTTGATAGTTTTCTATTTTCTTTTGCTTTAGCCTAGATAACGTCCAAACCCCCCCCCCCAAATTGCATATCATCTAGCATAAAAATCTGACTTGAATCTTCCTCGTGGGATCAACCCCTTGCTTGCTCTATACTATCTTGTGTGTTGTGTTTGAAGCTAGGGTAATTAATTTGTGCGACCGCGACATCGCAATAAATTTTGGCGTCGTTGCCGGGGAAGTAATTTTAGTTGATTCTTGTGCTATTATTTTTATTTTCTGTGATTGTTATTTATTTTTCTGAAAAAAAAGAGAAACAGAATTTTTGCTTGCTGCGGTACTATTCATTACGGCAGCGGTACTGTTCAAAACAGATTTTTTTGGTGGAATTAGGTATCGACCTTTTGTTTCTTGAAGTAAAACAACGTTCTAAAAAGGACTAGTGATTTGTCACTAGCCCCATCCTATCAAGGCCAAATGCCTTTGTTTTCTAGGGTTTTTAGGCAGTTTTAGTTTTCTAGCATAGGAGTTTTGTACAATTTGCATTGTTTTCGATCTCTTGTGTGGTTGGTTTCTTTTGAGTTTTCTTGACAATTTATGTCTGTAACCTGTTCTACTAATTAGATTCAAGTGTAGGTGAATCTCGAAATAGAAAACACTTTACGCAGGTTACGAAAGGAAGCTCACGTCAACATCATGGTTGTTGAACGACAACAAACACTCAAGGAGCTTGCTGCTCCTAACGTGGAAAATCAACCATTGTGCATCAACATCGATAATAATGTAAACTTCGAGCTCAAATCTGTTTTTATACATTTGCTACCAACATTAAATGGTCTTGCAGGTGAAGATTCTCATACTCATCTTAAGGAGTTCCATATGGTTTGCGTTGGCATAAAACCGAATGGAGTTGACGAAGAACATGTTAAGTTGAAAGCTTTCCCTTTCTCTTTAAAAGGGGCAACAAAGACATGGTTTTTCTCTATTCTCCCAGGTTCCATTGGAACTTGGAATGCCATGAAGAAGATTTTCCTTGAAAAGTATTTCCCAGCATCTCGAGTTGCCAACATAAGGAAAGAAATATGTGGGATTCGACAATCTCATAGAGAGACACTTTCTGAGTACTGGGAAAGATTTGAGCAACTATGCATTCAATGCCCTCATCATCAAATACCCGATCAGCTGCTCATTCAATATTTCTATGAAGGATTGATGCCTACTGACCGTAGTATCATTGATGCTGCAAATGGAGGGGCATTGGTAGATAAGACACCCAAGGTTGCACGCCAATTGATCTCAAACATGGTAGCCAACTCGAAACAATTTGGCACGTGTGGAGACTTCACAAACAAACAAGTAAATGAGGTAAGTACTTCTAACCTTGAAAATAAAGTTAATGATCTTACTTCTCTTGTGCGTTCTTTGGCTTGTGGAAATGTACAGCAGGTGAAAGTGTGTAGCATATGTTCCTTACAAGGACATACCTCAGATATGTGCCCAACAATGCAAGAATATTACATTGAACAAGTTCATGCAGTTGATGGAGGATTCAACGGACAGTCCCAGCGTAAATATGATTCCTTTTCCAACACGTACAATCCCGGATGGAGAGATCATCCAAACTTATGTTATGGGAACCCATCTCAACAAGGCAATCAAGGCCGACAGTTCCATCCCCATGGATTTTAGCCCCAACAGAATTATCAAGCAAGACAACCCCCTTCATTCACAAACTCCAATGTTATGGGGTTGTCATCCAGTGATGATCTTCGTGAGATGATGAAAACTTTGGCTTCTAACACTGTGACCTTGCAACAAAATATCATGTCTTTTCAACAGGAAACAAGGTCAGGTATTCACAACTTGGAGAAGCAAATGGGGCAAGTAACTTCAAGTGTGGGGAAATTGGAAGCACAAATGAATGGAAAATTGCCCTCCCAAGCATTGAATCCAATAGAGAATGTTAGTGTGATCATGCTGCGAAGTGGGAAAGAACTTGAAGATAAAAAGTCAAACCAAATTGAGATGGAGGAAGAAGAAGAGATAGAAACCGAATTGAGCACAAAGAAGGAACATCCTCCTCCTCTACAAATTGAAACATCGACCAACACTCCAAAGGTAACTCCTCACTCAATGAATTCCAACTTTAAAACAATTCCACCCTTTCCTGTGAGTTCTTCTAGGTCAAATAAAGAGGACAAAGAAAAAGAGATTTTAAAGGTTTTCAAGAAAGTAGAACTCAACATTCCTTTGCTTGATGTTATCAAGCAAATTCCCAAGTATGCCAAATTCTTGAAAGAGTTGTGTACTACCAAGAGAGCTTTCAAACTAAAAGGTCATGAAATGGTAAGTATGGGTAAAGTTGTATCTGTTATTGTTCAAAAGAATATGCCTTTGAAGCAAAAAGACCCAGGTGTGTTTACTATCCCATGTGTTATTGGCAATGCTAGTTTTAAAAGGGCCTTGTACGATTTAGGTGCATCCATTAGTGTTATGCCTAAACATGTTTATGATTCTCTTAGTCTTGAGCCTTTGAATAAAACTAACATTGTAATACAACTTGCGGATCGTAGTTTTGTTTACCCACATGGTGTGATAGAAGATGTCCTAGTCAAGATTGGTAGTTTGGTCATTCCATGCGACTTTTATATTCTTGATATGGAACATGATTCTTGTGATTCATCAAACAACACTCCTATACTGTTTGGGAGACCATTCTTGAAAACTGCTAATACAAAAATTGATTGTGGTAAGGATACTTTGTCTATGGAGGTAAGAGATGAAAAAATTGAATTTAATTTTCATGATGCAATGACATATCCTTATAGCAATGTTTATTCTATCACATGTTATGACCAAGTTGATAAGTGTGTGTAGCATGTTTGTGATTTTGATAATGAGGATGGATTAAGCGTGGCTTTGAGCTATGACTATGATTTTACCAAGATAGAAGAGATGGAGAGGCATATATGTGTTCCCCAAAATGTGCATGAATCGGCATTGGCTTTACAAGCTTTGCAAACTATTCCCTATAATACAGGAGTCATTCACCCCATCACGGACAATGAATGGATGCCGCCTATCCTTTTGGTGCCCAAAAAGATTGGAATTACGTTGGAAGAAATAAAAAATGATACTTATGAGAATGCAAGGATTTACAAAGAAAAGACTAAGAGTATCCATGATCGAATAATTACAAGAAAAGAGTTTAATGTTGGAGACAAAGTCCTTATTTATCATTCGCGTTTGAAACTTTTTCCTGGAAAGTTACGCTCTCGTTGGATTGGACCCTTTGTTGTTTCTAATGTTTTTCCTTATGGTGCAGTTGAAATTACAAGTTTAGAAACCAACAAAGTACTTAAGGTCAATTGGCATCGCTTGAAACCTTTCTATGAAGGTTGGACGACAGAACTCATCGCTTCTACGAAGTTAGCTGAACCAATCTATGAAGAATGAGCAAGCAACATGTCGAGCCAATGACATAAAACAAAAGCGCTTACTGGGAGGCAACCCAGCACACAAAAAAAAACAGATTTGCTTTCTTTTTCCTTTATCTTTTATTTTTATCATTTTACTTTATTTTTGTCATTCTTCTATATTTCTTTTCTTTTATTTCAACATTGAGGACGATGTCATGTTTCAAGTGTGGGGGTATTGGGAGAATGTTGGTTTTCTTATTTTGATTTTCTTTGTTGTTCTAAAAAAAACAAATTTCTATGTTTGATCTTTTGAACTCCTATTGGTTTATGAGAATGTGAGTATCATATATGAGAATTAATTGAGATAGATGAAGATATAAATCGAATGGAGTGTGCATGCAAGTTTTAAGGTTTAATTGGTTTAGGGATTGACTTTGAGAATATGCCATGTTGACTTTATAGTGTTATACCAATGCAAGCTTCTGAGCCTTCAACATTATATTCTTTGATTGTGCCTTCTTTCAATGATATGTATCTCTAGAACTTACTTCATATCTTGTTGAGATTACATTCACATTACATATATACATGAAGATGATAAGGGCATTAGGAATTTTAACCACTTGAGCCAAAAAGCCAACCTAAAGTATATTATCCTTAGTGAGCCCCTTTTGAGCTTGTTTATCTTTTCTTTGCTTTATCCGTGTATAAGCCTTAACTTTTTATATGTTTTTCTTTTTCCCTGGCCAAGGATTAGTAGAGCATATACTTTCTTGAGGTTGATCATAGTTATTTTCAATTTGATTTTATTTATCCTTTCTCGAGGACGAGCAAAAGCTAAGTGTGGGGGTATTTGATGCAACTATATTATTCGATAGTTTCAACCACATTTAACTAATGTTTTTCCTATGTTTTATATATAAAATGCCTTGATATTCTTTATTTTATGTTTTGAAGGCACTTTTGGATGAAAGATGCAAAAAGGAGTAAATTGGAGATAATTGGCAGATTTGACCTTCAGTTGATGTTTTGTGCAGAGCGTGAGCTCTAGAGATTAAAATGAAGTGATTCCAGTGGCATTAAAAAGCTAACATCCATACCTTTCTGTACATCTAAGGCAAGAAAATAAAATAAAGAAGAGCATGGAAATCACAGCCTTCAAAATCAAATCTTGTAATCTGCCAGTGTTGACCTTTGGTCATTCCGACTTGAATATCTAGAGCTACAGAAGTCTAATTGATACAAAGTCATGTTTATTGGATTCCTAACTAAAATTTCTATAAACGCTCCAAATTTCAGCAAACAAAAATGTCATATGAGGGAGATATGAGTTTTCAAAGATGACAACTGAATTCTGCCAGCAAACAGGTTTCGTAAAGAAACAAGTCCAAATTACATTTCAAAGCATCTAAACCGACATCCAAGTTTTTATTTCAACAATTTAGCTCCTCTAAGTCAAAACTTGAAGATTTCATGCAAGGCTATTTCTCTTTTTTTAGGAAAATAGTTATTGAAGTACTTAAATGTAAACTGTCTACTTAAGGAAGGACACTTTTATAAAATAAAGACTAAGGTTTCCTAGGATATAAAAAGAATGAGAGAAGAAAAGGGGGGGAGCCAGCCAAGAGGAGAAGAACACCCCTCTCTTCTAAGAAACTTAAAATTATGCATTCATCCTTTTTTTTATTAGTTTTTCAACAAACATGCAAGGCTAAACACTTTTTCTTGGTTGCAAGGACACGGAAACCTTCGGATTTCAAGAACTGTGAGATTTATTTTACCTTTTCTTTTTAGTTTATATGATGAATATGTTTGTTCTCCTATACTTATTTTTCCTATGATTGTTTATTTTAATTGATAGGGCGGACTCAAAGTTATTATTGTAGGCAATCTATTGCTAAGTTTGATATCAAAACCAGAGTTGTGGTATATGAACTTGTGAAGCAACAGAGTTTAATAATTGTGGTAGATCTATGTTATTAATCTTAGGAAGAACATTCAATCAAATCAAACATAGACTGCGAAAAGTTATGTTTTCTTGATTAATCAACTTATCTAGTTCTTAAGGTTGCTATTGAATTAAATTACTAGTGTGGACACTATGGTTGTTTGATGGTTAGGGTTTGTTATATGGTGAATCTATTAACTAATTAATGTTGTAAACCCCGAGAAAAATCAAGACTAGATTAAATTAAAGAAAATAAACTAAACTAAAAGTTGTGGGGTGAAACTATAAGAAAAGAAAAGAGGTATAACTTAATTATAAGAAGAAAAAAAAGATGTGGGGGAAAAAATAATACCCTTAAGGATAATGGGGCCTAAATGCATATAAGAATAATTATAGAGCATGAATACTCCTCTTCTCACTAAAAACAAATCTGCAGCAACCGTATCGAAAGAAAAGAGAGAGTTTTTGTGTCCATTTTTGCAAATCAAGAGAGAAACACCAAAAATGAGGAGAGGTCAGACAGTAACAGTTCAATGTCATGACAGTAACGGTTGGACAGTAACAGTCCAATGTTTGTTAATGAGCAATTTTGACTGTCTTAGAGGCAGAACTGGGTTCTCCTTCCTTCAAAGAACTTGTAGCTTCGTGTCTTAGCTTTCTAATGAGACCAATCTCGCTTGAAATAGAGTTCTATAACTCTAGATATAGTTAAAAATATGAGGAGAGGTCGGACAATAATAGTTCAATGTCAAGACAATAACAGTTGGACAATAACAGTCAAATGTCTAGACAGTAACAGTTGGATAATAATAGTTCAAGATTTAAACAGTAATAGTTCAAATATAAATAAAAGAATGGTAACTATGGTTGGACAAAGAACAACAATATTAATAGGTGTAATGAGAAAAAACATAAAATATTAAGAAATGGCTGAAAGAAAGACTTATTGGCTGTTGATATGGTTATTATAAAACATATCCTTGAGTGAGAAAAATTTATGAGATAAGCATGTGATTTGTAGGAGGGACCACAGGCGTGGTGCTACAATAACAATAGGGGAGCACGAGTAGAGCCTCTATTGCAAGTAAGTGAATCACACATATACTTTCTAGTTAAATTTCATGATTTAATATGTTACCAATGTGAAATGTGAATTACTGAATGTTGGATATTAGGTCAAAGGAGGAAAGTTTGCATAATAATGTTGATATTTTGGATAGTATTTTGAATGTATGTGCATTCAAGGTGAAAGGTTGTTGTGTGAATTGTCAAGTGATGAACTTATCACTGACCAAGGAAATATGAGAAGTGTGATTTGAGGCGTGAACTAGCATACGTTTTGTGTATGTTAGGATCCCAGGTAAGGGGATCGCCAGGTTTGGCTAGCATACATTTAGTGTATGTTAGGATCTCGGGTAAGGGGATCACCATGTATTGACTAGTATATATTTAGTGTATGTTAGGATCCCGGGTAAGGGAATCACCTTGCATCGACTCCTACGGGGTGATGATGATGATACCAATGAAATTGGTATCGGTAATGTGTTAAGCAGAAATAATCATGTTTGATCTTATAAAATCTGGAATGGAGGTTGATAATAGGAGGGGAAAACGGTTTTTAATAGTTGAACAAGAATAAGATTCTTATGAAAACTAGAAGGGAGAAGCAAACAAAATATGAATGCATGTTGCCTCTTTTAAATTGTTACATGTTTGTATTGTTATATTTATTGTGATATTCATGTTTCAATAATATGCATATTGTTTCAGGACTATCGCATACATGACAAGAGTATATCCTAGCTTATGTTCACTTCTTGTAATCTAGGTTCTAGGGAGTATACCCTTGTATTTTGTAAACATAGAAATGTTTGTATAACTTAATTTGTATAATTAATTTTTAAACTTGATTAAATGAACTTAACTCTGTAGTTCATCATGTTTCATGTATGCATATTCATTTTTTTGTCCATCGATAATGATATTTGTTATATAATGTATATCATAAATATTATGGTTGATATGTATGATGATATTTGTGGAATTGAGACCTAGGATGATTGGGTCGGGATTGAGTTAGGAGATGCGGTTTATTAGAAGCGTAAATAGGTTAAATGTCGATAACTTAGGACCTTCCGATATAAGGGAGACTCCGTTGAAATTTCAGTAGACTTTAATAGGAACACCATGAATATATATATAGAAAAAAAAATTAATTACTCTATTTTTCGGTTGACATGAGATTGTTGTCTTTATCCCGGAACAGGGGATGTTACATTTTGATATCAAAGCTCAGGTTGCTATTATGGGGACAAGAATGATTATATGATTTTGAAATGTGTTTCAAAATGGTGAGGACAAGGCAAGGAGCCAGGACTGATCCATCCCCAGTTCGGGGAAGTGATCAGAGTTTTCGTAATGAAAGTGATCCAGACTAGGATCCCTTGGCAGACACCTCCTCTCATATACCTGCAACATCAGTGTACTCTGAAAGGGGCGAGTCAATGAGACTTCGAGATGATTTGTCAATGCCCGAGGTATCATACAAACAGGGGGAAATAATATACCCCACCAGTGGCACTGGTAGTTAGGTCAAACCTATTTTCAGATCCTGCTTTTATGGAACATATAGTGAGAGCTGTAGCAACAAGAATGGCAGCAGGAGCCTCCAGTATAGCTCTTAGATCAGGGGGAGTAGTCATCATAATGCAGTGGGTAAAGGGTCTGAGAGAGATGGGTTGTATGACTTACCGTGGCGAAGAGGATGATGAGGTTACTAGGCATTAGCTGAGGAAAGTGGAAAGAGTTATAAATCAAATGCAGGTGCTAGAGGAGCTACGGGTGGATTGCGTGACTCAACTATTGATTGAAAGTGCCCACTCTCATGGGAGACTATTAGAAAGAGGAGATCAGGGAGGCATTGAGATGGAGGGACTTTCGTAAAAAGTTTGAGGAGAGGTACTATTCTTGGGAGCATATGAGGGAGAAAGAACATGAGTTTTTGGATTTGAGGCAGAGAGATTTGACAATTCTGGAGTATGAGGGAGATTTCAGGACTTAACAACTTTTGCCTCCACTTACCTTCCTACAGAGTGCCACAGGGTGGAGAGGTTCTGTGATGGACTGAGGCATTGAGTGCCACAGTTTCAGTTTGTGCGGGAATTGGTATGGGCTGCTCAGGTATAGAGAGGGTAATAAGGATACTCCGAAGCTAGTGGTCGAGCAAAGTTAGGCAACTGGAGCTAAGAGGAGAGATTTTGAGTTTTTGAGTAGGAGACCTCCTCTCCCAAAGAAAAGGAAGAGCAGACAATCATCGGGACAGTTCTAGAGAAGAGGTGTGAGTTTCACCCCGGAGGTAACTTAGGAGGATCTAAACAGGTCAGTGGAAGAGGATCTTGGGGAGGACAACCTAGATAGGGAGTCAAAACTGCTGGAGGGTCTACAGAGCAGAAGGGATCAGTATATCCATTCTATTAGAGGTGTGAGCAGTGACACCCTGGAGATTGCTCTGCGATGCCAAGGAGATGTTATATTTGTAGAAGAGAGGGGCATTGATGGAGAGAGTGCCCGCATTTAGGTAGAGGTTATCACTATTATGGGGACATGAGTCACAGGAAGTAAGATTGTCCTCATAAAACTGCCGAGGGAGCCCATGGTCAAAGAATTGAGGTTCAGAGCCAACAACAATTAGTTACAGTCGATCATCATATCAGGCCTTCCTAGTCAGGGACGAGTGCTACTCGTGGGGGACCTAGAAATCAGGAGGGGAGGACTCGGGGTCGGGTATATCGCATGACCTACGAGGATATGGGAGCTGTACCTGATGTGGTGGCTGGTACTTTACAGTTAGATACAATGCAAGTTTATGCTTTAATTGATCCTGGAGCTAGTCATTCCTTTGTATCTTATAGAATTATGAATAACTTGCATGTGTTATCTAGTAACTTGGGTGTAGGACTGACGGTTAGTACACCTCTAGAAGAGAATATGCATACTGATGATATTTATGGAGGGGTAAAACTATATATTGGAGGGTTAGAATTGAGAGTCGATCTTATGCTGTTAGAGCTATATGATTTTGACTTGATTCTAGGCATGGATTGACTAAGTAAATATAAGGCACAAATGGATTGTTTCACCAAGACGGTGACAATCCAAGGAATAGGTGATAAAAGAGTAGTGTTTAAAGGGGAAAGAAAAGTAATTCCAAGTTGTGTAATCTCAGTCTTGGTGGCTAGAAAGTTACCGAGAAAGGGTTGTTTTGCTTGGTTAGCCCGTGTAAGAGAGCTGGAAAAAGGGTAGTATAGATTTGGCTAGTATTCCTGTTGTGAGGGAGTTTCGAGATGTATTCCCAGAAGAGTTGCCTGGATTCCCTCTAGTTAGAGAAATTGAAGTTTCCATATAAACTATTCTAGGAATTTCTCCTATAGCTCAGTCTCCTTATAGGATGACAACTATGGAATTGGTTGAACTGAAGGTCCAGCTTTAGGAATTGTTAGATAAAGGCTTCATCCAGCCTAGTAACTCGCCCTGAGGAGCTCCGGTATTATTTGTAAAGAAAAAGGATGGCACACTTTGTTTGTGCATTGATTATCATTAATTGAATAAAGTAACGGTGAAGAACAAGTACCCACTCCCACGAATAGATGATTTGTTTGATCAGTTGAAGGGTGCTAAGGTGTTGTCTAAGATAGATTTGAGATCTGGATACCACCAGTTGAGAATCAAGGAACAAGACATACAAAAGACTGCATTCTGAACCCGTTATGGGCATTACGAGTTTTTGGTGATGCTTTTCGAGTTAACCAATGCTCTAACCATGTTTATGGACTTGATGAATCGGGTGTTTCGGCCTTACCTGGACCAATATATGGTGGTATTTATTGACGATATCTTGGTGTATTCAAAACTCTTACTTGGAGCATGAACAACATCTAAGCGTTGTGCTACAAACTTTAAGGGAGAATCAATTATATGCAAAGCTAGATAAGTGTGAGTTCTGGCTCAAAGAAGTAGTATTTTTGGGCCATATAATATCCGCAGAAGGAATATTTATGGATCCAAGAAAGGTTGAGGTCGTGTTAAAATGGGAAAGGCCTACCAACATGACAAAAATCCTGAGTTTCTTGGGTCTTGCTGGGTATTACCGGAGGTTTATTGAGGGGTTCTCCACCATAGCGTCACCTTTAACTAAGCTGACCCGCAAGGAAGTCAGGTTTGTTTGGTAGAAAGAGTGTGAAACGAGCTTTCGAGAACTAAAGGAGAGGCTTACTTCTGCTCATATGCTGGCCCTTCCATCGGGGACAGAAGGGTTTGTGGTACATAGTGATGTCTCAAAAAGGGGTCTGGGATGTGTATTGATGCAACACGGGCGTGTGATTGCTTATGCATCAAGACAGCTAAAGTCGCATGAGGTGAATTACCCAGTCCATGACCTAGAACTTGCAGCGGTAGTGTTTGCTTTAAGAGTTTGGAGACATTATTTGTATAGGTCACAAGTTCAAATCTTTACAAACCATAAAAGTTTGAAGTATTTAATGTCACTGAAGGAGTTGAACATGCGATAGAGAAGATGGGTAGAGTTAATAAAAGATTACCCAGGATGAACAAATGATTGATTAGCTTTGGCTAATGGCATCTGAATGGATGATCGGGACAAATGATAGATTAGCTTTGGCTAATGGCATCCTAAATGGATGGTCGGGATGAATAAATGATTGGCTTCGACTAATGCTATCCTAAGCGGATGACCGGGATGAACAAATGATCAGCTTTGGCTAATGGCATCCTAAGCGGATGACCGGGATGAATAAATGACTAGCTTCGATTAATAACATCCTAAATGGATGATCAGGATGAACAAATGATTAGCTACGGCTAATGGCATCCAAAGTGGATGTCTGAGATGAACAACTAATTAGTTATGGCTAATGGCGTCCAAAGTGGATGACCATGATGAATAAATGAGTAGCTTCAGTTAATGACACCCTAACTGGATGACCAGGATGAATAAATGACTAGCTTCGGCTAATAACATCCTAAATGGATAACCGGGATGAACAAATGATTAGCTACGGCTAATGGCGTCCAAAGTGGATGATCGGGATGAACAAATGATTAGTTATGCCTAATGGCGTCCAAAGTGGATGACCAAGATGAATAAATGAGTAGCTTCAGTTAATGACACCCTAATTGGATGACAAGGATGAATAAATGACTAGCTTCAGCTAATAGCATCGTAAATGGATGACTGGGATGAACAAATGATTAGCTACGGCTAATGGCGTCTAAAGTGGATGTCCGAGATGAACAAATGATTAGCTACGACTAATAACGTCCAAATGGATGACCAAGATGAATAAATGAGTAGCTTCAGTTAATGACACCCTAATTGGATGACTAGGATGAATAAATGACTAGCTTCGACTAATAGCATCCTAAGTGGATGACCGAGATGAATAAACGATTGACTTTGGCTAAGGGCATCCTAAAAGGATAGTCGGATTTGAGAGTTATGAGTTAGTTTGAAGAATTGATGCATTCATGTATACTATGTTTTGTACATACCAAGGAACTACGATTGTTGTGCTTTAGCAAAGAATAACGTTAGTTCGGTTAATGGTATTCGAGATGGCTGACCGGGTTTGAGTATTGTAATTAGCCTCAGTAATTGATGAATTATTAATGGTGGTATTTACATAAGTAAGGAGAAATGAAAGAATTATGCTCTTTTGGTTCATGAATGAAATGTAATGTTAATATTCTTTATTATGTTTCTTTTAAATTGCCTATAATGTTGGAAATTATCTTGTGCTATATAACAGGGACATCATACCAACATGGTGCATGAGGAAATCTGTTTCACGTCTCACACATTTTGAAAATGAACTATATATTCACGTGTTATAAGTGATATGAGTTCTGCATGAACGAACGTGTTAATCACTCAATTAGTCATCCGACCCTTTTTGTAAAGACTAGTGATGAAAAATTGAAATGGAACACGGATATGAATGTACGAACAAGTTGATATGATGTGTATGCATATACATATGAGGCATACATCTAATGAGGATCTCGTGTTGTGAAATTACATGAGATCGGGATAATGAAAGTACTAGTTGTGTAACTTGTTGTTCGATACTCTTGTATGAACTCGTGATGATAATGAGATTAGAACAAGAATGTGAATTTCTGGGTATATTGATATGATGTAATGTAAACCTATGGGTATGGAAATATAATATTATGGAGACGTGTATTGAGAATCTGTTCTATGGGAATGTTGATTTACGTTATCGTATATAGATTGTGCCTTGTTAATGAACAGAATGCGATGATAAACCTGAAGAATGATATGGTGAAAAACACCTAGAAACCAGATGATTCAAAAAAAATTCCAGCAATTTTGGCCTTGAAAAAGCCAGGTTGTTACAAATATTGTCCTGATCAAATATTTTGAAGATGCATTCCCAATAATGAGGTAAGTAGTGTCATTAAATTTTGTTATTATGATGCATGTGGGGGTCATTTCTCGTTAAAAAAGACAACTGTAAAAATCTTACAATGTGGATTCTACTAGCCCACCATGTTCGAGGACACATGCATTCTGCAAAACTTGTGAAAATTGTCAAAAGGTATGATTTATTTCAAAACATAGAGAGTCTTTAGATAATCTTTTATTGACTCTTGAAACGTATCCTAATGGAGATGTGCATTGTGCAATTCATAATTTATAGCCCCATTTTCATAAAGAACATGCTCGACTTAGTCTTCGGAATCTGACTAAAAAAGACCCTGTTTGTCAGTTTTTAAGAAAACTAAATGGGAAGCCTATCCCTGAACCATAAAGGGCATTTCAGCCGTTCTTGGATGTAAAACCAAGGGAAGATGTAAGCCACAATCACAACTACTTGTACATACACATGTTTAAAGAGAGAGAGAGACTCTAGTTGGTTTATATATAGCCTATCCCTGAACCATAAAGGGCATTTCAGCCGTTCTTGGATGTAAAACCAAGGGAAGATGTAAGCCACAATCATAACTACTTGTACATACACATGTTTAAAGAGAGAGAGAGACTCCAGTTGGTTTACATATAGGTGATATGATTGCATTTTTCATTTTCTATCTACAAAATCTTCTTTTCCTTCCCTTCATTTTTACTCAACTCATACATTCAACAGATATAGAAGTGTGTATAAATGACAGGTTCCTCAAGTAATTAAATAAAAAAAATTTGTGTTTTTGGTGGATCCAGTCCTGGGAAAGAAAAAGGAGTTTTTAGAATCAGCAAATCATCTTAGTCGGGTACTAGCTGAGAGAAAGATTCATTTAGTGTATGGGGAAGGCAGCCTTAGGTTAATGAGGGGTGTCAAAAGCTGTATTTTTAGGAAGCAGTCAAGTTTTGGGGGTCGTCCCCAAGCTTTAGCCAAAGGGGACATCATTGGAAAAACAATTTGAGAGGAACTATAAGTCTCCATAATGTCTGATCGAATGACTACAATGTTTAACCATGTTGACGCCTTCATTGCCTTACCAGGTGGTCTGGGCACATTGGAAGAGATATTTCATATTTCCTCTTGGGTCCAACTTCACATTCACCATAAACCTCTAGGTTTGTTAAATGTTAATGATTTTTATGATAATTTGTTGTTTTTTCTTGATCATGCTGTGAAACAGAAATTTCTAACATCTCTGGCATGACAAATCATAATCTCTGCTGCTACTGTTGAACAATTGATTGATCAACTACAGTCTTTCATCCCTGTAATTGATCCATCCATGAGTCGCATAAACTAGTCAACCATGGACAACCATAAAAAGCTTAGATTGGATTTAAGCCTTCATTTATGAAACCTTGTGTCTTTTGATTTTATTAATACCATATTATTTTATTTTGGTATTTCTTATATTTGTTTAAATGTATTTCAGGTTTGTCAGTATTCGCTGTTCAGGTGATGTCTTCTATACTTTATCTTTCTTCTTAGGACATTGAGGACAATGTCTCATTTTGGTTAGGGGGTGAGAGGGTAGTAGTTGACATTAAAAAAAAACTAACTAACTAACTATTTTTGCTATTATTAAAACCATTTGATAGAACTGTTATTAGGATTGCAGAGTAAGGAGGAATTCTATTAACTCTTAAGACGCATCTTAGTAAACATTCTTATCAAGGTCTATCATAACAATTCTTGAAATATTCAGGTTTACAAACTCTCGCATTGTTATCACTTGATTCTACTCATATACTCATTTAACAAGTATTCTTAAGCTTTCATTTTCATACACACAATTTTAACATATGATTGTGGGTTGCACATTGGATTATTACATTATTTATGTTCTTTTGTTAAAGGTAACAACTAAGGGAAATGGATAGTATATAATTTGCAAAAAAACAAAAAAAAACAAAAACAAATTGATAATAAAATAATTAAATAAAAAAGTAGATAAGTTTGGTTTCGTAGCCTCCTTGACTTAAGCAATTAAGCCCAAAAGGGTGTTTTAACACCTAGTACCCTAAAGTCAATTGACTTGGGAGCTATTGGCCCAGTGCTTGTTACATGGGTTGAGGAGAAAACTTAAGGGAATCAAATATTGCACTATCTATATTTTAGTATCTGCAACCCGAGTTACTAAGCTCGAAGAGGTGTCTCAACACCTAATGCCCTAAGACCAACTAGCCTAGGAGTCATTAGCCTAAAGCTCATTACATAGGTTAAGGATGCATTGTGTTTCAAGTTATAATAATAATAATAATAATAATAATAATCCTAACCTTAGGAAGTTAACCTTAAACATTAGAAAAAGAAAATTGAATTCTTCCAAGAAAAGCCCCATAGTTGTGTTTTGATATATTAAGCACAAAATGAAGGTTTATTAATATCTTGTTTAAGAAGTATGAAGGAGATATATAAATTTAATGAGAGTTTGTTTATTTGGATAAATTAATTGAAGTTGAATGATGAATGCCTTGCTTTTGGATCTTGCAAATTGTTTTTCTATTTTAACAATTTAATTACTAGGGAGTAGTAATAAGCTGGTTGGGGGGGTGATTAGTACTTAAAAGTGCATTCTCATTAAGGCTTTATATCATCATATTGCACTTAAATTATCATTAAATTTCCTAACTTAAGCATGTTTTATAATAACAAGTCTGACGACATAAGATATCTTTAATTTATGGTAAATGCCCATTTTGAATGCAGATGTATCTCACAATTTAACGGATTGATTGATATTTTTAACTATTGAAAGCGAAAAGACAAAGAGGGCTAAGCTTAAAAAAGAGATGTTGGTTCAATTCAAACTGAAACATCATTCGGTTATTGGATCATAAATGGAGCTGTAGAACTTGGATGTATGTCTGGTTTATATGGATGGAAAGCTAAGACATAGGGCTAAAACTTTCATGAAGAGTCCAAGATTCAAAAGGGCTGTTTTCAAGTTCCAATTGTAACAACAAAAGAGAAGTTAGAATCTGTCCTACAACCCTTCAGCCCATATCTCGAGTTCTAGAAGTTTAAATGAGCTCATTCCTGTTTAGTTGGAAAGCTGAGACAAATGTCCATAACTTTCATGAAGCCTATCTGTTCAAATTCTGATGTTAGCAATGATATTTTGTTCAGACAAGAAGATAATGTTCGTACCAAGTCAAGAGGTTGCCACCCACTCAATAATTAGTCATCAAATTAATAGTTCTAAATTTTAGCTGAGGCATTTGCCATACATTTAGACATCTTGGTTGTTCAGATCAAGATCTTGTTGTTACTCTCTTTCTTTGTATTTTGTAATGTTCAAATTTTATTTTATGTTATATCAATCTCTTATTTATGCTTTTCATTTCCTTTATTATACTTAGTTAACTTATATCATGTTTATGTTCTTATATTGTTTATTTATGTTTTTCTTCTTCATTATGTTTAGCTAAGTTAATTTTGTCAAGGTGAAAAGGGTACACTAATTGTGTAAGAATAAGTATAATATAAACTCAACATGGATTTTAATGTTTGATACTAACATGTTTTGTATTTGTTATCATACTCACTTTTAATACTCTGCTTGTTAAATGATTAATCTAGATTTATATTGTACAACCCTTGGTACAACAAATACTTGGCACTTTCATAGCGTATTATATGGTATAACCGACACTTGTGCTATGAAAGGAACCTGATTTGTTGTTAACATAAGTTATCACCATGAATACCTAACCATGTACAAGTATTGACATTACTCAAATAAGATAATTAATATAATCATGTTAATAAATTATAATCCGATTTGAACCTTCTTTGTGTGTGGTTTCCAGTTGAGTAATTGTAATAGTTCAACTGTATGACTCGATCAATTTTAAAAGATTCCAACATATCCTCTTTATTTGAGGGTAAATTTTATTTTTTTTCCAAAAATCGACAGAGTTTCATTTGCATTTAGGACATCCCAAGTTATAGACTACTATCAGTTTACTCAATTAACCCATCATCACAAGGTCCCTTAATTCCGGACCTTATATCAAACCTCATAATTCCACACCTCATACAATCCACACAAGACACACACACACACACACAAGTAAGTTCAATATGAACATAGTCCAACACATCATATCATAAAATTTAAAGGAAAATGAATACTAACATGCAAAGAAAGTATTCACAATATAAGAAGTGTTCTTAAATATTTCAAAATGGTTAATTACAAGATAACTAAAAATACTACATGCTAAGTTGAACCTTTATAAATACATCAAGGTCTGCACACGTTAATTCCCTTTTGTTTTAAGTTAAATACTTACATAAGCTTCACAAAGTAAAGTCCTAAACTAATGATCTTCCTGAATGTTTGATGGACCTATTACATAAATAAGCATACCATTATGTTGATAAAGAATATATGTATGCTCATGTAATGAATACGAATGAAGTATTAACTTTCTATCAAATCCATGAGGATTCCAACAAAGAACTTATATTTTACTTGTAAATCTTTTAAACCCAATTAACACTCATTTGTATATTCTTAATTGAATAATCTTATTTACTTGCATAAACTGGGTGACCTTGTAAGGTTTAATCCTGTAATTCATTTCC
>Ga0325410_1000388_pt1 | contig 45286 bp, 23 predicted proteins | sample PopdelMetagenome_16_FD_206182 | JGI IMG/M metagenome (GOLD analysis project Ga0325410, IMG submission 206182) | Populus deltoides microbial communities from Bellville, Georgia, United States - Xylem-PdIQD-R3 | ecosystem: Host-associated > Plants > Phyllosphere > Stem > Wood/Secondary xylem...
AATCATACGTCGTTTGCTAACATCACTATTATACTAAAGTGATGGTATTATTTATTTTTATGTTATTTTATTTTGAACTAATTGATTTTTTTTAATAATAGTATTTATGAAAGGTATATTTTTTTTTTGTCATGAAAATGAGGTGATTTAAAACATGTGCGTTGAGAATAAGTAATTCATCACCATTTATCAAAATTTTTATGAAAAAAAAGCCTATAGATATAATTTTACAAATTGATATCTCAATCCGCAAAAATAAAATAAAATTACCACTTATCCCCTTGCAAATGCTCTTTTTATTATTGAGATTTTTCTCATAGCTCTTTTGTTTATTTAGGGTAGATATTTTTAACAATTAAGATACGTTATTAGGTTATTTTTTTTTATGGATTTAAAAGTATATCTTAGAATAAATTTTTTAACGTTGATTTTAAGATTTAAACTTAAAAAAGAAATCTTGAGAAGAAGCATACTCCTGATTACAATAGCATCATAGAATGAAATTATATCTTCTTTTTTCAATTTATATTTTTTCTAGGAAAAGAAGGTTTTTGCTATCCCTTAATTTCTCCTTTACACAAGATATAAACAGTAGGAAATATATATGTCATAATAATTGACAAAGAGTCTTCCAAAGAAGAGGGACATGGTTACCCAGCAAAGGGATATCTTATGCGATCGAGGAGACATCATCACCTAACAAAGGAACAGTGAGGTCTTGGATTGGATGTTGTGGCAGTGTGTTTTCTCAAGTCAACAACTGCTGGAGCTTTGCTACGAAAATCTGTGAAAGGAACAAAGATCAATCAATTTATTTATTCATTTTTTGGGCGAGAAACCTTCAGATATATGCTTAATGCATAACAGAAACAACAAAAATCATCTGGGCTGTTCTTGCTCTCTGATGACAAAAGGGGGGGGGGGGGAATTAATAATAATTTACTCTCCAATCTATATTTCAATTAAAAAAGATATATATGCATGTAAGTATATCCATTACAATGACGTACACCAAGATATTTCATGTCAGGTTGCCAATTGATGAGGAAAAAGAAAAGAAAAGGAATAGTAATTATTTTCCATTTTCATTCTCAAGATATTTCATGTCAAAGTTGCCAGTACTCTACAAAAGCTCCCATGTCAAAACCCTCCTCTCATCCACGTAAAAGATGGTGGAAATCTTGCTATTCATGACAAGGAGTGATGGTAAGAGTCGAGTTATTCGGATTTTTTTCTTTGGAGTCGAGTAGTTTGAAATATTAAATTAAATATCTGATCATTTAAAATCAAGGCTAGCTAGGGTGAAACTAATTTGTGGGAATTAATGGCGTGATATCCTGGTTGATGAAGTCAAGAGGCCATTTGGATAGAGATGTTTGGCATGAAAGAGGCCATTTGCATAGGTTAAGGCATTGGCTAGCTAGCCAGAGGCCTTTCAACAACCAAAAATCAAAGTCAAAAGAGAAAAATACAAACACACTGCAAACACAATTAGTCAGAGTGGTTTGATTTCATGGTTTCATGCGTGCATGGTTAATTAAACAATAAAACAATTATAAGTTAAGCATCATGGAGAGGAGGAAAGGAAACTGAGATATAAATATTAAGTCGAGGATTTGTTCTGTTTTCTTGGAAGAAAGTACGTAGCAATATCCACACTTGTTATTGGTAAAGATAATACTAGGTAGAATAGCTTTCAAACAAGCAAGAAATTAAAGTGTTATAAAATAATATAAATTAAATCTTTAATTTTATTTAATAGTTTAAGTTTATGGATGGAGATAATTTTTTGATATAGTTTTGGAGATTTATTAATCAAACGATTATGAGTTCGAATTAAAAAATAATATAAATTATATTTTGAAATCTTACCTAATATTTTAATTATCTTGAGTTGAGATAATTATTTGACATAAACTACATAAAAAAATCAAAAATTTATTAATGTGAAAACGAAAGTTTGTCGATAGCAAGAAAGTTAACCATCATAGTTTAAATTTTATTTCAGATTGTGAGTAAAATTTTCTCTGATTTGATAGCCTTGTTATAGCTAGATAGTATTAATCAGATCAACTTGTCGAATCAAATTAGGTTTTATAAAATTATTTTTTAAATTTATTTTTATAACAGTTTAGAACAAGAAGATGTTGAAAAAAAGCACAATGGATCTTGAGGTTTCTTTTCCTTTGTTTTTCCTCCATTGATTTTGATCTTAATAAACTAAAATTTAACGGACCCAAAAATCCCCTAAAAAAATCTCAATGGGCTCGGGATGCCACACTCGAGCCTAGCTATTACCAAAGTGCATGGGCTCGGGCATCATGACCCGAGACCATGTCAGGTGTGCTGGGCATGTACCCCAACACCCACATAGGCTCGGGCTACCACACCTTAGCCTAGATATTACCAAGGTGTATAGGCTTGAGCATGGTAGCATGATCCCAGGTTGGGCGCACGTCCAATGTTGGGTGTGCTACACGTGTAACCCAACACCTGCATGCTTGGTAGCCCAATCTCAACATGTTTGGGTTCAGATAGTGCGTATAGATCTATTTTTCACCTCTAATAGGCTCTGACACCTTGTCCGAATCAAATACTCATTTCATAATTTTTTTAGAACCCCACGCGAGTCCCTCGATATTTTATATTGATCCAATATGTATTATATATTTTGAGTAAAATATAACTTAAAATATTACAAGGATGAAATCACATTTTAGCCCATCTTCTCCACAAAAAAAAAAAAAACTCACGAGTTATAAATATCTCTTGAATCCTTTAAGCTCAAGGTTCATAATCTCTTCACTCTCATTCTTTATAGTATGTATATTTTCAGAGTCTATCTATGATCTATAATATCATTGCACTTTCTCTCTTTAAAAAAATATTTAGTTAAGTATTTGAGAGTCCTTAAATCTATAAAAGAAATCTTTTTGTGGCTATCAGCCACCTTGACTTATTAGATATCATCAATTACTAGCGACCAACCACCTAAACTTTCCATATTAAGTTACCGGACACCTTAAAAAGGGATAATAGATCAAATTACTTGAACTAAAAGATAAATCGATTATCTACTATATAAACCTTATTCTTAAACTACTTGGATATTTTAGAATTTCGTCGGATTTTATAATATGAAATTGAAATGCTCATATATATGTGTGTGAATTTTTAGTATCAAATATTGTCCTACGAGACTAGCTATAAACACATGTAAAGTTACCAAGCTTATGTAGATTTTAGATTGAGATTGAGATTATGAATCCAACAAATTTTTAACTTCACCTTTGCAAGTTGATCAAACTTGAGACCAATGACACAAAAGGTGGTGATGGGAAAATATATGTTAGTGAGATTCTTTTTCTATGTCAAGATTAAGAGTGGGTTTTGTTCTTTGCCCCTCATAATTTCTCTTACTTTTTTACTTTAATCTTTAGACTTTTCATTTATTTATTTTAATTCAATCGTGATTGTATTGATTACTTCCTCTTTTTTTTCTGTTTAGTATTTGTCTAGTTTTATATCTTAAGTTGATAGTTTATACCATAATTATTATATTTGATATGACTCATTAAGTTGATTTAAAATTTGATTCAGATGAGTCTATTTTTTTATAATATCATTATATTTTCTGAGAGTTCTTAAATTTATAAAAAAAATATTTTGTAGCTATTAGCCACTTTGATTTACTAGAACCATCAGCTACTAACTATCTAGATTTTTTATATTAAATAACTGGATGTTTTTGATCGGGAAAAGTTAATCAAATTATTTAAACTAAAAAATAAATTGACTATTCACTATTGGAGACTAGAATCCAACAAATTTTAAGTATTTTAAACGTGATATTGTACAGATTTTCAGGATTTAAATTATGACCTTCAGGGATAAAAAGCAAGTGTTACCTTCACGTATCAGAGCGCAAATTATCCTTTCAGGATTAGAATCTTCAGGAAATATTTTTTAAATTGCTCAAAAGAAGCCTGGATAAAGAAAAATAACCCACGTACACTGTGCCAAATGATAAGCATGGAGCTCCACCAGCAAAAGCATCTTGTTTCCATGGAGCTACCCTCCCTGGGTCGTAGATGCCTAGGTGGTCTTTTTGGACATGTGGTTAGATGAGAAAGACAACTAAAATAAAGAGATCATTACTATGACTTGGATTTGAGAGATAGTGCCAATGCAATTTCCTTGATAGCTAGCTTGGTACCCATAAGTACAAGTTGGTGCCTGTCCATATATATATATATATATATATATATATGATGATGATGATGACGACGACGATCCCTGTCTGTCTGGTAAGTCATTAACAAGAAGATTAGATTACAAATATTATGGTTAAAAAGCTCAGAGTCAAGTTGTCAACTTCACCTTTGCAAGTTGTTAAGACCAATGATGCAAAAGGTGGTTATGGGGAAAAAAATATGTTAGGGAGATTCTTTTTCCATGTCAAGGCACTAAGAGTGGGGTTTGGTTTGGTAGTGTAGTGGCTTCCTTTGCCCCTCTTAATTTCTCTTACCTTTTACTTTAATCTTTACACTTTTTATTTATTTTTTAATTCAATGTGATCGGATTCATTAATTTTTTTCCTTTTCTTTTTAGTATTTGTCTAGTTTATATTTTAAATTGATTGATAGTTTGTATAATAGTTATTAAATTTAATTTGATTTATCGAGTTGATTCAGAACTTAACTCGAGCTAAATTTTAGTAATTAGGTTCAAATCTAGCCAAGTTATTTTTAATCAAATTTTTTTAAATAAAAAAATAAAAAAATATTATTTTAATAAAAATACTTGACTTAATAACTCGCAAGTAACCCAAGTTCTTTTTAGATGAGATATTAGGTCCGACAAGTATGGTTTATACAGGGAAAAAAACCTCTAGACTTAATTACTTGATTGCTTTATTATTTATTTTTCAAGCTTATCTTATGGGTTAATAATTGTTTTTCATGGATGACAATCCCGATTTTGGACTCACAGTTGAGGGCATACACTAATGGTTTGATTAGATGATTTGGGTTAAGATAACAAAACAAATTAAGAAAAATTACGAAAAAAAAAGAGAATAAATTAAATGATTGGCCTTCACTTGTCAAACTGTTAATTAATCCTGCTTTGAGAGATTTTTTATAACCCATTTATAATCTCAATTATCAGCTAGTTTTTCTCCGAAAAGTTTGTTTATTAAATAAAATTATCCTCTAAGTTCATGGCGGGGCTGAATAATAATACGCACTCATGAATAAATGAGCCCACTTTGATCGTGGATTAGTGTCAAGGAGGCATTGAGCCCACTAACGAGTTTGATGTTTTCGTAGAAAGCTGTGCACACATGACTACTTCTACTTGTGGCATCATTGCACAATATATATATATTTCCCACAATTTTTTAATTAATTATTTTTTTTTTCTTGCTTCAAATACGTGCACAAAGTGGCTATAAATATCTCATAAAGTGCTGGTCATGTTCATGGAAGGAGTAATGGAGAGGAGAAGCTAATGATTCCAGCTTTTGCTTGGTACTTCTGCGGATCATTTTCTTCTGCTGAGAAAAACCCCAAGCGTGGTGGGCCTACGGAAATTAATGGGGTAATCTTGGTGCTGAGCTCTGCTTCGGGAGCTCATAAAGGTTTCCTCTTCGAGTCAATTTGTATTCAACATCGAGCACCGTGTGGAAAGGGCAGAAGCATCGAGCTCGGCGAAGTCTATTGACTCTTTGTTAATAATCCTTTCATCTTTTAGATTAATAATCGTCATTATGGTATATAATTAAAAAATATATATATTATTTTTGACTTGATCATATTATTAAAATCCCGATCAGACCTACTTAGATTTCACCGGTTGTGAATGCGGATACCACGTAACCTTGCTGGTGTAGTTTTAAGGAAGCAACACCACCGAACTCGCCGGCCTGAGCTCAATGATAATTGAAGATAACCCTTCCATTTTCTAATCTCCTCGTGTTCAGGTGTGAGCTGGATTCAAAGAGAAATCTTCTCCTTTTATCTTAATTCCTTTTTGTGGTGGGGAAGGGGCTTGGCATGGACCTCATCTATCTTATCCACAGCATGATTGTGAACTTGTATTCTTGCTAACATTATTTAACTCTTAATCATCCTAACCAATTAAGGGATCAGGAGGTTACTGGATTCCAAGTCAACCCTGTAACTATATTATTTTTGTGGTTTTTTTTAATAAAACAACGTTATTTTAAATAAAAATTTAAATAGAAATCAAAACAATTTTTATTTTTAGAAAATTCTGGAAGCCCAACTTCTTATCTAAATTTAACCAAGTCAATCGAGTTGCATTTTTGATTAATTTAAAAAAAAAACTTTAACTAGACTCCAAATTAGTCCACTTAACTAAAATAAGTTTAATATCTATCCTTTAATTTTGTATTTAATTTATAAATTAAAAAAATCACTTTATGTTAATAATAAAAAGGGTTTAGCATTTCTCGTCCAACTTTTATCCATTTTGCTTTGTTTAATTTACTCTGTTAATTAAATAAACTCAAAAATAGTATTTTGTTAAAACGAACGTTAGTTTTTAAGACAACCGTGTAATTTCAAGCTGAGACACATAACGGCTCACTTTCCTTGGGCTTCCAGTCATTGTTTTTGGTCCATAGCCCAACCATTCCTGGACCGCCATGTCCTTTTGCTCTGTCGGGCTCAGCATTCATTACAGGCTGTCCGTTTATTTTCTTACACGCCTTGTCAACCTTCTCCGGTCATGAATATATACCACAGTTTTTGTTTTTATTATTTTTAATTCTTAATTTATAAAGACTTAGTTTTTTTTTAATAATTTTTAATTACTGTCTTGAGGTAAAAGATATGAAAAAAATAAAAATATGTAAAACAATAAAAAATAAATTTATCATGTATTTATTGTTTTGAAATATATAATTTATTTTTCCAAAACAATTTTATTTCATGTTTTTATTTCTTTAATAAAATATGTTTCTGTTTTTATTATTTTAGTTTTTTTATTCCGAAATAGTAACCAAAATCGAGTCTTAAACCAACTATATAAATTACTACATTTAGTATCTTCATAAAATTTATTTCTCTTGTGTTATATTAAGTGAGAATGATTGGAGTGCGATAAAAAAACTAACACCATCTCTCAAAAATATGCAAGAATTTCTCAATCTAGTCGGGTTACCAACTAGGTCTATGAATTTTGTTTCATGGATAATAAACCCTAAAAAATAATATTAAAAAAAACCCTTTATTATAGCCAAATATTTCACAGTACACGAAATTTCTACAAGGCAGCAAATCGTGTAATTATTTCTACTATTTACAGCTATGCATCGAGTAATTAATGAAATAATAAAATAATTTTATATCTTTAAACAAACTGTTTGCTGTTTACCCCCAAAAAAAAAAAAAGCAAATTGTTTGTTTTCAGACCTTGCAACAAAAATTGACTAGTAATCTATTTGATTTTTCCATCATCACCAAATGTGCCACCACCCTTGTCAGTGTCACCTTGGCCACCGCCCTTGTCAGTGTCACCTTGGCCACCGCCGCCAGGAATCACCGTGCGAACCTTGAACCTCTCAAGCCTTAATGGCGATTCACCTCCATTTCTTGAAGGTATTCTTGGCGAGCCAACACTCAAGCTTCTCTGCAATGACCTAGTCTTGACTTGACCAGGCTTTTCTATGGACAAATTAATGTTACCCATTTTCTTGAACACCCCCAAAAATTCATCATGTAACTCCGGGAATAATTTCTTGAAAACTTCCCTTCTTCGAATAAAAAGTTCTCTAAAAAATTCTAGCAACATTAGCAACCTTGAATCAATCGAATCCCATGCATTGTCTTGTTTTCTATGATAATGATCACTTATGTCGCTGTATTTTTGCTGGTACAGACCACTTTCCAATAATGACATAGTATCATATATCCCAAAAAATGGAGAATCATTTGAGCTTGATGCCATGGAGTTACTTGTATCACACCTAGGATAACCATATCGATAAACATCCTCTTCGTGATGCACCGGAGAAGCGTCACGAGAATTGTCCTCGGACATTACCTTAATGTTAGAAGACTTTAAAATAAACAAGATTAATAAGATTGAGCTAGATTGTGTAATGTTTGATGTTGATGAGAGCTTGTGAGAGATTGCTTTGATTTCTGATGAATGGCTAGTTAGGCCTTGTTGGTGTTTATATATATATATATAGAGAGAGAGAGAGAGAGAGAGAGAGAGAGAGCGAGAGAGAGAGAGAGAGAGAGGAGGGAGGCATGCTTGTTCAGCAATCAAGAATGAAAGTATCAGATTTTGAAAGTTAGGACTTTGTCAAGTTGATTAATATACGCCGTGTTGACTACCCTTTCTTCTTCTCTAAGATAATTCTAGATACAGTGACGATGAACTGGGAAATCAAGTTTTGACAGCTAAATCTTGACCATAGTTCCAAAAGAAAATACCTGGTCAGCTATATATATATATATTGTGAAGGGATTTTTCTAGGGTAGATTCATTAAGCGGACATGATTGGGCTGTATGGTTATATGGTAATTGGACCACCTGTCATGATAGCCTTTCATGGTTTCTTGAAGAAGGGGTCACTTGCAAGCAATATTGTCTTGGTCAATGGATTTGGTTTAGCTTGTATCATTGGGCATTCTTCACGTTTTGTTGACATTAAACGGCGGTGGTGATTGATGATGAACTGACACTTTCGATGATGGTTCAAGTCGGATTTAACCCAAAGGCAGCCTATGAGAATTTTTGTGAATGCAGAAATCCTGATGGCAGATGGTTTGTCTAAAACTCGACCACAAAAGACTCAATCTTTTAGTATGAAAACCGTTGTTAAAGTTATTAAAAATCAATCTGATTCTTGGATTATGAATTTAACATGTTAACCTAAATCAATTTAAAATAATATTGTTATGAAAAAAATTAAAAAAATTAACAAAGTTATACTAAATCAACTCTTACCTAATTTAATTTAAAATTCATTCAGAGGGGAGAAAAATAAGATGAAAACAATTTTGCAGATTACTGGGTGAGGTGCAAAGTTGTTTTAATATTATAAACCCAAACTAACTGGATTTAAACATGAACCATATTAAACCCTTACCGATCAGAAATCAGCCCTGGAGTCTGTATACACTATGCAATTCACAGTTACCAAGCCCTCAGCCACAAGTTTGTCTTATACACTAAGCATTTGTTCAAGTCCTTGTTCTGAAGGAACATTCTGGGCATCATATCCCACTCTATTGAATATCTAGTGATGAAACAAAAAGGCTTGAATTGTAAGCGATTCTGGGAATCTATAGCATTAGCAGAGTAAAGGGATATATATGGCCTTGCTCCATGCATAGAAGATAGAATGGTGTTCGGGGAAACAACAGTAAAACTTGAAGTGGGTTGCATCTCTTTTACAAAATTCCATCTCACATCAAATGATACAGTGAACCATATAGAAACAATACAAATATCCCCTCTCAAGGGCCATGATTTTAACTATCATGCTACATAAAGACAATCCTGACACTTTGTTGGTAAAGCTAATCTTTGATAACCTAATAGAATGTTCGATAGCAAGCTATTATCTATACATGTTTGGTCTGGTATGATCATCAGAGAATAAGAAATGATTTGCAGGAGGGATACCAGTAGTCCTGCTGGGAAGGAAGGCGAAGGGAATTCCCTAGAGGGCAGTAGTGAAAAAAAAATGAGAGAAAGCTGAATGGGACCTACCTTGTTGAGAGATAAGAGAGGCTAGAACTGCATCATCATTGAATTAAAATGGTGATCAAGACTTTTACTTTCACTAAAACTATTGAGAAAGAGAACTTGGGCATGTTGGGAATGAACAAAGAAGCTTCACTAAAACTATTGAGAAAGAGAACTTGGGCATGTTGGGAATGAACAAAGAAGCTTCTTTTTTTTTTTTAGCAGTGATGGGGACCATTGGCATCTCGGTATGTTCTTCGGGATCTCGTTGATATACATGGTGAACTTGTAATTTAATAAATCCGGTCAAAATTAAAATAAATTTTTAAAAAATAAAAATAATATTATTTTATTAAAATAATAATATTATTAAGATCAATTAAAATTAACATATTTCAATCATGACTCGAATATTATACCAAATTAGATTTAATAATTATGTCATGTAGGCAAAATAATTCTGCAATTTATATGAGTTAATTAGACCAGAACTTTGTTAGAAATTCTATTGTGAATATTTTTTATTTAATTATCACATCAATTTTCTGCGCATGTAGGCAAAAATTTATTTGATGGGGGTCTATTTTTAATTTCTAGGTTTTAAATAATTTCTATGAATTTTTTATTCAACGATGATATGTGTCTTAAAGTTTGTGTGCATTGTCCAGTAATTCAAGGACCGAAAATAATCACATGTTTGATAAAAAAAATTAAAAATTTAAACAGACAAGTGTTACGTGTTTTTTTTTTTTTTGAACATAGAAAACGTTGGAATAATTTTCTTTTGGTATATAGAAGGCTCCCCTTATCCACTGAATAAACCGGGAATATTTGTGATAAACTTCACTGTATAAACATGAACAGTATTTTTTTTTAATTCAACTTTTTTTCTTTATATTTTATGTTTTCTTTCAATTTCATCATTGTTCTTCTTAATTACACTGAATGTTTTTTAATAATCACCTAAATTATCTTTAAACTAAACAAATCAGTTAGATCATATTAAAAAAAACTCTCACACAATTTAATTTTAAACTTAGAATATATAAAGAGTCGGGTCAAAATACTTTTTAAGTTAATTTTATCCTTTTGTTTTTAAATTTTTCTTACGAGTCAACCGAGTTACTTTGAACCAGTCAAGGTGATCTGGTCACGTCAAAATAATGTTAGGCCACGAATTAAATCACGAGATTTTGTAATCGACTTATTAAAGTCGAGTTTAAGAACAATGTCAAATAATGATCTACAACCTATTTATTTTTTGTTATGTTTTTTTTTTTGTTTTATTTCGCAATATAGTGTAAACATGTAAACTAGTACCTAACTAATTAATTGGATAACAAGAAAAAATAGTGTTTCAAAGAGATCAAAAACCCATTCATTCTCTTGACAACCAATACATGTGAAGTTGACATTAAGCTAATTTATTAATTAGCTCAATAAACCTGAACTTAATAATATTTATTGATTGAAGTAATTAATACTTGCATAGGCATAGTTCATTATGCCACATCCTGAAGCATTATTATCTTGTATATCACTATAATTTATACTTACACGGAATCTATTTGCAATTAAAAAAATGCTATTTATATCAAATTAAAGAAATTTAAATTTGAATCTTGATAATATTCTTGATCATCCTTTTAGGGGCTTGAGGCCACAGAGCCAGTCCAAAAAGTCCTACAAACTACATCAATCACTTGTCAGGGATCAGGCCACAAGGGAATGCCCAAGGGCCAGATTTGAAATCAACTTCATGGCCTTGCCAGTTTATTGTCGTGGGCTTTCTTTTGTGCTTTTGCTTCTCCTTCAATGTCTGGGCTTGCTCTTGCTCTTGCTTTCTTTCTTACAGCCTCACCAACTTTCTCCACGACCACATCTCTTGTTGTCCTTGCAATGCACTCACTTTCAAAGCCTCCATAGCTGTTCCTGATCACCTCCATAGCCACACCAACACTCTCTACTAATGGCTGGTTGGAGCCCACACGCATATATAGCTACCATTATACAGCTGGTATATAATTCAATGAAAATGCTGGAGTTGGTGCCTATAACTGAACAAAATCACAGAGTACAGACAGTCTGATTTTAAAGCTTTTAAAATGTTAAAGAAACTAGGGCTTGCTATTTCTAGAGCCTCCGGGAGGGTTTCCAAGAGATGGAGCGGTAGGCCTTTTGCGGTGAGGTAATGAGCAAGGAGATTCAAAGTTGGAAGGTGGAGTTCAATAAATTAATTTGATTGCAACTTGAATATTCTTGACATAATTTAGGCCTTAAGAATTCGAGGTTTAGAGGCATGGAACAAAAGTATACGTAGAAGTTTCTCTATGGATTTTTGTTGGCTAGCTCTCGGAAAGGAGATACGTGACCATGAGCTAACTATGAAACAAACATGGAAAAATTTAAAAATTAATTTAATAAAACAATGGTAACAAGTTGAGAACAAGTTGAGTGACTGAATTTGAAGTTTCTTTAACAAGAACTTACTTATAATTCGTTTCAAAACCTAAGGAGATTCTTGACAAGAAGGAACTTTCATTGAAAAATTTATACATATATTTGATTCTTTTTTAAACCTTCCAACGCGTTGCTGACATTAGATGATTAATTTGGGTATGCATAAAAAAAATCACAGATAAGAAGGCGCCATAGGCGCCCATAGGCTTATTAGCAAAATCAAGAAAGAGCACAAGCCTATAACTAATAATATATTGATGGATGCCCCAAAAAGGAGAGCTATTCGGGTTCTAATGTTTCCATGGTTAGCATATAGTCGCACACATCCCACATGGATGTAGCCAAGAAGCTTTCGAAGAGAAACTTTCATATTTATCTTTGTTCCACACCTGCTAACCTTGCCATGTATATCAAAGAAAACCTATTGGAAGAAGAAAAGTAGTTCTCTTCAATACAATTCTTGTACAACTTCATCTTCCATCATTGCCTGACCTTCCTCTTCATTACCACACAACCAAAGGCCTGCATGCCGAAGCATCTCCTGGGAAACTTGATGCAAGCATTTGATAAGGCAAGCAGTAGCTTCTCCAACATTTTGACAACATTAAAGCCAGATTTGCTAAGCAGTAGCTTCTCCAACATTTTGACAACATTAAAGCCAGATTTGCTTATTTGTGATTTCTTTCAGCCATGGGCTCTTGCGCTGGCTTTATCACTGAATATTCCAACCGTTCAGTTTGTGATTAGTGGCAATGAGGCAAATTCTGTTGCAGTTCATGCCCTCAAGAACTCAGGTAATCAGTCTGATCACGACAGTCTATTATTCAAGATTCTGCAAAAGATTTTCCGATAGTTAAAGACTGAATTCTTCAACACTTGGAACAATCCTCTAGCACAATGCTGGTCCGGAGAAGAGATTGAAGGTAGATACTTAGATGATCTCTCTGCTGTAGCCATGAAGAAGATTGTGCTTGTTCAAGGCCCTAGCTAGTAATCAAGAAGTTGAAAAAACAGAAATCACAGAATGGCTTAACAAGAAAGACACATCTTCAGTCATTTTTGTTTCATTTGGCACTGAAAATTATTTGTCAAAGGAGGAAAGAGAAGAGCTGGCACTTGGACTACTGCTTAGCAATGTAAACTTTATATGGGTCCTAAGGTTTGCTCAAGGAGAGGAAATTAGTGCAAAAGAAGCATTGCCTGAGGGTTTCTTTGATATGGTTGGAGAAAGGGGACTGATAGTCGAGGAATGGGCTCCACAGAAGAGAATTTCGAGTCATCCTGGCATTGGTGGATTTCTGAGTCACTGTGGTTGGAATTCTGTGTTGGAGAGCATGTGATTTGGTGATCCAATAATAGCTATGCCTTTGTATATGGATCAACCTTTGAATGTTGGATTTGTAGTGGAGTAGGAGCTGGTTTGAAAATCCACCTGTTCCTTTTCTTTTTCTGACTATCAACAGAACTAGTATACAGTTTAAGGATTTGATCATTCGAACAAGTGGTAAAATGTTTATGATCTGGGTACTGAATTTTGTCATTATATAATTTGTTTTATCGTTAGATTTTTGACCTCTCCACATAATCTAAATTTAACTCGGTTAATATTCAAAACAGTTGAGAAAAAATAATCACATTATGAGAAGAAATCAGGCCTACATGATTTTAGCGCAGCGATTGTTTTCGGCCATTAACATGAACCTAGTTAAATTCAATAAAGAGACACAACATTATTGAATGAATACATGAATGAATAATGTTCCCCCAAAAAAAAAAAAAAAGTTCATTGAGTTTAACACAATATCAGAGAGCTTGATTATACAAGGCAGAGGTATCTCAGCGTATGGACTCCATGATCTTGTTCAGCTCTTCCAGCTTCTTCATCCTCTGTTTTTCACTCTCAGTCAGCAGCTGACAAGAAGGTAACAGTGAGAAAGAAGGATTAAAAGAAAAGAACTCAAAACTCAAAAGGTTTGGAGACAAGAGTACAAGTCCTGAGTACCGGTGGAAATTAAATTCTGAATTAAACAATACCTCCATTAATGTGGCTACTAGCTGAGCTTTTTCTCTATTCTTTTCGTTGAATGCTTCCAGGGCTTCTTTGTATTCTTTCTCCTGTTAACAATCAGGACAAATTTAGATATCTTGTCTAGGAAGAAGAAAGCATGCAAAACATGGGAGCAACTGTTGCTTGCACCTTCTTCTGGCAGCTCTGGCCTAGAGGTTTCAACTCTTTATTTGCCATATCAATCTTCTTACGTGCAATTGCAACGTCTTTTCTCAAAGGGTCAGCCAGCACTTCAAGTTCCTGATCATACAAAAAAATAGGGCATAAAATGCTGGAGCATCAACTAAATTTGTTGCTTGTTATTCAAGAAGCACAGTTGCAGCATTTTCTTCCCTCATAATTAACTTACTTCCCAAATGTGTGTCAAGCGTCTTGTTTCTTCTTCGGCACGGCCTAATTGAAGTTCGACTTTCTCCCTCACCTCCATCTTCTTTCTCTCAATCTCTTCCTCTCTAGCTTGAAACTTGGATATGTCCAGCCTTGGAATCTCCTCTTCTTCATTGATCTCTTCTGTCGATAGCCTCCCACTGCTGCCAATATTACTTCCCATGTTTTTCATCTTTCACCACAGGCTGATCAAACTACTCTAAGAGTTTCTATGTTTGGCAGCGAAGTTCCACAAAACTCTAAAATGCTTAACATTCTTTTGTATCATCTCCTCGTGTTGGTCTCTTGCTTTTGCTTCAAACCTCCACGATCAAACTTGCTTCCTTTTCACTACATTCCTGAGAAAGCAAGAGCAAATATCCCAAAATGCTCCCCAAGACTACTTGCTTCCTGTTGAAAAGATTTCAAAAAAAGCAAAGTCAAGACATCCAAAGAATGGGAATTACTTACTTTATTCTAAGAGAATCAATCACCTACTTCCAAGTTTCACTAATTAGTATGCTAGCTTTCTTGTAACCCTAGTGCTTGCTAGATCAGCGGCAAACTCTCCTTAAAAAAGGTGCTTTGCTGGGCAACGATAATGGAACTAAGGATCTCTAGTGCGGTCCTGTCTTTCTTTAGTATCTAGTAGTTAAGCAGTCAAATCCCAATAGAGAAACCAATATTTTTTCCTAGTCAGGTAAGTGATTGCCTAACAGAACAATGTTGAGGCGCACACAATGTATATGCATGGATGTGCAGGGATAAAAAAAAGAGAAGTTTGCACATAAAACTTTGCTTGAATGGAAAGGAATGGTCTCATATGACTTCACATGGTTTGCGGATTTTATCGTGTCTGTATCTGTATCTTCCTGTCCCTCTTCTTTTCTGTTTATTTTGATGCATAAGCGTGTTTGGTATTCAAGTTGCGAGCACTTATTTTTTCAAATATTTTTTAATATAATATATTAAAATAATTTAAAAACATAAAAAATATATAATAATAATAATAAAATATTAATGAAATATTTTTTTAAATATATATATTTTAAATAACATTCATAATTAAAAAACAGGTTGCTTTTTTATTTTTATTTTTATTTTATCCTTTCTCTGTCATTTCACTTTCCTTTTATTGCCTCCCATCCCATCCTTTACCAGGCATGGTCAGATCATCATCATTACATGTTCTTTTCAGCTGGTTAAGCCACGGGAGCACAATTTACTTTAAGCGTAGCTTTTAAACTTAACTTCGAGGTGAATCCATGATATGTGCTGACTCACTCACTAATGAGCTAGTGCTGTTTTTTCCTTTTTTAATATTTAAAAAAATTTATTTTTTTAAATAATTTTAAATAAAAAATATTTAAAAAAATAACCGAACCCACTTACAAACAAGTTATTATAAATTAGATAATTTCAAGTTAATTTAAATTAATTAATTAATTTTATTTTATAAATCAATAAAAATAATATTATTTTAAAAAATAAAAAATAATAAAAAATTAATTATATATATATTTTTAAATTAATTAAATTATAAATCAACATGAATTTTTATACCAAGTTAATTATTATTATTATTATTTTTTTTTTGTCGAAACTTGATTTAGTTTATATCCCGAATTATCCAAATTATGAATTAACTAACCGAGTGAGATCACGTTTTAAAACAACAACTTTAACCACTTGCAATTGTTAAATTTATGGTTTACATATATATATTAGTTTTTTTTTTTTTTTTTTGTAAGAGGAAAACAGATGAGACCAAAGTGGTAATTGAAAGCCACGATTGCGTGATATGTTGGGTCAAAGTATTAAATAAAAGCTCGTGAAAAATAAATATTAAGAACCTGTTTTTGCTCGTGAAAATCTTTTAATTCCAATATTAGGTAATTGAAATCCAAACCAAATCTATTAAAACCAATTAATTTTTTATTAGCATTATTTTATAATAAAATAAAATAAAATAATTTTTTTTAAATATAAAAATTTATTTTATAACTATATTAAAAATGTATTTATTTTATTTTTCCATTCTATTTTTTAAACAAAAAATTTCCGTTTCTATACATGTATATATAAATTAATAATTAAAATAATAATCAAGTAATTAATTACTTTAATTATTCACTAACCCCGCGAGGCACCAGGTAAAGGCATAGTGTTATTAAACAACGAAAAAATAAAAATAAATCCAGTAGACACTAGTGCAAAACATTCAACACACATGTCCTTCAATCTTCTCTTTACCTAAACCTAAAAAATACCGAGCTACTTCTCTATGCATGACATGAAAAATTTAGAGAAGCAACACAGAATTTGATCAAAAATAGTCAAGAAATCAATCGTGGGTTTCTTTATTTTCAACAACAAAGAAAGGTTTGATCATTTTTCTTTGATCTCTCAATCATAGAAATCGAATTCCTCTCTGGATTTTTCTTTGAATGGTGTTTTCAATAGATTTGGAGTGTTGCTAGCATAAATCTGCAGAAATACTTTACTGGGTTCTGTCTATTCCAGGGTTTGACTTTTTAAATTGCTTAGAGATTGAATTTTGGTGATTTATTGTGTTATGATAGATTCTATATGATCAAAAGCTCAAGGCTTTATATAGATATAGATAGCGGATTTGCTTTTTATCTCTTAGTAATTAAGAAAGATGCAGTCTAGGAAGCCTGAAGATTACATCGCACAGTCTCCATCTGCAAAGACACGTAATCAACATAGAACTGAAGTTGGACATGACTCTCATCCTGCTCCTCGCCGTCACGCAGTGGATCGGTCTCCACGCGTGCAGCAGCGAAGGAGTTTAAGCCCTCGTAGGAAGGTTGAGGGTACTAGAAAGGTAGTTCATGGGGAGGGAAGGAGCAGCTCGACCGAAAGAAGGGACTCTAGTTGGCATTTGGGTGCAGGTAGGACTGAAAAAGTCCGGTCTGGTTCCCCACAGTACGCCCAAGAGCGTAAAAAGCCTCGTTTTGATGAGGGGGTTGTGCATAGGAAATACAGGCAAGTTGAGGAACATGTTGATGGTAAAAGTAATAGATTGAAGCGAGGCTATGGATATGATCATCATGCTGCATCTTCTAGAGCGAGTAAAGAGAAGGATTATCGTGATAACAGGGGCGTGGGTATTGATGGGCATGGCATGATGGGGCAGAAATCAGTGCCTGAGGAAGATGGTATGATAAGAGGGTCATATCGGGTGCCTCGAGATTTGGTTCCCAACTCAAATTATGGAGATACTGGATCACATATACAGTCAATGTCTCGGAATATGGATATTGGCCACTTTGATGATGAAGAACTTCAATTTCGAGAGACTATACCATCAGATAAGATTCCGGCCAGGAGATTTTACGAAGAAGGGGAAAAACCTATGTTTCATTCAAGATATGTTCCGTACACCAGGATGTCAGCTCCTCACTCTAAGGATTTGGAAAGCGCTCCTCGATTTAAAGATTTTGCTGGTTCATCTTCTGGATTCTCAAGGAGTGAGTTTCCAGGTTCTTATAGAGAAGGCATGCCCTTAGCTGCTTCAGATGAATATCCAAGGAGCAGCATAAAACTCACAGAACCTACGAATTTTAACACATATAGGGAAAGGTCAGTTATGGACATAAGAGACTATGAGGCTAGTAAGAGAATTATGACAAGTTATCCGCAGGGTGCCTATAATCCTAAAAGGCCCTCGCATGATCATTACTTCTACTCCAAATCACAAGAAATTGTGGATGACAATCATGCATATCCATCTGACGATGTACACAGAATGATGTCTCCACCTTCTCCATTGAACTATGAGCGTGCTCAAACAGATTTTGAGCATAGAGAATTTTCAAGAATGAGTATGCACCATGTTAGAGACAGGACTGATCACACTGATGGTTCCTTTATAAACGTGAGAAGGAGCACTGTATTTGACCATCCCACAATACAAAGGCAAGCACCCATGGAGAACCTTGATACAGGCAGAATACAAAACACATCAAAGCACAATGTGGAATATTTGGGTTCAGCATATACTCAAGTTGATCGTGGACAGGGAGAGTTACAAGATAATAGGAGATCTCATTCGGGTGTCACACAGGATCGCCAAGTCCCACATTTGAGACCAAATTATGGGTTTGGAAGAGATGCAGGTCCACAGTTTCAAAAGGAAATATTGCATGATCCTCCTATGCCAATATATGACATGGAAATGAAGAGATTTGCTGCCCAGAGGCAAAGAATGAGGGGAGAGCTTGCCTCGTATGAGCCACCAGATAAAGCATTCAACCGAAACTATGTAATGGAGGAAGAAATAAATAGGCATGACAGAAAGTACATTGTGGAGGAAGATATAAATAGGCACGATACAAGAAATATTGTGTCAAACAAACGGAATTTACCTCAAGAATTTGAAGATCTTTATGAAAGTGGTGAGGAATGGGTAGATGAAGATACAGGTGCTTTACATGTGTCCAGGACTCGGAGGTTTGACCAGAGTGCATATAGAAATGCTAAAAGGACATACGATAGAGATAATTTTGGAGATTCTGCATCTGAAGACTGGTTGTCTTCTCAAGATTCCTCGGTGCATGCTCAAAGGGATTTGATTAGAGATTATAAACCTGGTGCTAAATATATGAAGGGTCATCCGAGATCTGGTCCTTTAAGTTGGTATAACTCACACCAGACTGATAAAAAAAGTGTTCATAGACAGCATAGGATTTGGAAAAGAAATGATGATTATGGCAATGATGCAAATATAAATGATGATGACCAGCCAGAAGATTGGGTAAATCTTGGGGAGGCTGAACCACGTGAGGGCTCTGAGGAATTCAAGCAACTGGTGGATGAAGCCTTCTTACTGTTTTCAAAAAGATTAAATTTGAACACAGCAGTTCGAAGAAGATACAAGGAGCAAGGAAAAGCTGGTAGTTTGTTCTGCGTCGTATGTGGCAAAAGGTCTGTTTTCTTTTCTGTGATATGCATTTTTAAAGTGGAGAGCATTTCCATATTTTGATTCAGGAGTTTCCTAGTTTGTCCTACAGTGGGAATCAGGTGAGTTTGGCTTAACCCAAAAGACATGTTTTTTAGTTATTTCTGTGATATGTTACTATTACTTGCTGGGAATCCTTATGGTTTTTCAGTTATTTCTGTGTTATGTTACTATTACTTGCTGGGTAATCCTCATGTAAATGTTATTACTTGGTGAGAGGTGATTGGTCAGAGTAATTCTTTCAGTGAAAGTCACATAAATGATTGTTGTGTGCATGTTGATGGACTAAGAGTGATCAAGAATTACAAGTTCTGTTTGACAATTTTTCTCTCTCTCTTAAGCTGTTGTTTGACATGGCATTTAAATGCCAAAAAAATTGGCAATATATTAACTATTAGCAAATGTTTATAATGTGTAACTGGATGGCACTACGCTGCTGGAAGCAGAAGAAGAATTACACTGGAGGTATGTTGTGTGTGGCTATTCTAGAAGAAGAAGGGGGTGCTATAGTTATGGATGTATCAGAAAGGGAAGATTGAGTTAGTTAGCTGGTCCAATTGGTCGGAGAAAAGGGGCTAACTGCTTTGCAGATTTTATACTGCTTGGGGACAAGTTAATTCTGTTTAATTGTAAGGCATTAGCACTTTATTTCTCAAAGAATGCCGATGTGATATTTGCTTGTTCACCTTGCATATGTTTTCGGTAGGCATGGGGTATTGTGAAGGACTTCATTTTCTTTCCATAAAAAGAAGCTTATTCCATGCAACTTATAGAAAGTGGCTCATGAGACATTAATATTCGTTCATGTTAATTTCTTTACTATACTTGTTGATGGATGTTATGTTTGTCCATCAAGTTCCTTTTGGCATTGTCGAAATATAGTGTGCACCCCACTGCTGTATGTTTACATGCCTGTACTTTTAACAGCTCATCAAAGGAGTTCATGGCTGCTCAAAACCTGGTACAGCATGCCTTTATGTCCCACAAGATTGGGCTGAGAGCGCAACACTTGGGTCTTCACAAGGCAATATGTGTTTTGATGGGGTGGAATAGTTCTGTGCCTTGTGACGCAATAACATGTGCTCCTGAGATCTTGCCTGATGAAGAAGCTTTTGCTCAGAAAGAGGATTTGATGCTCTGGCCTCCACTTGTTGTCATCCACAACATTTCTATGTCAAACAACAACCCAGAACAACAGAAGGTCATACCTATTGAAGGGGTTGAGGCTTTTCTGAGAGGCAAGTCCCAATTTATTTGATTAGTTATTGAATACAGTTGTGCTAAAATCAAATTTGAGTGGGGATGGATGTAAAGAACATCTTTCTAATGCTGATGAAGAAAAGATTGGGTTAAATTCAATTAGCCTTTGAACATACAAGGAAGAAGAACAGCATATATTTCATGTTTTAAATTTTTTCTGCACTATTTGAAGCAGCTGTATATTTAGGATTTGCCAGCCTAACATTCTGTTTCACTTCTACTAATTCACTGCATCCCTTGTCTCTTTGCATAATGATAGGTAAAGGTATTGTTGGGGGTAAAATCAAGGTATGCCTAGGAAAACCTGCCGACCAAAGTGTTATGTTGGTAAAGTTTTTGGGAACTTTTACTGGACTTGGAAATGCAGAGAAGCTTCACAAATATTTTGCAGAGAAGAAACACGGGAGAGAAGAATTTGAGCATAACACATCCAACAACATTAACAACAGCAATAGTTTGGAAGAAGAAACTCAAGGAGGCCAGTTGGAGGAGCACCTACTATACGGGTACCTGGGAATTGCTGAGGACTTGGACAGGCTTGATTTTAATACCAAGAAGAGGATTCTAATAAAGAGCAAGAAGGAAATTCAAGAGCTGGCAAATGCTCCTGTTAAAACTGATGATAAGTCGCTGAATAAATAGCTGATGACAAATATTGACTTAAAACATGGTGAAGCAATTCCAAGTTCCTTCTGGAGGAATCTTCTGTGAAAATGTTTCTCCATCATTATTTCTAGTCTATTGGCAGTGCAATACTACCTTAAGCAATGTGTGCTTCTTAAGATTTGGAATATCTTTGTTGTGAAGACAGAAAATTATGTGCAAAAGTTACCCACCTTTATCTGTAGTCTATTGGTAGTACAACGTTAATTTTAATCTATCAATACAGATCTAGACTTCGAACATCTTTGTTATGTAACTCTTTCCCTAATCAGATATTACCTAATGTAATTCCATACCGTGTTTGACAATTCAATCTCTTACAGAAAATTTGCTATAATTTGTGGAGTATGAAATGCGTTGGATTAGAACCGTTCCTTTTCTCAAAAAAGAGAGAAGATTAGGGCCTGTTCAGTTGCGGAAGACTCATTCTTGAGTGCATCTTTAAGTTCTGTGTCTGTTCTTGTCTTGTCTTCTCACTCTGTTGTTCCTTTGGCAGCAAATGACCTTACACATTACATCATATCCAACAAAGTTGGACTGAACTTGGATAGCTTGATTCATGTTTCCTTCTTTAACTTTTTGCTGATTTATATGAAAGTGGAGTATATACAGGTCTAGGGCTACCACAGCTAACTCACCACTACACCACTACTTCAAGGATTAGCCGTGTCAGATCATACCAGTTCAATTTGAGCCAAGTAGGCTCTGCCCTTTTTACCACACGAAGGAGAGAGAGTGGCTATCCGATGGTAGGAGACTAGGAGTTGCACCCATGACTTGGAATGCCACGGGTTCACTGCTTAACCCCGCTCCTAAATCCTTCGGTGGTACACATTTGTTTAGGATGAACGTGATAGTGTAACATGAACTGTATTTCAGAAATTTACGAGTAAATCTATAAATCATCATATGAATACAAGTCGATCAATTTTTATTAAAATAATTTTTTTTTAAGTTAACCTAAATTGAATAAAAATAAATATAATTGGGTGAATAAAAAAATATAATTGAGTTAAATCAATTTTACCAGAGTTTAATTTAAAACCCAATTTAGATTAAACTTCGAATTACAGAATTTAGAATTTTTAGATCAACCGATTGGCCAGGATAAATTTAATAACTTTGGTTTTCACTGTCTTCCATATGTTAGAAAGAAAATAAGGTTTAAAACACAAGATGGTAGAAGAAAATTGCTGAAGGTTGTAAATAAACAGATAAAATTCTTGTTCTGCATTCAATGAAATTTATTAAAGAACAATAGATTAGGACTTCCATTATTAATGAATACACAAGACATGAAGAAATAAAAAATTCAAGGGAGGCAAGCAAGTTAGCAAGCCACTGATAAATTTTATCCAGATTTCAGACACGACAGAGTCTGCAAGATTCTTTCGAGACTCTTTCCTGTCTTCTTTGGAAGTTGAGGTACTTGATTCCGTAGGCAAAGGTAAACAAGAAGAGTAAGACAAAACCGATATGGGCGGCTGCAACGGCTCCGAGGAAGTCATATTCAAATCCTATGCTTGCCTTAAGTAGCACATTTACTGGGGTTGGACTGTCTTCCGGTACCTCGATTAGTTTTTTGAGGTTGCCCACCTGAGAGGTTGGCTATAGATTGTCCAAGAGACTGGAGAAGCCCATTAGTACCACCTCCACCAGATAGGAATTTGCTGCAAACTAGAGTTGTCAGGTTTCAGTTTTATTTTTTACAATATCCTAGATAGGCATTAGGAACTACGTAAAAATTCATCGGTAAAACACACTGTTCTGGGGACGAGGAAGCCAGACAACAGGTGGCAGCAATTTGGTGGCCTGGAGTGAGAGCGACAAGCATCATCCCGTAAAGAGTGAAGTACATGAAGGCAGTGAATATGAAGAAATAGAACCACAAGAAGTTCTTAATTTCCCATGAGAACTCAATCTTCACGTAGAGCAATATACTGTAGACCACAGTTTGGATTGCAACATAAATTCCCTCTATGGCAACCTGTAAGGCACAAGATAGGATCGGCTATCCATTTATAAACGCTTTCTGGTGTCCGCAAATATTACTCCAAAGTTTTAGCTTATTTTACCTGAGCAAATGCACAAGGCAGTTCGTAGTACATTCCAGCTGCTCTTTCACGGTAGAAGACTATTATTTCTATCGACACGATTGACATCACTGAGAAGTGTTGGTGGCTCCGAGGAAAATGACAGCAGAATACATTGCTCCAAGCAAATTGAACAGGTCTTGTTACTTGTGTCTGTTTACAAGAGTTTGCAAGTGCTTAAGATGGATTCAAATATTAACATTGACAGAAATCACATTCCTAGTGCCTATCCATTGAAAACATGGCTCCATTTTCCCAAAAGAAAAATTCGGTCTATAGTCCTTCAGAAACTGTGCAGAATACAACAACCTGACTAGCTAACGGCAAGTTTATGATGTTCTTTCAATAAGCTTCTACTTTTATTTTCCAAAAATCTCTATAAGGTTTCGAAAAAGCATTTTGTTGCTTGTCATCAATGAGAATTAACAGTAAGAAGAGAATCAACTATTACACAACTTACATCTTTTGCCCTTGGTTCCAGAAAATAAGTCCAAATATAAGACCAATAGCCACTGTCATGAACAATCGCATGGCATTATATCGTGGGTTCTTCCAGCAAGACCATTTCTGTTTCAAGAAGCATGCCTTGCATTGAGTTAAGAAATCCTGCGAGTATTGTGTTGGAAAGTAAAGTTCCTCAGATCCTGTTACCGGAGTGCTTAGTTTTTCAATTAGTTCCTGATTTGACCTGTTTCAGAAAGGAAATAAACTATAAGCAATGGTCATAGTTGAGAACTAATTTAAGGAACAATGAAAGGGAGAATAAGGGGAAAAAACAATGAGGCAGAGACTGACAGGAAAGCATGAGTTAGTAGTACGAGATTCTTACCGGTAGAGTTTAGATTTTGCATATATTTCTGAAAAGTCTACATTAAGTTGAGCTTCAACTGCAGTTGAACTGATTTCCAGCATCCATGTAGCAGGATTATAACCATCTTTGATCTTAGGAACCTCTGGTACAGCCTCAAAGATGTTGTAGATATTAAGTACTGGAAAACTTGTAAAAGATTTTAACATTTGAGAAGCAGTACTCACTTCAAAGTTCAAAGTATTCTATGAGCTTGTGAGACTCGCGACCAAGGGGTCCTGCATAAATGACTTGTCGTCCTCTCTTCATCAGTAATAGCTGCAGAAGATGAAGTGACAAAAAATAAACTTGAAGCGTCGTTGCTTCAAAAAATCAGTGTATTGAATGACCAAAACATATGACAAATTGAAATAACTCATCAAAAGCTTCGAAAATATCTATGCTTGGTTGGTGAATAGTACAGACTACAGTTCGGCCTGTATCTACTGTAACTGTACGCATAACAATTGCGGCAGCTCTAGCATCAAGGCCTGATGTTGGCTCGTCCATGAAGATGATGGATGGATTAGCAACCAATTCTACTGCTATAGTGAGTCACTTTCTCTGCTCAGTCGACAAACCATCTATTCCGAGAAGACCTACCATAGATTCCTTAGTGGGTTCAGCTCAACCAAATCCATGACTTCCTCAACAAACATCTGTAGCACAAAAGATGAAAACCTGCTGATCAATATTTATGGAGGATGCAGAAATAGCCATGTGCATCAGAACTTAAGCAAATAGCTAATACTATGGAATGAAATGCAATTTTCATGAAGAAAAAATACCTTTCTTGTATCCTCTTTAATTTCCTTGGCGAGACGCAACAAAGCGGAGTACAGGAGGGATTCATAGACGGTTACATACGGAGAATGGATATCATTCTGCTCACAGTAACCGCTAACCCGAGCAAAAGTTTCTTGCTTCTATGGATAACCAGAAATGCTGATACTTCCTTCAATGTACCATCCAGTTTTTCGACCAGCAAGAACATCCATCAAAGTTGTCTTTCCAGCACCACTTACAAGTTACACCAACCGATGCTGTTAGAACACAGGGCCTGAAAACACCACTAACATCACGTAACAGCTGGAGGCAATCCTCTTCAATTCCTTGCATTTTCATTTCCTGATAAATAAAAAACCTAGATTTCATTATTATCAACAAAAAGTTCACAATCTACTTGAATGATGAACTTCTCAATAAAAATTAAACGGACATTTCATCAATGTTCTTTCATGATCTTTATATTTTCTGTTGTAAGTGATAGTACAAAATAGATTAGAGATATACTTACCATAGGCACATCAACATAGTAATTCACATGATTAAATGCAAGTGACAAGGGCTGGAAGGGCAACACCATTCCTCGTTGCTTAGGCGCTTGCTCTGCAACTGCAAATGATAAGCACAAAAATGATTAAGATAGCAGTTTTGCCACACTGATTGAATAGAAACCTTTCTTGAACATGATCATGTAGAAGTTATGCATTGATAGTAAACTTATGAGTCAACTATATGGTCTTGAGTAGTGGAGATCAAGAAAAAAAAAATTATTGGTGACATGGGATGAAGAGAAACAGCAGGTTTCTATGCAGAAAGCTGTTGAAGTACAGTACAGTTTAGTTATTAAGTTTTATTGTTAAGAAGTGAACCTTCAGAGAATTGGGCAGCAGATGCTGGAGTCATTTCTAAGGCCTTTGCTGTTTGCTTTCCAGTTGAGGATGACTTCTTCGTAGTCTCATCCTCTTCCAGAATAATGGATTTAGAATCTCCCAGAGCTGCATTATTTCCAAAAATTTATTAAAGTCAATATTAAGCTTACGTAGCCAAAATGAAGATCAGTATCAGAGTTGATGGCTTACGATCCAAATAAGTCAGTGCTGCTACAAAAAGGACATTAAAAACCAGAGCAAATCCTCGAAGTACCCCAATCGAAATCCAATACCAATATCCTTCTATGAACATGCCTCGCATTTTCAGAAGAACCTTTCCAACAGTGGGCTCAGAAAATGCTTTGTCATGATTTGGCTGCAGCAAGGAAAGACCACTTTAGTTCAGATAACAAGAAAATAAGGCACCATGGAACAATAAATTCATTGTCAAACATTGTGAAGAAGTCTTACCACACTCCATCTTTCGTCGAGAAACTCTTTGAGGACTATGGCTTTCTGTCCATGCATCATGGGAGAAATATGGTAGCCCCAGATCATCCAGGGTCCAATATTATCTGCAAAATGATGTGTAATTTTTTTTTCATGTATGTCATAAATCTTAGCGTATGCAACTACTAGAAATAGAAAATGTACACAGACTTACTTCCTTCAGCAGTAAGATACAGAAGTGTAATTAGCAAAAGGAAAAATCATTGTCCTTTGGAAACGATGAATCCACCGAGGACAAAAACTACCAGCAGTGTAAAGGTGCCAAGGGTGCTTGACACAACTTCTGTTGTTCCAACAGCAGCAATGAAATGGAAGAGCAACAGAGCCATCTGATGCAAATTGTAGAAAGCTAGAAATTGTTTGAAAAACCTTGACATTTGAAAATATGTGTTAATGAACATGACCAACACATTAAAACAGCTCAGTTACACATCCAAAATTATTGAAAGACAGTAGTCCATGCACGTACCTGCTAGCAGCAGGAGCTAAGCCATTGGTGTAATATGTGAGCAAGATCCATATCCCAGACTCCAACGAGGAGGCAGGGATCCTCAGCAGATATATTGGTAATGCAAAAGCCCATGCTGGATAGAACTTGAAATCCCCTTGTTTGAAAAATACAGGAAGCCGAGTCATAGTCATCGCCATCTCTGCCATCCCATTAAACATGACATTAATGAGACTAAAGAACAGTGCACCGTAATATTTTCTTCCTTCTTGAGCAGTGCCAACTGTCATTTCAGTTCTTAAGAACACTGTCATGGCAATGAGTGCCATGATAGTGATCTGGGTTGTCTTGAATATATAGGCAAAAGAGTTGCGCTTCATTAATAACCACTCTCTCAAAAAGCATGCCTTAAAGAGTTCCTTATTGGAGATTCCATACTCATCTTTCACTAGTGCAGCAGGATGGGCTGTAGATTTATCATAGGGAAATCGAAGTTTTTCGGAGACTTTTTGGCCTGTGTAGAAAGACTTGAAGCAATTCACCAACTCAAGTGTCGATACATATCGATAAGGTCCGTTCCTTTTGCTCCACTACTGCTCTTTCTTTGATGCTACCTCTTGCAAGAAATCTGCAACTCCTTCTCTTTCTAGGCACTTGAAATCAACACTTTCGAATAATTCAAGTACATCCTCACATGGACCTTGGTACACAATCTGACCTTCTGAGAGTAAAATTGTCACGACATCATTTCCGAAAAGGATTAGAAGAAATAAACCCTTGAGTTAAGATTTATATTTTGGTTATGTATAATTATATTATTTAACTTTGATTTTGATTTTGAATTCACTGGATATTAGAGTTTTGAAAATTTTGTTTTGAATTTGATTGATGAATTGATTAAAATATTATGATTTTATCGTTATGGGTAATAATTTATTTAATTAATTTAAAAAATTTTGAGTAAAAATGATGATTTTGAATTATGATTTGTTTAAATGATGAATTTGAGTTAATAATTTTGATATATCAATAGATGATCTATGAAAAAAAATCTATGTTTAAGGTTTAAGATGATAAAATTTTAATTTGAACCCTCAATTTATGAGAATTATAGTTTAGTCCCTTAACTTTTGAAAAATTATAGTTTGGTCTCTAAAGCAAATTTCAAGATTCTGGATAGAATTAAGGATGAATTATAACCAAAATTTCAACATAGTTATGAATTTATAATATTTTCAGTTTGGTCCTCCATCTGATAAAATTACAATCTGACCCCTAAAAACCTGATAAAATTTCATGTTGGTCCCTCATTATAATTTGTATTAACTATTGTATTAAGATAATCAATTTATATTATGGAATTAGTTATGTTATGCGAAGAAATTTGTTTTGTTTATATAAGTGAAAAAGTTTGTATGTCTACGTGGGATGATTTTTTGCTACAAGTTAATGACTTCTTCGATTAACTAAGATTCAGATATGATGTTTATAAAGACTAACAATATCCTCTCAATTATTCGTCAAAAATAAAATTACAGCTAGGGACCAACTTGTAATTTTTATCATATTTTCAAGGGTCAAATTGTAATTTTATCAAATTGAAGGATCAAAGTGAAAATATCATAAATTCATAACTACACTAAAATTTTACTCATAATTCATCCTAAATTCTATCCAGAATATTGAAATCTGCTTCAGGGATCAGATTGTAATTTTCCCAAAGTTTAGGAACTGAAGTGTAATTTTCATAAATTAAGGGACTAAACTGAAATTTCATCATCTTCAACTTCAAACCCAGATTTTCCCATAGATATCTACCAAAATCTCTAACTCAAATTCATCATTTAAATAAACCATAACTCAAAATCATCATCCTTATCCAAAATCTTCAAAAATCAACTAAATAAACCATTATCTATAATAATTAACCCATAATATTCCAATTAATTTATTAATTAAACCCAAAATAAAATCTTAAAAACCCTAATCCTCAACAAATTCAAAATCATAGCTAAATAGCACAATTATACATAATCAATGTTAATCTTACCTCAGGGGTTTATTTCTTCTAATCATTTTAGTCTTTCCTTCTCCTCCTTTTCATTCTTTCACGGTTTCCTCTCTCAAAAATTCAGATTTTTCCTTTTTTATTTATTTATATTTATCAATTTATTTATTTATTTAATTACCATAATACCCCTCATTCATCTCCATCTATTTTCTTTCTAGGTTTCCAACGACATTGTTGGCTCTTCCTATCAACTCTTTCTCTGTTATATTAAAATATTACAAAAATAATGTCATAAAAAAGGTCATACGTTTCGGGTGCAGGTTGCAAAAGAGAAATTATCATGGTAACATACAGGATACGAACCATTTGCCTCATAAATTTGACAATTTGGAAAGTGGTTGAACTGTCCAGACCAGTTGATATTTCTTCCATGAAAAGAGCTTTTGCTGGTCCAGCCAACATCTCCCCTGTAGTAACACGCTTCTTTTGTCCGCCGGATATACCTCTTCTCATATCATCATCACCCACCATAATATCAGCACAGATATCTAGTCCAAGAATCTGTTGCAGTAACCTTAATCAGTAAAGCTCCAGATTCCTGAACTATATAGTAAATGGTAGAGACAGTAACTGCAAGTGAAGTTAACAAACCTTGAGAACATATTCTGTAACTAGACTTCCTGGCCTGCCATAGCTATCGCCTTCATGAATGCATCTCTCTCAGGATCTGGTTTAATTCCTGCTTCCTTTTCTCTCATTCACAACTCTGCCAACAATTCGTATCTAGCCCCGGCTCCCAAACAGCGTCCTGAAAAAACCAACATCTCTCTGTCTGTCATCTCGCCGTGATGAAGATCATGCTGGCTTACATAAGCACATGTTCTCTGAGGAACGAACTCGTGAAATTCATGTCCACAGTCGGTGACTTTTCCTGATACCTGAACAGAGAGTTACACGTGACTAAGCCAGAATTCTGGACTTAAATCTTACGTTGATAGTTCATCCAGAATTGCTAACACAAGTAAGAGACTATAAGTGGAAGCAGAAACACAGCCTGAGCTCCTTATCCCTCTTCCCTGAAAGTGCCTGCAGCAATGTAGTTTTGCCTGATCCTGGAGGTCCTAGAAGCAGGGTCATTCTGAGGAAACACGAAATAACATAAACAGAATGAATGATCTACAAAGTTCAGGCAAGCTTTATGAAGATTCAATTAGTCCAAACTATTTCAATACAGATTCATTATAGAGAGAACCAACATGAATCTGCTAGTAACAAATAAACAGTAATACTCTGAAATCACATAGATGTACCTCATTGGTTAACGATTCCGCTGGTTCGGCCAAGAACAAAGATTATTTTACATGTTTATTTTGCAATTAATGTTCAATCGGTAGATTTAATTAAATAAAATGCAGTAGGTGCACATATAGAATAATGAATTCACTCTTCACTCTTCAGAACCTTTTTTCTGCATGCTCTACATGATTAGAATCAAATAAGTTGTCTGCGGAAATAATTAAAATGACAGGAGGAACCACCTCTATTTTGTTCATGGCAACATTCACCAGAGTTGGAAGTGCCATGGTTCCAACAATGCATCTCCTTCAACCGACAAATGCTCGAACCGGACTTCAATCCTAGGAGCGTCAATTCCCACCCTGTTTAAACAAGTCAAGGTTTTCAACAAAAGAGAAATTATTTATACTGGAAATATCATAAACAAGAGTAACCCTTGAGGAAGAAAGAGCCTGACCTATCAGTCCTTTCCCTCACCCTACGAAGAAATAGCTCATTATCCTCTTCAGCAATCACAGGTAGGCAGTCTCTCGATTGCAGCCCATCTAAGCTCCTCCTCATCTTCCTCTCTCCCACTCTTTCGAAACACGTCTCCTTGATTGACCCACACCTCGTGAATACTCGCTGAGGCCCAGTTCCTTTTACTCGCTGATGATAAACTCCTCATGCTCGGTGACCTTGTGCTCAGTGACCTCGTTGACTTGCAAGGTTATGGCTACCAGCAAAAGCCTCAGTCATGGTTTAAAATCTGTACTCTCAAGCTATTACAAAACAGCAAGATTCCTCTGAACTATACCAACTTTGTTATGGTGCAAGAAGAACTTGCAAGGAGGACTTAACTTATGAAATTTTCAAGACTCGGCAAATCCTGAAGCAAACCACTTGAACAATGCTTCGGTTATATTTGGAGTTGATAAGCATGTAAGAAAACGGTGATGATGCGTTCATTTCAGAAGGCATGGTTTGTATAGGTGAAGAAGATCACAGGAAAGGCAAGATAGTGACAGAAAAGAGTATGAGGGAGTTACAAGAAAGCTGAAAGATTTTGCACAAAAGGTATCCGCAATTTTGTCAAGTAACACAAGGATCGGATTATTACACATTTTTCTATTCTATGTCGTTGTATCCTAGGAAATCAAGACAGATTCCTGGTCTTCTGACAACAATGATATGTACCTTTGCTTGTCTTTGAGTCACATGACTGGAAACTTGGTGCCCTCTTAGCTGACAACCAGAATTCCAAAGGGATTGGCATATCCTCCAACTCTTCAATCACTTATTATTAAAGTTTCTCTTGGCAAATTTATTTATCTAAATCCCAGTCATTAGCATTAATACAAAGCAGGAATCTACCTATAACTGGTGAATGATATGAGCAGCAAACTCCAATAACAACCCTTTTTTGTTGTCTTTCAGGAAACCTACAAACAGAAACCCCATTTTATCACTTTGACACCCAAACTAAGAATCTAAGACAGCCTTCATTGGTTACTTGGCAACATCAAAAATAAAATAAAAATGCCTGCCCTGAAGACTCCTTGCTTGTCATTGTGGGAAAGGATAAGGACAACATGAGCCAAGCATCAAATTATGTATACTCATGATCATCAAATTACAGCAAATGGTCGAGATCAGGGTGGTACGAACTCCAAGAAACGTTGAGCAAACCATCAAAAGGGGTCAAGACGATCCACCTAACCAGAGCCCATTCTTCGACGAATGCATGGCTAATATCCCTGTATGCTATCAACGCGACAACAGCACAAGGGATCGCAATTCAAGCCTTGACCATAAGTCCATAACTCGTGTTCACTAGCTTACTTGCCGGGATCAAAGTAGAAACTTGAAATGAAAAAAGTCAGGTGTTGACAGAAAGGGACCTTTTCTCCAAGTGACTTTATGTTTCTCAGGTTCAATGTCCCAAGCATAAACAGAGAGCTAAGCAAACCAGAGACCAGAAAACATCCACAAAGTATCATAGTGATCAATATGGGAAGAGAGACTAACCTGGCTAAATTGTGAATAAAAAATGCATCCATGGAGCATGGAGCAATCAGGGTAATGAAAAATGCACATTTCTTGACCAATATGCCAAAGATATGAGATTCGCCAGTAAGGTAAAAAACATTTCCTGTAAATTTCTCTTTTTTTTTGAATTTTTTCCAAGGATATCAACCAAATTCCCTTGTAAAAACATTTGGCGTGAGGTTTACAGATACAGAATGTACATTCAATCAAAATCTATACAAAATTACAATACTTAGGGTTGTCCTCCAAAGGCATCAAAAACAGCAATGGGGCTGCAGTCCTTCCCGTAGTAATTATTGGTTCAACTCAATTAGTAGTAGCAACAGGAATAGCCATTACCAATCAATCACATAATTGGGTGACAGCAACATCAGTTGAACTGGCAACAAGAGCAGCTTCAGCAATTTTAAGTGCCATTGCAGCTTTATAGGTTGCCAAATCTGCATTCTTCATGAGCAACTGAGCCCTTCTACGCTTGAGGATGGCAGCTTCCAAAGATCTCTTCACTGAGTTTTCAGCTTCTTCGATTTTATGCATGCCATTATATCCTTCCAAAGCATCTTGTTCAGCAGCCATTGCTGTTCAGCAATAGAATTACAGATGATAAAATGTTAATTTATGATAAATGACAGTGAAGTGGGAAGCAAACCATACAGAGTGTAGATACTGAACAAAAATAATTATAATATACAACTAACAAACAAAAGAATAAACCTGAGAACCGGACTACAGTAATGGCCAGGGCAAGAATCAGTAAAATACATCACTAGAGAATAACTTTTTTTTTCAAATTCCTGGGTATCATTTGGTATGAAAATTCTCAACACATGCATACTTGACTAAGAAATAGAGTAAGTTTAGAGATGTGTTGACTAGATAAAAAAAAATTCTAAAAGTAAGAGAGACCTTACCTGGCAATAGACTTGGTTGTTTGCCTCTTCCAAATTGACTGGGAGGTCGTTTGAATGACCTTCTCTTACGCAGAACAGGTTTTGGAATCACTGGGGTTTTCTTAGCTTGATGCCCCTGGTAGCAAGGACCATCAATTTTGATCAGATTAGCCAATATAGACCATTACCAGACACAATTAGCATGCATGTAAAACAATAAATGCTGCAGGAGAGAAGAACGAGAAAGTGAACAGGAACTGACATGGTATTTAAAGTTCCATCTAAATGACATGAAAAACAACTGCAAGTACGTCATGGTAATTTTACATCAACACATCGGGAAAATAACTTCTCACAACAAGCAGGTGGTCAAGTTCTTGTAGCATCGTAAAAGTTGATGGGTAGTTGGGTAGTTAATTGTAAGAAGGCAGAAAATGTGTCACAACATTATCTTAATTGAAAACATTTGTTTACCATTCCTTTCATTTTTTTCACCCAAATGATGAATACTATAGCTAAATGAATATCTTTCCAGCCTATTAGCAAGGCGATTGATGCCATAGTTGTGGCAAAGGGTTATTTGAAATAAAAGCTGGGTGCTTTTACAGATCAATGTTTTCTTACTATGGTTATTATGATGGAAAATTTTCACAAAGTTGCATTTTTTGTAACTCCATAATCAGTTGAAATCAAAAGCAAATATTAGCAATACATAAAATGCATTGAATAGTATTGAAAATTATATAGCCATGCAAAGCTAACCCCTCAAATGGCTAAAACATGATTCACCGATGCAAAAAAGTCAAGGAAAATTAATAATTATGCGTGTATGTTGTGAGAGAGACAGAGAGAGAGAGAGAGACAGATAATGATAAGGTAGGTTCATGATTTTTTTTTGAAACTCCTCAATCTCTACTTGATGCAAAATTTACTTTAAAGATGTTATTGAGAGGTGAAATGATAGGATATTCAATTCAAACTGCAGATATCAAAGACTACTGTTATTCAATTCCAACTGCAGATAAGTGAGACATAACAAAACATTTACCTGGAAAACTCGAAGCAACGGTGAACATTTCTGTTTCCGTTTTTTCATCCAGTAACTGTACACAGCTTCAGCCACTTCCCTCCTACCAAAATCCTTACAGTATTTTGCTGCTGCATTCACATCAGTGAAGTCATCTGGATTGCAGTAATATGACTTCTCAAGAGCATCAATCAATAACTCAAAGTTATCCTCTGAAAGATGATCAGATTCTGCTAAAAAGTCATTATTATACTTCTTAAGCCATTCCTCATCTTCAGAATCCATGTCATAACTTGCAGTGCTCCTCGCCAAAGCTCTAGCTACCTCATCATTTTTAGAAGAGATGTAAGCATATGGTCTAAAAAAGGGAGCACCGCCACCATTCTCATAGCCTAGCACTTCTCGTACTCCAGGCACAGAAATGACCTTGGAAACAGAAGCCGGAACATTGCAATCAGAGCATTCCTTGTACAATTCCTTGAAAATGAACCAGTCCTGTCGGTTAGGGAATTCTAGCTTCCAATTGTCATCCCCAGTCCAAATTATATCATGAGTGAAACGGTTGGAAGCACAAGTCCTCATACTTTTCTGTGCCAGATGGGTGTATCGGGTTAACCCATCTTTCTTCACCACGAGCACCCACTCCCTTGAACCAGTGAATTCAAACATGACAGTGGCCCCTTCTATCCTGTAACATCTGTCTGATTCGGAAACCAGTATATTTGCAGAGCAGCTAGACATATTCATGTCCTTCTTCACTCCAACTGCAGCAGAATTCATCTCTTTGATGTCTGCTGCAGGGCTACTTCGAATTGACCTTCTAAGTTTGTTCTTAGACACAACAGAGGAGAAAGGTATACCTTTTCTCCTACTACTAATCAAATCAGAAACCAAAGCACCACTAGCTTTGTGCAGGCCAGCTATGGAAGAATTTCTAGGTCTCCCTCTCCTGAGTGAGCTCCTTCTTTTCTGAATACCACGTGAATTTAATCCATTTCTGTACTGGGTGCTTCGACCAGCTAACTTGGAAGCTCTAACAGATGGATGTACAACTGCCTTACTCCCAGAATTATCAATTTCAGGCACAGCTGTAATTTTCAGAGCGAAATCTGTTTTCATGGTGGTGCGTGATTGATCTACTTTACTTCCGCTCATCATTACATCATCATCCTCATCATCCTCATCCAACGGGTTATTTACAGGTATGGGAGACAGAAATTTAAACCTAACAAACAAACTGAGATGCATGTGCACAAAACACGAAGGAATTGAAGAAAAATCCACAGAAAACATTGGCAGAAGCTGCCTGGTCCCAAAAAACTTGCAAATTCCAATTCTTTCAGCGGAAAGATCCTGAAAGAAAAATTTAGAAAGGGAGAGGGGGTGAGAGCAATGTCAAGTAAGTATATATCATTCAAATTTAAAATACTGATCAAAACCTAAATTCAAAAACTTTCTTTTAACAACAAACTAAGCTAAAAGTCACTTATATTAAGCTGGAAAAAATGAGCAGAGAGAATTGACACTTTCTCCTTCAAATGGTGGACATAACCGCACAAAAGACAGCCGTTATATAAAAAGAACCAACACTCACCCGCATATATATATAAAAAGAAACAACTATACAACTTGGGCAGAATACAGCCATTATATAAAATGAACCAACACTTACCCGCGCAAAATGAAGTCCATTCGAGGCAAAAACACTGCTGATTGGCTCCGACAAGAGAAAATCAGCAAGTTCAGAAAGGCTCAAATTGACCCTCTTAATATACCTCAAAACCGAACTCAAAAAACAAGACAACCCGTTACTACTACTAGAACTAAAATCCTCAACTAAAACAACAAGCTCAGGAGTACACACAAGACTCTCCGAACTCTCATCATCCAGACTCCTTCGCTGCCTACGTGAAAACTGAATCCCAAACTTCTTATCCTCCGAATCTTCACTCTTTTCGCCACCAAGTCTCTTCCTTTTCCTCCTATAAACAATCCCAAACTTCTTCTCACTCTTAACCCTCTTAAGTCTCTTAGGCGCTGCAATGGCAATAACAACACCAAGATCTTTCTTCAGTTTATCGTCATGGGCCCACCCACTATTCTCCTTGTACTTCAGATCACTATTTTTATTTTGATTCTTCGTCTGATAGTTGTTGTCGTTCTTGATTATAGTGTGGTACCACTCGTCGCCATCATTGCTTCTCCTGAGCTTGCCATCACCAGATTCCAGCCATAAACGCCGCCCAGACCTCAACACCCGAGCCCCATCAACTCCCTTAATTACCCCAAACACCCTCGTCGTCCTCCGCAACCCCACCGACGGCATTCTCGCCGTTCGGCCGCCGTTCAGACCTACCCTAGTCTCGATCTTCTCGCTCCTCAACTCACGGAGTAACCCCGAGTCAACTCACCACCGATTCACAAAAATTCACTCAGTACTCTACTGGAAAAAAAAAAGTTTCGGTTCACCTTGCGACGAGGTTCACGGTCCACATAAAGAGGAGAAAGAAGCAGAGACGTCCATGGGGGCGCTCTACTCGCCCAGATCTAAGAACAATCGACTCACTGTGGTCTAAAAGAAACTGGGTTAACTCAGACTTGACTCGGAATCAGACCCCCACACGTAAGTAGCAGACAGTATGGTCTCAAAAACAAACAACATCGTACCCAAAAATTAAAATTAAACAAAAAAACCGATTCAGATTCACAAAACATAAAAAGCCTACAAACAACCCCCAAAAAAATCTACAAATTTCGGAGAAAACAAGAAGAAATCTTGAAAACAAAAGATGAGGGGTCTCTTTACAAAGAGAGAAGAAAAGAAGGGTTTTCTTTAAAGAGATTGAATCTTTCTTGAAAATAAAAGAGACTCACGTAAATCCTGTTGTTTTGTTGTGGTTATTGATGGTGGTGTTTGCTTGAGGGAGAGAGAGGGCATTTGTGTGTGTTTCTTTCTATCTCCTGGTGGGGGCTGGCTAGGGTTTATGACTGAGAAAGAAAGAAACATGAGGGAGGGAACCAACTCACCGACTTATCACTGCCGTTGGATTGAGAGATGGATGGTCGAGATTTGTTTTAAGGATCCGGATTGTTTGGTTCGAACCATTCGATGGGTTCCGGGATTTAGATAGAGAAGAGGAGTTTTATTATAGCGGAGATGATATTTTGGGATTCATGATGAAATGACTTGCATGTCCTTGATGTTGTGGATGGTTTGAGAGGGAAATTAAAAAATTCATAGACTTAGATCATAGTCATTAGACGTCTGTGAAAAGGGTTACGCATTTAGCATTTAAAATTAAAATTGCTTTAAAAAAATTTATTTATTTTTTATTTTAAATTAATTTTTTATATTTTTATACCATTTTAATATATTAATATTAAAAATAAAACAAAAGAATATCATTTCATACCTTTTCAGATCAATAATATTTTAAAAAATAATCATTACGACAATATCAAATACGCTTTCAATCTACATTTATATTAATATAATTGAATTTAATCAAACTAGATTATTAAAAAAATTTAAAAGACATTGGATTAATATTTTTTATTCAAGTTAAAATTTAATTTGGATTAGTGTTAGATTTTAAATTGTAAATTGTTGGGGTCAACTTTTCTAATCAAGGCAGCTAAGAAATGGAGTTTTCAAAGGGTGAGAGGTCAATTAAGACGAGAAATACTTCGATGAATTTGAAAGTAAAAAAGAACAGGGTAGGAGGTTTCACAGTAGTAAAAGCCCATTTATTTACGTAATGCATCACATTAAAAATAGAGAAAATCACCTAACTATTTTATAATTTAGTTGTATTTATATTTACTTTCATGTTTTTAAAAATTATAATTTATATCCTAGATTTTACTATATGTATTGTTTATATATTAAATTATTAATATAAACTATAATTTTTCAAAACATCAAAAAATGAATAAAAACAATTAAAAGAGTAATTTTTCCTAAAGAACATGAAATAGGAAAATACATGTTTTTAACACACGGTGCACAGCTTTTAGAGCGTGTTTGGCAGTGTGGTTGTGGGTGTTTTTCAAATAACTTTTTGTGTTAAAATGCATGTCAATGATATTTTTTTATTTTTTAAAAATTATTTTTGACATCAACACATCAAAATGATCCAAAACATATAAATTATATTAAATTTTAATAAAAAAAATTTCAAAATTTTTAGTAACGCAGCCGCAGCCGCGTTCCCAAGCAAGTTCTAAGTAAAACAGACCGCTAGATAATGATGAAGGGGGTTGTAAGAGCGAGGGGAGGGGTAAATAGTAATTTTGAGTTTAAAAGCAATAACTCTACCAACCAACCATACGATGAAATGAACCCACCCAGAGCTTCGTTGTGAGCATCGCCGAGCATTTCTAATATTTTTTATATTTTTAAATTTTTTTAATATATTAATATTAAAAATAAATTTTAAAAAATAAAAGGATATATTATTTGAGTATATTTTTAAATAAAATACAGTTTAAAATAACTGCCTCTCGAGCCCGTAAAGGAAGTCAGTCCTTGCAAATTTGGACAGCTTTTAAGATCATCCTTGAGATCAAATTTGTCAACCAGATAATTTAATTATAGCAGTCAAAAGCTAACAGTACAGGAGTAGCAGTGGCATCCTTTTGTTGGTGCTTTTTCATGGGAGAAAAGGATTATGTAATGATTTATGTTCTGTTGTGGAACAGTAAATTGTTGTCTTAAACGAAACGATAACAAAGAAAATGATTTGTGCCACTTGCAAAAACATACAGATCATAATGAACTGTAGTGAGTAAAATTAAGAGGAGCAGGAAAATACTGTGCACTGTGCAGAAGTAATGGATTTGTGATGCTCTTGTGGAAGGTGCCGAGCCGTTGCCAATGTCGCCGTCACAGGGAAACTTGCGGCAGTGACTTACGGAGCACCACTTCCACCCTAAAATATGGCTAGTGGTTTGACGAGAGCAACAGAGCATGACATTGGTCATCAAGCATTAACTAATCTTAATTGCCTAATCTAATCTTCTCCAACGATTTATTAAAGCAACACAACAACGTTGATTTCTTCTCGACCATTTGACTGTTTATTTCTGCTTTACAACTTGTATTTAAAAGTAATTTTTAAATTGTTCTTCGCAGAAAAAATCACCAAATTAATATTTTTTTAACTATTTAAAAAACAATTAATGTGCTGATATAAAAAAACATTGAACAACCTTATGCACCCCGTAACAAACAGACAAAGGTTTTTATACTATTTTAATCTTAATATCATCTATATAAGTTATATTTTTTGTCATCGTTAAGATTCGACAAGTATCATGTTCATGTAGCATAAAATTTTCAATGCGATATATATTTTGATCCTTGATAGTTTTTTTTTTTAAAAAAAAAACTATTTACTTACAGAAAAAACCCTTAAATAAAAGTATTGTTATCACCATATTTTACAATAAATATATTTAATTCCTAAATTAAATTTTGACAATCAAATCATAAACTAGATCAAAATTAGTGAGGCAATTTTAAATGGGTGATGATTTGATAGTTGTCTACATGACATGCTTCTCCTTTTTTATTCTTTTACTATATGGACCCGACCATGCAGACTACCCAGCCACAGCCACAGCCACAACAGTCTAAACAATTCTCCCTCCTTTCTCCTTTTGATGAACACAATGGACCAAGACAAATCAAGGTGGTGTGGACCATGCGGTGAGAATTTTCAAAAAACAGAAGAGAAGGGTATCTAAATTTCCTCCCATGCTTCCCTCAGAATCCAATACAGATTTATTTATTTATTAGTTGAAAAAGAAACAAGAATCTAACACACAATGGAGAAGGTTAAATTTGCACTGCATATGATGATTTTTCTCTCTTTTTGCATGATTCAACCTACCTTAAAGGGTAGTTGGCACATCAGTGTCTCGCCTCCAAAGGGTCAAAATTGGCCCTAAACCAAAAAGGTTACTTCATCTAAGGATCTAGGTAAATTCAATATACTGAGATGCAAAAAAATGTTAAGACAGTGAATAAGAAATGCATGAGATTTGTAAACAGCACAAAATCTATAATATAAGAAACATTTTCACCCTAAATTACAGCCTACTGGTTTGACACAAAGTCATCAAGCATTAGCTAATCTTAATTGTGTAATCTAATTTCACCAGCAACCTATTTAAACAACACAACTATGTTGATTTCTTTTCCAGCATTTAATATAAGTGTTTGTTTTTGTGTTATAATCTGTTTTTTAAAGTATTTTTTAAATTATTTTTCATTTAAAAACGCATTAAATTAATGACATTTACTTGTAATGTAAGCTTTTAGGCATCCCTTCATTTTTTTTATTTAAAAGGTTTTTATACTATTTTTATCTTAATATCATCCATGTAAGTTATATTTTTGTCATTATTAGAAATTGACAAGTATCATGTTCATGTAGCATAAAATTTACATTGATATACATTTTGATCCTTGATAGTTTTTAATTTTTTTTAATTTATTTACAAAAATCCTTAATTAAAAGTATTTTTATCATCATATTTTACAGTAAACATAATATAATTCCTAAATTATTTTTTAACAAATGAATCCTTACATATCAAATTATAAACTAGATCAAAATTAGTCTAGCAATTTTAAATGGGTGGATGATTTAGCAGTTGTCTACATGACATGCTTCTCCTTTTTGACAAAGCTTCTACTATATGGACCCAACCATACAGATTACCCAGCCACAGCCACAACAGTCTAGACAATTCTCCCTCTTTTCTCCTTTTGATGAACATAATGGACCAAGACACATCAAGGTGGTGTGGACCATGCTGTGAGAATTTTCAAAAAAAAATGAGAGAAGGGCATCTAAATTTTCTCCAATGCTTCCCGCAGAATCGAATACAGATTTTTTTCTAGTTGAAAAAGAAACAAGAATCTAACACACAATGGAGAAGGTTAAATTTGCACTACATATGATGATTTTTCTCTCTTTTTGCATGATTCAACCTACCTTAAAGGTTAGTTGGCACATCAGTGTCTCGCCTCCAAAGGGTCAAACTTGGCCCTAAACCAAAAAGGTTGACTTCATCTAAGGATTTAGGGAAATTCAATGTACTGAGATGCAAAAAATGTTAAGACAGTGATTAAGAAATGTATAAGATCTGTAAACAGCACAAAATCTATAATATAAGAAACATATTGCATTTACTCATTTTACCTCGATGCAAATTGCAAGGGAAAGAAAGACTAGGGCTTGTTAAGAGACTTGGACTCTTTACCTTGGTGCTGTGGAAAGAAAGACCAAGACTTGGACTCGTTAGCTGCAAATTGATGTGTGCATGCCAAATTGCAGTAACCTCCCAATAGCATTGCACCGGCAAGAAAATTGCCACTATGGATCCACGCCAATGAGATTGCCCAGTGTACACGCTAGAGCAGAAATACTTCCAAATCCGCATTTTGCTCTTCAAAGAATTTGCATAATGCTGCTCTGTGTTTTCTCAACAAATCAAATATTTGGATTCAGTTCAATATTGATCAAGGAATTTCCCTTGAACAAGAATCTACAGTGATTAAGTCAATAAAGTTTTAAGTATGAGCTTATATCTGCTGGTATCACATAGCTAATTGCAACAGAAGATAGAGTAACCGTCAACTTACCCAGCGCAAGAAGTCGACGGGGATGAGAGGCCATGTAAAGTGAAAGCACTCGCCGAATCTAATGGGCACATATGACCCATTTCATTGTTGCAGATGAAAGCTAATGACATCATCAACAAAATAAAATCATGAGCTTCCTCCAGATATTTCCAACTACAACAGGCAGCACTCCAGCTTGATCAGCTATAATTGTCTCAAAAATCTGAATGAGTGAGGTGATATTTTGATCACCCTGTAAATAATAAATAAGGCCTGTACTCCCAAGTCCTAACCAAATCATTGGCTTATATTCATAACCATCCATAATGAAATCAGAGGGCATTTAGTTCTACATTATACCTAATATCTGGCCTTCCAGTGATGGTTCGTGAACATGGCACCCATCTTGATGAAATAAGCTCAAGTGTGCAAATCTAAGAACTATGTCCTGAGTCTTAACATGCTAAATATAGGGCACGACACCCAATAACCATCAACTGTCATGAACATAAGCAAGAAAGAAGAGCATGAACTATTTTAGGATATTCAAGCGCCACAGTCAGCAGTAGGGGTCCTGCACGTACATGTGCTACTAAAAGCAGAATGAAACGACATGGACCTTTTTCTCTTCCCCTGTACCAAGTTGAAAAGCACGGAGCAAGACTGAGATAGAACCCAAATTGTCCTTTAACACCAGCAAAGACCTTGATCAAGGATTCCCCCTTTCAGACCACTCCATCAACGACACTTCAACAAAGAAATCACTTCCAACTTGACAGAACATCAATTTTAGAAGCTTTCTTAACTTACATTAAACACCCATTTGTCAACTCCAAAGCGTAACTTAGATCCCAGGTAGCTCTGACCTATCCCCCAAGCATTTTTCACGCAATAACTTATTTTCCGATCAATCAAAACTTAACCACAAAATTCACTGTAACATCCACAATAATCCAACCCTTTATGACAACTAAGCTCCTATGCCATTCGGTATCATCCACGACACCTTATCAAACAAATCGACAAGTTCACAACTTTAACAAACCCAAATCCAGAATTACAATCAAATTCAAGAAACCAAACACATGCATCGAACTTGACATTGATTTTCACTGACAGCATTGAAGCTGGTATAAATCAAGCTATACATGCCTTACACCATCCAAGATCAAAAAAATCACTGTGTCATCAATTTTTCCAAAAAATAAATCAGATTATCTTGATACTTCAAGTTTCAACATCAACCCACATTGAATTTCACACAATCTTACAAAAACAGATAATAACATAAGGTAGTAATAAAATTACTAAACAACTGTAAAAAAGTCTAACCTTGAGCTTCCCAATTGGCAAAATCCTGCGTACGGGAATTCAAAATGCAGGAGAAAGAGTCTGTTTTGGCTTAGCTTCTGATGTTTGAAGGTCAAGAAGCAGCAATCCATTTAAGCAATGAAGAAAGGCTTGAGGTTTGACAACTTTTTTTAAGGTGAAGATGAGTTCAATGAAGAGGAAGAGAGAAGCAATACTCTGTAGAGAGAGGAGAGAGGCTTCGACTTTCGATTATCAAGTTTATTGTTATTCCATGAATTGCGTTTCAAGGGCATTTTTAAAATTAATTTTTTTTTTATTTTTTAATTATTTTAATATATTGAAGTTCAAAATATTTTTAAAAAATAATATAAAAATTATTATTTTGATATATTTATAAAAAAAATATTTTAAAAAATAAATATTATTATACTTCTCCCATCCATGTAATGCATCTTCATTTTTTAATAATTTTTATTTTTTTATAATTAAATATTTATAGATGAGTTTGGCTTGTCTAAATTTTTTATTAAACTCGTTCAACTCATGATTTAAATTAAAATACAGGTTATAAATTGAATAGGCTTGTCTTAATTTACTTTAATCAATCTAAATCAAAAGGTTTTTAAAGATTTAAAAAAAAATAAACAAATATTTTTTAAAAAGAATATAAAATTAAATTGATTTTTTTATGAGATTAACATTTATATAATTTAATTTAGTATTAATAGATTACACTCTTGATTCAATTTACAAGATAAAAATATTCAAATTGTTTATTAATAAAAAATAAACGATTCATTAATTAAAAAAGTGACGATGCCATTGCCAGCTTGTAGATGCAATAGCATGTCTGGACTGTTTACACACCACATTAATGAAACTCGCTTACCACCATGCATGCAATAATAATGATATTTAAACAGCTCGTAATGTTTTTCTTATTCAATTTATTTTTTCAAGGGGTTTTCTCAGGGCAAATAATAATAATAATAATAATAATAATAATAATAATAATAATAATGTAGTGGGCTTGTGAAGGCCTGGATTGGCTAGTCAACAGTCCACCAACAAGCCTGTAACCATGGTGTTTTTTCTGGGACCACATGAAGATTTTGACTGCACGCGCGGAGGGAATGCTAGTGGCAGGACAATTGACGAGAACCAGGCATTCGCCCTCTGCCATAATTCTCAAACTCTTACAAAAATGGGAATAATTTAACTCATTAAATTTTAAATTTATATTTTAAAAATTATTAGTTTAAATCTTATAAAATTTAAAATTATTAAAGACTTATATGATTATTAATTTTAAAATTCATAAAATTAATCGAGATATACTTAAACTGACTCTAACATTTACATTAATTAAAAATAAAAAAAACTCTGAAAAAATTCAGTTCATTATATCACCAGCCAATCCATAAGTTGTTGGCTTGATTATATTTATTAAAATAATATTATTTTATTTTATTTAAAAAAAAAAACTTCATGTTAGATCTAGATTAAATTAATAGAATCATATAAAATTTAGTTGAGATAACTGAATTTTATTAAATTAATATTTTTATAATTTAATTTAAAATTCATTCTGAATTCATTTCTAATCCATAATTTTTTCAGATCAAACTGTACAAATATCAACTTAGATATCTATAGCTATAGAGATAATAAAATTTGAACCGGGTTCTTATAATAACATGCAAAAAAAAAAAAAAAAGAAGTTGAAAGAAAAAAGAAAATACAATTTTTTTAAAAATATCTGTCTATTTTTTTCTCGACACGGCGTGTACTTTTCTTCTCCCTAATAATAATGACATCTACAAAAATAGAAATAGAAGGAAGCTTGCCGTGATTATTTAAAATTAATTTGATTATAATATTTTTAAGGTTAAAAAGAGATAAGATAATATTTATAATTTATTTCTCGAGGATTTTTCTTTTCTATAATAAAAAATGATATAATTTATACAGTTAAAATAATTCATAATCAGTTGCTTCAATTGTTGA
>Ga0325410_1000389_pt1 | contig 45215 bp, 25 predicted proteins | sample PopdelMetagenome_16_FD_206182 | JGI IMG/M metagenome (GOLD analysis project Ga0325410, IMG submission 206182) | Populus deltoides microbial communities from Bellville, Georgia, United States - Xylem-PdIQD-R3 | ecosystem: Host-associated > Plants > Phyllosphere > Stem > Wood/Secondary xylem...
AATAAAAAAAATTAGAGTTATATATATATATATATATATATATATATATATATATATGTTATTCTACCTTTCTCTTTGGTTATGAAGAAAAAACCTATGCATTGTTCATGTACATGAAATTTACAGGTTTGCTTATGTGTTTTTTCCATTCAAACCATTGGAAGCCCTGTTTTCCTTCTCTGAATGTTTATGGTGTTAGGTTTAGAAGAAAGATGCCGTCGGCAACAACAACAACAACATCATCGTGAAGGTCATAGCAAAATGGTCAGATGGTATTATTAGCATCGATCGGAAATTGCCGCATCAACAACCGTATACTGTGCCTTTTTACGAGTAGTATGTAACAGCTATATCAGCTATGCTTCGCTTCCAACTTGCATTTTCTTTTCTTTTGCTTTTTAGCAGTGTGAAATATTGATTTGTTGCTCAAGAACACATTTCAACAGAGTTTTGTCTGATAAAATTAATGGAATGTTGTAATTGAAGTTAAATAAAATATTACTGTTCTGCATTCAAGAACTATAAAGCTACCTTTTGCAATGACAATCCATTGTTTCGTTTTGGTTTTCCATTTTCCATTAGGAAGTCTTGGCTTATTGTTTTTTAAATCTAAAGAAACATGTGTTTAGAAGAGAGTTTATGAAGTTCATTGTTTAAGTTCGTTAACAGGTTTGCTGCTGTTCGGATTTTACCTTATTTTGACTGTTTTATTTTTCTGTTTTTCGTCCTCTTTTCGAAGGTTTGTTTCATTTTCTCTTCTATTTTTAGACTCTCATTGTTACAGGTCTTTTTTTAACTCTCAACACAAACATGCACGACTCTTTTTGCCGTGCTGTGAGTAAATTTTCCAGATCAATAATGACAATTTGTAACAACTGATCTAGTTTGGAAATTTGAATGATTGAAGTCAAAAAATTCTGTAAAATTGAACAAAACACATATATGTTCAATTATGATACGAGGAAATATATGTTGTGTCTTGCACCCACCTCCCGCTCATTGTCTTCTTCATTCTTCAGAACATTGTCTTGAAACTATGCAGACTGGAGCGTTGAACTTCGTAGCTTTTATAGCTAGTTCATGTTTTTGGATTCAAGCTTTGATACACCTTATGTTTTTGTGCTTACATTTTTTGCAGTAAAAAAAATAAAATGATTGGACTTCGATAGTAAGGCCACAACCTATTTAGCTATTTACTCCAATATTATATATGGTCACCCTCTCATGCACAAATTTGTCTTTAATTTACAGAACAAAGGCATGGTTTTTTGAACCGATATGCTGTCTGTAAATTTAAATTCTAATTTGTATTAGATTTTACTAGTACATTTACCCATATTTTGCTGCTAATTGGACTATTTTTTTTAATATTAAAAACATATTAAGAGTAGGATGATTTTTTTTTGACAGTATTAGTCAATCAAATGATTCTAAAATTTATTAATCCGGTTTCTTGCTTAACTCGAGTTTTGAATTAAATCACGTGGAAACTGATCTAAAATGAATAATTTCATTTAATGGATCTAAAAACAACTTGAATGACTAGTAAAAAAATAAAAGTCTTTTTTTTAAAAAACTTTAAGACAATAATTTTTTTTAATACTGAGATGATGCCAGATTGGATTGACCTCGGTCACCCTATGATCTAAGTCATGGGTTTCAATAGATATAATAACTTTGTTTATATATATATATAAATTAATTTTATTTATTTTTATAATAAAATTAGATACTTACAAAATTGAACAGCAATCCTAAAAAAGACGCTTATTTAATATTGTAATAACCCTATCTAAAGTAGAAAAATAAATAAATCATGCATTTCATTTTCCAACTAATTAAATATTGAAGAATAGTTAAATAAAAAAATAATTAGAAAAATTAAAGGACAAAAAACTAAAAAAAAACATTTCAGATTTGATAGGTAAACTCGTTAAACCAGTGAATCGGATAATTTAGGTCAATATATCAAACCCACAAACCGGATAATGAACTCCAATATTGAGATTAATAACTTGTTTTTTTCCCTCTAAACTATTATTTATTTAACTATATGATAATAAAAATAGACAACCGTAAAATTGAGAGTTAAACCAATATTAAAACACATTTATTTTTTAAAATTATAATAACTTCATAAAAAGTAAAATAAAAACAATTATAAAATTTAATTCTCAATTATTCCAATATCGAATGATGAAATACAACAAATTAAAAAATTTTAAAAAATTATTAATAACAATGATAATGATAATAATAATAATAACAATAAGAATAATACTAATGATTATAAACTTGAGTCTAGCGTCCTAGCCAAACCCAAGTTTTTGGAGTCTGTTTCTTATAATATATATATATATATATATATATATATATATATATATATATATAATCGTGGCATGATCTCAGTGATCAAATAGCATCTTCCTTCCATCGTAAACAATAACACAAGATTGGAAGAGGATCTTTGGACTTTTTTGATATTTGATTCTTGATCTACTAGAGATTTCTGACCTGCATGATCATCTCTTGCTCATTAAAATCCTCTCCCAAAGCTCTCATATTCTCACATTATAGACGACTTTCAAATTTTCATCATTTAGATTTTGAGATCTTAATTGATCACTCACACAGCCCACCCGTGATTTGTTAGCACTACCAACTCTTTCTCTCATGCACCTCTCCACTTGCACCTCTATCCTTTGCTTCTTTTATAAGTCACAACACTGACTTTCGATATCTATCTCTACTGATCTGCTACCCAATCATTTGATCGATGCTCAAGAACCCTCACAACACTGCTATTTGCTCTCACTTCATAAATAGAAACAATCATTATTTCCCCATTTTCAATATTATGAAGGTATTTGGAGTTCTTATGATACAAATTCTTACCATCCTAGTGGGAATTAATTTGATTATTCTCTCTATAAGAAAATGGACATTTTCTTTTGATTTAATATTTTTTCTTTTTCAACAATTGTTTCTTAAGGTGTGGTTTTTGAGGAATGTAAATCGAAAGTGGTGGATGGTGAGGCAGATGATGAGTTGACTTTTTTGTTTATGACATACATTACGCCTCATGACACCCACTTTATGAGATATAATCTCTAGGTTAATCATCAGTATATCAAACACATATACAGGAACTATACATGCATATATGTAAGATCTTTCTACCATGTTTCTTGGCGAGAATTGAAGAGGTGAATATGGACGTACTGATGGCTTCACTAGGACTTGGATAGTGTTCTAATTAATCTGAAACTATTCTTTGGTTATGATTGTTCTTTAGTATAATTATTTGTTGTTCTATTTGTTTGTACATGTTTCGTGAATTGGGAATTACCCAAAATTCATATTTGATCAACATAATTAGAAATCCCATACTCTAATCCATGCTTGTAATCTGTAATGTTATATATAGAAGTTCATTTGAATTCTAATAAACTTGTAGACTCATCCAGGAAATTCAAAATATAGGTTGGATGAAGAAACTAGACAATACACACATATCCAATTTAAGTTAAAAAAAAAGCATGATCATAAAAAGCGCGACGTTAGAAGATAATTTTTTCTTTATTTTTTATTGCCTCTCAAATTTGCTCAAGTTTGCAGATAAGTTTTTCATGGCTACTGTCACTACTTTAATTATAGGGTCTGAAGGTATTATAGATTGGTCTAACACCACATCAAGGTTTTAAACGTGGCGTATCAGCTCTTTCAATTCTAATGTTCTTTTTTGATTATGTATATGTTGACTTTCTTTTTCTTTTCTTTTGTGTTTGTCTTTTGTTTTTGTGATTCTTTTTTTTTTTTTTTTGCTTTTCTTCCATGTATCTTATTTTTGACTATCTTCTAGTTAGCCCTTTTAATATATGGACTTTTTTTTTTAAAAAAAGAATGTGAAAGGGGATGAGAGTAAGTGTGTGTGAGAGAAAACATTTTTGAAAATAAGAGATAGATATAATTGAGGGAAAGATATGGAAAATATTTTTTTGAAATTTGAATTACCAACAAAATAACTCTATCGATTAATCTTTTTTAGGAAAATTATTTTAGGGAGGAAAGTCTAGAAAGGAAAAAAAAAAGGAATTGGAGGGTCTTTTAATTTATGAATATAAAATATTATTGTTTTAAAAAATAATTATGATTTTCAAGACTAAATTAGTTTTTTTCTGAAATATTTTTAATCGTTCCCTATGGAATTATATTATTGATAGAAAAGTTTAAAAAGAAAGATAACAATTGATTTTAATTTCTTCATTAATCCTGTCACAAAATAGTGACGGAACTCATTGTTTCGGTAATTAGTGATGGAACATCTCTATTGCTTATTAATGCTAAACGATTGGTAATTAGGCAAGGAATTCATCATCTATTTGGAATTTTCTCAAAATCTGACCCTTTTTCCCCCTCCCATATAATCTATAAATTAATCAATATAAAGAGAATCGTCTCGTTTTTAGTTTCATTTGAGGCCAATAATTAATTGTTTGCTTTTTATTTTTATTTTTTTTATTTTTCATGCTGTCTCGATACATGTAAAGCATATTCATCTCAAAATACAGTATATGTAGCACATGCATAAATCCAATCGGTCCAATTAAGGTGCGAGATTTTGAATTATCTAGTAAGCAGGTAATAAAATAGCAAAAACTATATTATCGGGTTAATAATAAGCAAGAAAAACATGTGATTTATTTATTAATTATGCAAATTAATATGAGATACCCGCAAATACCATTCTTGTTTATCTTCAGAAAATCCACTCAATTTTTTCATAGATCGAGGTTCGATGCCGTGTTAGTATGACGGCCATAGATGACCTAAAAAACTTCATACAAACTTTTATGATGATCAATCAACTTCTATGCACGAAAGGAGGAAGGGAAAAAGAATCAAGGTAAATGTTGTCATGTCATCCTTTTCTCTCTTCTTTTTTACTTTTTGGCCGCCAATGCGCTGTTCTTCAGATAGTTTTAATACACTGCTACTAAAGTAATTTCCCTAATAATTAAGTGGTCATACATCTACATCGTCATTAGGAAAATGTTCATCATATTAATTTTTGCTTGCGACACTCTTAAGGTTTGAACTATATATGGTCGAAAAGGAGACAGCAAAACACCCTCATTCGATCAATATTATTTATCAGGCCAATTCCTTGGATTTTCAAGATATACCACTCCTTTTTATCTTATTTTGTAATTAATTTTCTTGAGATTAGATTCTCTAATTTCTAGCCATAATTAAGATTTATAAAAATCTCAATTCCTATATCCAGCGTAAGTTTTAAATCTTAAGCATGCCTCCATTATAAATAAGAAACTCGAAGGATGAACTAGCTAGCTAGTAAATGACAGAATCGAAGTAGCTAGTTGGCTTATACTTTTCCCGAGAGGTTCAGTGATATTGTATTCATCATTACTTCCTATGGCCCAAAAATGATCTCAATCATCCTCTCCACTCCTTAAAAGAGTATTTTTTGTCATTATATATATATATATATATATATATATATATATATATGTATGACGGTGGCATCGCCATAGACAGATAGAAGAACAAGGAGAAAGTGCAACCAAACAAACATCAATTAGAGAAAATCTCTCTCACATACCTTTTTTTTCCCCTTTATTTTGGTCATAATTACCTTTTCTATTGATTTGTTCATTCTATATTTTCACGAGAAATGACAATTTCCCTTTTCATAATAGGATTTCCATGAAATCTATATATATATATATATATTGTAACAACCCAAAGAAACTAAAAAGAGTGTTTAAAAGGACAAAAAAAGAGAAAGACAACAGGATAAACGACAACAAAGAGGGTTTTTTTTTTTTTTTTTTGCTGCTGCTGCTGTCGTCGTCGTCGTCGTCGTTGTCATAGCAGCTGAATATCTAGCTTGCTTTGTTGGGTTGATGGGTGTGAGATTTCACCAACACCCACTTCCATCTCTTCAGCTCGATAAGTTGAGTGAACACCGTATAGAACATAAAACAATGTTATCAAACATGCCCATATACCAAACCTTTGGAAGGACTGAATCTTTAGTGATGTCACGAGGAAGACATTAAGGAATATTGATGCTACAGCCGGCCATGGCATGAATGGCACTGACCACTCTTCATTAGTTTGGCAAATGGAAGGTACCATGTATTGAAAGAAGGCTGTGATCGTAATCATGAATCCACCAAATACTGGTAAAACCCACCACTGCTCTTCAAGTTTCCAAGACATAGAGAAGCCAATTGAACATGAAGAGAGGAGGAAGAGGAACAAGAGGGTTTGTGAAGGAGGGTTGTGGCTAACGATAACATATCGACGATAGATGAGAGCATTTGCCACCAAGTAGAACACCAAGAGTGTGCTGATGGAAATTACATCAATAATTATGCGGAGTTCGGTAAAGAGTGCAATTGAAGCTGTGCAAAGACCTAGAATATAATATCATGAAAACACAAAATGTTCAGTATACTGTTGGATCTCTATTTCCCTTTCTTTCTATGAAGCCTCTTTTTTTGACTCCTCAATATGAATATTTGGTGCCTAAGATAGAGCCTAGAGAGGCACTGGATGAATTATATAAGAACATGGGTGGGACTTCTCGATCGTCTACTTCAAATGGGCATATTCTTTATAAGTACTGTTATAACTCAAAGGGGATGCAGAAGAAACTATTTGCAATTAATTACTTACCCAAGAAGAGTGTAGCATTCAAAGGGGTGCCTGTGGAGGGATTCACCTTGGCCAACCAAGAAGGCACAAGCCGGGCCCTTCCAATAACACAAAGGTATCTAGCTTGGCCTAACATGGCAACCAGGAGAGAAGCAACAATTCCCAAGCTTGCTCCGGCCCCAACCACATTGCCCGCCCACTTCCAACCGATCTTTTGGAAAGCGACAGAAAATGATGCATCTTTATCTATCTACAAATTAATTATGATTTGAAGAATACCTAATTGTTAGGATCATTCACCAAAAGAAAACTCTGATGTCTGCTATTTTGACTTAAAACGTATATATATAAAAGATAGATTCATTACCATATTGTAAGGGACCAGAAAACATAAAGATAAGGCCACGAGGCAATATAGCCCGGTGACAATGAGAACAGATCCTACTATGCCCACTGGAAGGCTTTTTGCAGGGTTTCGGATCTCTTCTGCCATGGTTGAAACCGAGTCATAGCCAATATAGCTGAAATAAACCTTAGCTGCTCCATCAAGAATACCCTTGACACCAAAAGGAGCAAGCCCTCCGGGCTCAACCAAGTTCTTGGCACTCCCTTTATAGAAACCAGCAATTATAATGAATCCAAAGAAAATCAAATGAAAGACCGTCATAACAAGGTTCAATACTGAGCTTTCCTTCGTACTGCAATCCCAAAAAAAAAAAAAAAATCATTTTCAAAATCCCACTAATCATTATTACTTGGGGAAAAAAATCCAACTAGCATGTCTGTGATGGTTGCAGAACCAATAGGAAATAAATTAAAAAAAAAACATCAGTTATACTAATTGTAACAAAAACAATATAATATTAAACCTGCCCAAAACGTGTATATATATATATATATATATATATATATATATATATATATATATATATATAAAAGAACATCAAACACTAGTCACAAAGAAAAGATAAATAGATATGAAGCAAACAAAACATAAGTTAATAAGAGATCAAATTAACCTATGGCACAGACAGAGAGTAAGGAGAAGAATAAGAGCCACAGCTGGAAAATCCAACTTATTGTAACCCTCTACTAGTCCATCCACTTCGAATCTCCATGAGTTCGGGTTCTCTCCCACAGCATGGCATAGATATTCCGTGAAACTTCTTGCAACCGCAGCATTCGATAATACATATTCCATCAGAATGTTTGCCCCAGCAAAATAACCTACAAACTCTCCTGTGTCGTACCAAAAATATACAAAACAAAAGGGAAATTAATAATGTCTATGTGTGTATCTAGAAAAAGAAAGAAACGATTTAAGCATCATTAAAATTATAACGCTTGTCTATCAAGATTAATGTCTAGATTAAGAAAGAGTTGAGTAGTGTATTATTGATACCAAAAGTCACCCTTAGGTAGCTGAAGGCACCCCCAGCAACAGGAATCTGAACAGAGAATTCACTGTAACATAAAGAAGAAAGAAGAGCTGATATTCCAGCAATGATATAAGAGATAAAAACTGAAGGGCCAGTGATTTTATGGGCCACAAAGCCAGTGGTAACAAAAACTCCAACACCAAGCATCCCTCCTATTCCAAGAGCTATCAGGTCATACCACTTGAGTTTCCTCATCATATCTGCACCAGACCTTAGCCTAACCTGGTTAAGTTCCTGGTCAGGAGTCCAAGTAGCTAGCATTCTTTTTCTAAGCCTGTGAGGGGTTTGATATAGGGACTGGAGGTAGTTGGAGAAGGAAACGTTTGTGGGTGTGGATCGAATGGTTGCCATATTGCTAGTGAAAGAAGAGATTGGTGAGAATTGCTTCGGGTGAGGGTTTTTAAATATGAAGTTGAGGGAGGATATAACGCTAGATTCTTTCGCCAAAGGTTGATGGGGAAACCCAAATGGGTGTCCCCAGCTTTATTGAAAATACCTAGTTGTCCATCGAGTTGATGAGAAATGTCTGGTGTGACCTTCACAGGAAGAACAAACATGGCTTTTGAGTGCCCCGAGACCCCGAAGAGGTTGTTCTGTTATGGAAGCATGCAAGAAAAAGGTTAAAAAAGGCTCAACCATTTTGAAAATGAGATTGTTAAGGGGAATCACAATGTGATAAGAAAGGACTAGCTTTGACCTAATCTTTAATAATTTCCACATCAGAAACTTAGAAAAGATGTGACAGACAAGCATCCCCACCTCACACTTTGTTCAAAGCCACTAAAGATTTCTTCACAGTGGACCTTAGGTAATCGATTCCTCAACAGAATTAATGTCATCGTTGCCAATCATACATTCTCACAGTTTCCATTTAAGTCAAACATGTGCTAGTGCAAAATTGTGCTGGTCAGGTTATATAGAGGTATATACCTTGTAGTAGTTATTTATAAGCGTTGTCTTTCGGCAGTAGAGATCGTATAATTCTGATTTCATCTTCTTTTAGCTAGTCAGGTTAATGCATCGATTCTACCAAAGTACTATTCTTGGAAGTGTTTGCTGAAAAATACCTTTAACTTTCAGTAAAAGGAAGAAAAATGGATGGGAAATCGGGAATCATCAGTGCTAGCAGTTCACGGTTAGATCATATGACAGTAGAAATTTTATTAAAAGCACAAGTGGAAGGTGGCGCGGGCATTTATCTTGCTGCACACACTCTCTCTTTGAAGTCTATCTTTTTCCTCTTCTTCTACTACTACTACTATTATTTGTTCTAAGCATCAATCACAAGTCAAAAGCCACATTCTTTGGCATGAATCAAATCCAAATATTCTTTAGCAAAGGCCTTCACGGGGTTGATAAAATCCGATTTCACATCCATCCCCACACTAACTGGTAAATGCATGGAATGATCGGCTTAGAAATCATTTTCACTCCAGTGATTAGAGAGCATATATATATATATATATAGATTGCTAAGAAACAAAAATTACGGGGCTGGGGTATTTTGCTTCCTCTGGGACCGTTCACTGTCCACTCGGCAGGCCGGTTGACAAGTTTGGAGAACAGTTATGCTCTGGTTTAATGGTACTTATCTAAATTGCAATGCTAATCGTGCTTTCAAAGTGGAAATAATGAGAGTCGCTAAGTGGATAATGTTTGCTGAAGATCTTAACAATGGAGGACATATCTAGGAACCAATTATATTGCTGATTAAAGCACATAATTCTGGTGTGTTTTTACTTTATCTGTCTCCTTAACTGTATGTATTAAAGAAATATGTATTCTGCTCAACAGTCGGATTATCCCTAGATGAAGATCCATCCAGGGCCCAACTTGCTTCTCCAACTTGCTCTTTCTCTATGTGAAACACATAGAACTAATTTAACTGGTTTAAACATGATCTAATTTCAACAGGACATGTCAGCACACATTAATTTGTTGGATTTGGGTTAAATTGGAGCGTCACAAATCCGAGTCTAAAACCCATTTGCGATAGATATAAATTTTTTTTTAAAAAAAGACATAATACTGTAAAAATAAAAATGGGATAATCATTTGCATTTATTTGATAAACGTCCTTACGATTAAATAGTAATAAAAGTAAACTTAAATCCTGACTAATAGCCACAAATCATGCTATCATCCGCTCATAAAAATCTGAAGGTAGCTAACAAAAGAAGAAGAAGAAGGGCGCCCTAGTTGACTTATGGCAGTCACGAAGCAATCTTCGACAATAACTAAGGAAACTGTATAAGAAATTCTCCACAAAAACTCTTTTATATATCTCTCTAAATAAAATTATTTTGAATAAATGCATGCTCTCTACTTTCTCTAATGAACCTGCTGAGCAATTAGGTTCTTATGCTTGTTTTACAATATTTTTATAAATGAACTATGAGCATTAGCTGGCTTGAGATACGATTTTTTTATCCTGCAACTTGATATATGTGACCTGTGACATCTACTTGCCTCTTACGCTGATATGTGGTCCATGAAATATCCAAATTATATATACAGTACTCAACCATTTATCTCTAACCTAATCATATTAAGGAATTTGGAATCCATCCCATTAATTAATTTAAGGTGCAGTTAACCGAGATTGTGGTACATTTGGAGCCATTAAGTTGTGATCTTTATTAAATTAAAACTTTATAATAAGCATATGCACATAAGTGGAGAGGGTCAAGAGAGAGTGGAATTTTTTCCCTAAGCTTTTCAACGTGATTGGTAGATAAGTTGCAAAGAAGCCCCTTCACAATATATTTCTTGAGCGGGTCATCTAAATTTCGTTGACCTCATTCCTCGCCTCTCCTTAATAGCTAGCCAGGGAGTGTTACCAAAAAAGTTTATATATATATATATATATATATAATGCCAATAATCGGAACCTTCATAAGGTCATATCATATGTGAAAAGTGATTTGTTTTATAATCGGAAAGGGATAATTTACTTAAAGAAGGGCGGGAGAATTTGTAAGAGAGTCGCCCATGGCAGGAATCTATGGAGAAAACCCATGCTTGTGCTCCTCGGGGGTGGACCAACTTGGATAATCTCTGTTTACAAAAGCTACTTTCATGCGTTTAGACTTTTCCTAGAGAAGCAGGTAGCTTTCTAAGAGTGCTTGGTAGCTATACTTTGGTTATGTATATGGATTATTACACGACTTTTGCCTGTTAATATTATTAATTACCTTAATCAATATCGTGGGTAATTCATTCATAATTGTAATAAATGAAACTAAAACGCAGTCTGCAGAACAACTTATTATATGAAAAAAAGGATCCAAGAGAATCACAACAAATTAAATCTCAGTAACAGTAGGAAGTAGCATCTTGATGGCCACAATATATACTCTTAGATATATGGATATAATATCTAAAAACTACATATAAGCAACATGATACTCTTCATAGATAAAAAGGAAATTATTATAGATTATATAGTGTCGGTCTAGCCATTTACACCCTATTATAAAGTAGTCCAACTTTTGATCATTAGATTGTTTATAAAATTCTTAATTTGATCGTTGTTCCATATATAATATATAACTATTTATACACTTTTTATAATTTGAATTTAAATAGAAAAAATAACATTATTATAAACAAATAAGAATATTCAAAAAATGCATATTCATTTAAAATTCTAATGGTACTTGAATTTTGAAAAACAAAATACTATAAATTATATCACATGATTTTATTTATCTAAAAAGTATTTAATTAAAAAATAATAAGAGTGCAAATGAAACATATTTTGAATTCTATATTAAAATAAACTTTTAAATAAACCAAAATGATTTGATAGTGATTGATATGATGATATCAAAGATATGCTTTTATTTATATTCAACCGGAAAATATGTAATATACATCTTAAATGAAAGTTTATAATATGATTTTTTATTTGATCAAACCAAAAATAATAAACAATAAACATGTTACAAAGGAAAATCTCATTCCAAGTTTTTTATTAATGAAAATTAATTGTAAATAAACAACATATTAATTTCTTAATTTCTCTCTTTTATCATTTTTTTATTTAGTTAAACTATCAACTTTTATTATATAGAAAATATAATAGCCTTGGTGTCCTCACTTCGTAGCGGGGCCAGACTATTTTTCTGTATAAAAAATTATGTCCAAGTATTGAATTAGGATTAAAAAAGACAAAAGAAGCCGACTATGACAGATATATAACAATGCTAATTAGAGTTAAGCCAACATGAGATATCCTGTCAAAATCACGATCTATATCATGTGACTAGAATAACCCAATGAAAAAATAAAGAGAATTATAAAACTTTTTTAAAACAAATATGTTAACTTTTTAAATCCGTGACCCGAATCATTAACCTAAAGCACCCAATCTAGAAAAACCATGAAATCTAATTCCTAATAAATTAAATATTAAAGGATGAAATTGAAAAATAAAATCACTTATACAAAAGAATTTTAAAAAATAAAAATTCAAAGAATGAGGATCAAAATCATTATTACTACTATTATTAATAAGTAATATCATCACTATCATTATTGTCGTCGTCGTTGTCATCATTACTACTACTATTATTGTTATTACTATTACTACCATTGCTATTATTGTTGTTGATGGTGGTGGTGGTTGTGCTACTGCTGCTATTATCACCACAATTATTGCACCATTGCTATTATTGTTGTTGATGGTGGTGGTGAAGGTGCTACTGCTGCTATTATAACCACAATTATTGCTAGCATTATCATGATTAGTAATAATAGTAGTAGTCATATTAGTATTATTCTTATTTCCACAGCTATTACCACTATTATTATTATTATTATTATTATTATTATTATTATCATCATCACTACTACTACTATAAGTTTTTATTATCATCACTATTCTTCTTCCTCTTCTCCCTCGTATCATCATCATCATGACCATCATCATCATTATTTAAAAAATAAAAATAATGAACTTGATTTAAATTATAAAATCAAAAATTATAAAAACTTTAACAAAAAGACCAAGAAAAACAATAAGAAACCAAAAGAAGAGGGACCAAGTTGAAATCATTATTATCATTGAAAAAAACAAAACTCATAAACTTGATTTGAAGGATAAAATTAAAAGCCATACAAACTTTGACAAAAGAGCAAAGAAAAAAAGAAGAAGTTACAAGTAAAAGGACCGAATAAAAATTAAAACATTAGATATAAAAATTAAAAATCAATGGTTAAATTGAAAACAAATAAAACTTTAAAAAAATAAAAAATAACAAAAATATAAAAATACAAAAATCAAAACTAAAAGGACTAAATATGAAACACTAATAACAATGAGGACCACAATATATTTATCAGGGTAGGAGAGAGAAATAAAGGGCAAAAAAAAGAGTTATTGGCGATAAACTAATCATATTTAAATGACACACGCCATTAATAATGAAATAAAAAACAACGAGGAATAAAATGATACGATGAAAGCTCATTTTTTACCTTTGGGAGTTGTTGCATGTGCTGCCCAAAACGCGCAATGGCTCCAATGCGCTGGCACATGCACAAAACACGCCAACAACTTTTGAAAATATAAATACTATTTAAATAGTAAATTACATTACTACCCTCAATCAGACATTCATTTATTGTTTGAGGTAAAAGTTGAAGGTCTTATCTAGTATAGATGGATGTATCCATTTGAGAGGTTAGAGATTACATATGCATCCTAAGTAAATTTTTATTATTTTTTTATTATTTAAAACATTTATTTATTCAATCTTTATTTAATTCCATGCAGATACTTGTTCAACCTAAAAAAAAATTTAGAAACAAGGCATGTGTTGTGAATGATTGCATAGTTTATTTTCATAGAAATCTCACCATATTAGTTATTTTAGGAATTATTATATGATGACTAAATTTAAATACTTGAATATCATGGTTATGGTTGAGTTTGATTGCGGATTGTGTGGATTGATTGTAAAAACTTGAGATGTAGCTAATGGGTTATCTAGATAAAATCAACTGGTTTGCAGTGTGAGTTATTGATGTGTATTTGCAGGTTTTAAAATTTTAGGTAAGCTCCTGCATAGAGAAAGTGTTGCTGAAATTTCTTTAAAATAGGATATAGTGATAATGTTATTTTTTTTTTTATCAAATCTGTTTAGATGAGGAAAAGAAGGTTAGTAAAGACAAAGACAAATAAAAGCGTTATTGGTTCTTCTTGTAGTGCTTCTGATGAGTATGAGCAGTCAGTTCCGCTAAGTGCCGACCATGACGAGGCATTTCGAGCACCCTTTCTCAATATAGACTCATTGAGTGCAAGTGCGACTTATAGAGCGGGTGTCCCTTCTGAGTGGGATGTTTATACAAAAAAGTATATTGCTTACTGGAAGCCCGAACATGACATGTAAGTTTGTTTTCATGCTCGATGAAAAATTAAACAACAATGGATAAAGTTTGAATAATTAATTTTAATGAACGAATTGAAATTCAAGTTTACAAAAGTTGGGGATGAAAGTGCCTCTGTTTCATTGAAGTCAGTTTTTCAAAAATCCTGAATGGAAGCCTATAATTGTGCTTGGTTCAAAAAGTTCAAGATTAGTATATACATAAACAATTATTTTTTGTAATATTTAATTCGATTAGTTTTTTAATTTTAATAAACTAATTATTTTATAAAATTGACATTTAGAAAAAAATATTATTGGAAGTAGGCTGACAACGGTGTAATTAAGAAAGTGTGAAAGAATCATAGAGTCATTAGGTAAGATTGAATTCAAATTGTGATATATTTTTTAAAAAATATTAAAGATTTATTTTTTGTTATCTTATTCTATTTTTTATGAACCAGGTTGCATGATTTTTTTTTTTTACGATGCCAAAAAAAAAGCAAAGAAAAATGCAAAAGATAAAGGTTTTCCAAGTTTAAAAGACATGGCCATTTGGAGGGATTTCAAACCTCCGCACGTCATGAAGAATATCTGGGCACTTATATCTAGCATGTGATTTTAGTGTGTTTCTTGAGGCGGTCACAGTTTGGTTCGGAGAATTGAGCCAAATAGATTCATGGTTTTATGTCCACGTACACTGATAAATCCACTCAATTTATTTCACATGAAAGTGGATGGTAAGATTCTATTTTATATGATATATATTTTTAAATTGTTGTATTGTATAAAAGTATTTAACTAACAATAATTTTCTTTAGTAGGCTACGGTGCTTGGGCGTGATCCAAGATCGAACAACTTTTTATTCAAACCCACGTGCAGAAGGAGGACAAAAAGAAAAGAGTACAACAACTTGAAGATAGTCGTGCCTAGAAGTTCGTGGTAAGTAGGATTTGAACTTTTTTTAGTTATTATTTTTTTCCAGAAAACATACAACACACTGATTGGATTAGAGATACATGGACGATCCTTCGACTCATCCAGAAATTCATCTTGATATGTAGTTGAAGGCTTGGTTTACCGATCAACCTGATAGAAATAGGGTTTACAGTATCTCCAATACTACAACTGAGAATATACGGGTGGGTCATAGTGTTTCGACCTTTGAGACCATACAATTTAGGTCTAGCTAGCAATCATCAGTCGTCTAAGTGATTATATGAGAACATGTTCAAGCTGAAACGACCAAACTAAGGGATGAATTAAATGTTGTCAAGTAGCTATTGACAACTCTCACTGATGCTGCTTGTGCTCCACCTTGTCACCCTCCTGGATCCAGTGAAGATCCACCTTCGTCTTTTCCTTCAACTTTTGTCCACTACATAGATAAATTGTATTTAATAATATTTTTAAAATAATAGTACAAATTTGCTTTTTTATTTTATTTTAATTATGTTTAAGTTTTCTTTTTTATTTTAATTTAATCTTGTTTTAATTTTTTAAATAATTACATATAATACCGACATAATTACCATCGGTTTATTTCGTTGGTAACATACATATAATTACATATAATACCGACATAATTACCATCGATTAATTTTGTTGATAATATTTTATAATCACAGATGAATTTATCGACAAAATAATTGCTGGTAATTTTTTTTGTTTGGGACGATAATTCTTTTAATAAATCTATTAATAATTATATTCTTGATAGAATAGAAATCAGCAAAGATATATTTTCGACGGTATTTTTGCATTCATAACTCTGTCGGTAATCGTACTTCATTTGACATAATATTCCAACGACAGTTTGCTATTTCATGGTAGTGTTGCACCAGTCATGAAACATTCAGGTTGCAGGTGTTGATGTACAGTATCATTCACGATAGGAGACTGATAAGGATCTAATATTTCAAAAGATCTCTTAGCTTCAACAGTAAAGCCATCACACTTGCAGAGCAGGAGACGAGTGGATATATATATAACAAAATTTGGCTCATTAGTGAACGTAATCACCGAGCATAACCATAACACTCAAACCTAACTACAGGAGGATTAATAAAATCATGGCATCAATTAATTAAACTTGGTGCGTTTATTAGGATTTTGATAAAAATGAGACTCGAATGTAATTAAGATCTCATTCTTTTTATTCTTGGAAGAATATTACTGAGCTAAAGCTGAATGATGATTTTTATTGATGATTTTCAAAGAAATTACCCTTTAAATGGAGAATCAAATGTGATCTGAATCAATTTATTGGAGAATAATAATAATTAACGTTTGGAATTGCCTTGGTAATTAACTGTAGATGATTTTGTTGCGTGTAGAATCATGTATAAGAAATAAGAAAAGGTATCCGGAGATGACTTGCAATTAAGATGTTTATTAATTTAACCATTCTGATTAATTGGCATCTTAATTAATTCATACATTTAACCAACAAAATCAAGTATTGCGTCAGCTAAATATTCTTAATTTGGACCATTGGCTAGCTAGCTAGCTAGGAGTAGAATATATGGTGCACCTAAACTCGGAATGGAAAGGATTAAGGGGCATGATCAGCACAAGGGTGCCCTTGTATATTTTACGCCTCATTGTTTCGTAAAAAAGGCAAAAAAAACACAAAACAAAATCTAATTGCATGCATCAGCCACAAGAGAGAAAGAACAGCAAACAATAAAGAATGGATGTAGAGAAAATTAGTGAAGGTTCATATATCGTAAGAGCCATTAGCGAGTAGAAAAGGCCGTGGCATGGGGGAAAGTAGGTCAATGGCAATTACGAATAAGCTGAGATTCACATCAAACAAAAAGAGAACTCCCCAATATAATTAATAGGCTTGTTGTATTCGTCCTTTACAACAATAATTAGGTTGGCTTTGGTAACATTAATGGAGGGTAAAAACATAGGTCTAATTAATTAAATTAATCAATATTTGGATGATGGTCTGCCATCATTGAAAAGGAAACCTATATATATATATATATATATATGATCATTTTCTACTTGCGATAAAGATCAAAAGCAAGATCATAAAATAAATTTGGCATGATCCACGCGGCACTAAAATCCAATAATCTCTGTCTCACATGCCTAGCAAGCATCGCCAATGAGAGCTGCTCTATTTGCGTTTTCTTGCATGGAAAAATAAAACCCTAGTCTTGAAATATTAAAGCAATGCTCTACTAACTGAGTGCCATCATGCAGGCACCTCTCTCCCCCATTATATCAGCATATCAACCAAGAAATTTGAGGACAATGAGAAGACAGACGGCACCACGGATATTGTTAATATACCATTGAAAACTTTTTACAAAAGATCACATAATAAGACACAGATTTAGGGGGTGGAAAGCACAATTATATATAGTTTGAAACATCTAGGATTTATTTCGGCACCCATTATCCAAATCCTTCGTTGAGATTTACCCTTCAACCGACTCTTTTCATTAATAATGAACCAAAAACCATTTATTTCCACCTTTTAACTTGCTTGCAATTGACATCCAAATGGTCCACGTATTGCAAGTCAATCATGTTTCATTTTACTGTCCACTTTGTTTTGTTATATCATCATTTATGTTTCTGGCTACTTTGTTTCATTTATGAGGCATGCATATTGTAGGGCAAAAATTGCAAAGTTTAGTTTGATGTGATGTGATGTGATGTGATGTGATCTGATGAAGATATTTATCATGCAATATTAACAATCGTAATAAAGCTAAACATGTAAACAAAACTGATTGAGTTTTCCACCATGCACATAAATTAACTACATATATACAATAGCATTAAATATATAGATGGCCGGTGGCCCGTGATGGGTTGATTTATATATATATATAAACTATGTTAAAGTGTTGCAAACATGATTTAAAGCAAAATAAAATTTCAAGTTATATACCTTAATGCTCAAGGATGAATATGAAAGAAAATGAAAAATGAAAAAAAAAATCCTGATCCAATCCGAGTTAACATGGAAAACTTGTGACTCCGATCGTGAGGTCAAAACTTCCTCGTAGAACGCATATAGAAAAAATAAATAAACTAAAAATTTAATAAACTTGAAGTTGAAGGCTGAAATTGAGAAAAAAAATAGATGTATAAAATGATTAAAAAAAAGAATATTGATGTCAACCCAGACTAACATTTCATACTCGTGACTCGGATTATGAGACGAGGTTGTTCGCACAAAAAAAAAGTAATGAAACTCAATCCTCAACAACCCAAGGCTGAGGCTGAAAATCAAAAAATAAAATCAATTTAAAAAGAATAAAAAGACACTTAAAAGAATGAAGAGTAAATTTGACATAAAAAAAATGTAAAAATCATAAGTCATTATGAGCTAGCATGGCAAATGTGTGACCCATACCATGAGACTAAGATATCATAAAAGCAAAACAAATAAAAATAAAGATGCTTAGTCTTCAATAAACTTAATGTTAATAATGAAATTAAAAAATAAAATCGATGAATATATATATATATATATATATATATATATATATAAGATTAATATCGATTTGGGTTCAAATTTCATACCCGAAACATGAGATAAGGATCACCACACTAAAAAAATTTACGAATCTCAATTCTAAATAAATAAAATATTGAAGGATGAAGTAAAAAAATATAATTTTAAAAAAGGAACCAAGGGAAAAACAATTAAAAGAATAAAGGTCAAATATAATATAAAAATCAAATTAAATCAAATGATAAAGGATGTAATCGAAAAAAAATTAAAAAAAAACAATCAAATGTAGGACAAAATTTGGTATAAATGCCAAATAGAATAAAATGCTAATCGATGAAATTGGAAAAATAAAAATAAAAAATAGAATTCAAAACAAATAAAGTGCAATCAAAATAATAAGATCCACCATTGATATAAGAAGAAAATAGAGAACTTTTAATTTTGGTTAGGCTGACATGTTTTTCGAGGGGAAGAGAGAGAAAAGAAAGGGAGAGAGAAAAATCCAACTACCACTTAACAACTACAAGAAGTGTCATGCACGTTGTCACATGAATCATTAGTAAAGACGGCGATTGCCTGTTTTTGACTTCTGGGAGGTACAACACGCATCACTCAAAAGGTGCTTACAACAACTTTTCTCTTTTTTTTATTTGATTTATTAAAATACCCAAATGCTCCACCCAACATGATATTAACAAAGAAACCATAACAAAAGGACCAAAAAGCCCCTCATACTAGGCTATAGTTTTTTTTTTTAATTCTAACGGTACCTTATTACTTAAACCATGCTAAGAAAGTTAAAAAACCCAAAATGCCCCTACCTAAAGAGTTAAAGATATTTAACTTTTATGGGTATTTTATGCATTATATTGTGCAAATAAAAGGCTAAAAGATCATTTTATCCCCATTCAATCTTGTAATGATAAATGAGTCCGGTGAAAAAAAAATACCCCTACAAGCAAGTTATATGGTTTCAATTATGGAGGGAAAATGATAAAATTACTCTGTGAATCCATAGTAAATTTTGATTTTGTGCGCAATGTATTTCTAATCTCTTTTAGCTTTTATTTTAACTAGAGCATTGGCCCCGCACTACGCCGCAGGTTGGATTAATTTTTTTAACCTAAAAAAATATTTAAGCATTGTTAAAGTGTTTTCTAGCAGAAAAAATAATCTTGAATTCAAAATCTAATACTCATTGGATGACATCTTTTTTAAAAATATTAAGATAATAGTATATTGGATCAGCTCGGGTCAATTACCTTGCTAAACATGCAATCCAAGTCTTGAGATTGTGATAGCTCTATAAAAATTAAATAAAAATATATATAAAATCCAAATTCACAATCAACCTAATGTTGAATAACGGAAATTGTCATAACCCATTTATAAGTTATTTCCCAAAATTCATTTTTTTCTTGAAAAAAAATCATAAAAAAAGTCATAATAACAAAAAGACTGGCGATGTGGCAAAAAAGTCATAATAACAAAAAGACTGGCGATGTGGCAAAAATTGGCTGAAGAAGATCTCAGGTACATACGAAAAAATGAGGCTGAAATTTTGGACAAGATTTGGAGCATAATAATACCTCGTTGTACCAAAGACTAGAGAGATAATGCAGATTCAATGTCAAATTAAATGATTATTGGACGAATCTACATAAAAATTAAGCAAAGAGACATAATTAGATTTTTAATAGGCAATTTGATTTAATAATGGGCCAAATTAAAGGTTAATTATATTTAAGAATTAATTTGGGTCAAATTAAAAGATTTAATTAGGCGCAAGAACTTAATTATGCTTTCAATGAGTCAAATTAATTTTATTAGGAACTTAAATTGGTAAAAAATTAAGTTCGGGGGCCTAATTTGAGCTTAATTGAGAAGATTAGAATTTTAAAAGATCAAATTTAATTTATACAAAGTCAATTGATTGAAATCAGGGGTAAAATCACAAGAAAATCAAAGTTTAAGGTCAATTAAGGATCGAATTGAAAAAATTTATAGCTAAGGACCTTTTTGAAGAAGGTATTAAACTTCGGAGACTTAATCTGGTGGAAGACATAGATGAAATTGAAATTTTAATGGTAAATTGAGACTCAATTTGCATAAATCCATAACCAAGGATCATAATGAAAAATACGCTGAAATTTAGGGCTGAAGTTGAAATTTATCAGGAGCGAAATTACATAAAATCAAAAGTTTGGAGTCAATTAGGGATGCAATTGAAAAAAATCAAAAGCCAAGGGAATAAATTGAACGTTGTTCAAATCCCTAAATTAAAATCTTAATATCCAAAACAACGTCATTTCATTTAAGAAAAGCAACTCGTTTTAACCAAAATAACGTTGTTTGTCCAAACAATAACCAAAAAAAAAGAAGAAGAATAGATCAAACACCACCATGATGGTCTAACATTGTTTCACACCCTAGAGCAGGCCTTCTGGCCGACTACCCTAATAGCCGCCGCAACACCACCCCAAAATGGCCAACTCGACCATCCTTAAGCAGTCAATTTTCATAGTTCATGATTATACCTTTGAGCCAACGGTTATGATCTTTTTCAATTGAATTAAGGGTTAAGATTTATCTTGAATGGAGATAAAATGTCTCTCTTCCACCCCTAATAAATAGGGTGGATTCCTTGGCATTGAACATCAAGAAATTGAAGGCTAAAGTTGGAGAAAAAAGAAGTTAAGGACCACAATTGGCATTTTTTAGAAGAACAATCGAGATTCCTTGAAAGATCAATTATATGTTTAAGGAATTTATTAAGTGAATGCAGCGGTCGATAATAAACTACAATCATTATACATGCCACAAAAAGATTTGACATCTAAACATTCCCTCCAACCATGAACATTTATAATGATCAGAGCAACTGGTCCGGCAGAGAAGCAGTACAAGTAGCCAACCCCACAAGGCATTTTAAAAAAATAAAAATTAAAAACTTTTCGAGAATTGTTCACGACAGTTGTAGTAGTTATATTTTAAAATATATTAAAATAATATTTTTTTATTTTAATTATTAACATTTTAAAACAATAAAAAATAACTAAATATTAAAAAAATACGGTCGAAATCAAACACCCCTAAAAATTGGATGGCTGAAGGAAAACTGATAGTGTAGGAGTGATGAATGATGCTGTGAGTCGGAAACCAGTCGTGGATATTTTTCACGCTGATCATACAGCACCCCCAAAAGTCACACCTTGACTTTACCTTACCTGACTAAAGACGCTCATCAAGGGCTGTAGTGTTTAATAATATAAAATTTCTTCTTTTTTTGTTTTATTTTTTTAATTAAAACAACGTGTTTATTTGTTGGAAACAAAGACAAATTTCTCATTAAAAAATCAATAAATACATCAAGATTATATCTATCTTTTATAATAGTTATCTTAATATTTTATATCCATGATAATCTAATTATAAAATGTTAATTTTATTTCATTCAAATTAAAAACTATCATAAAAAAACTATATTTTACCAAATATATATATATATATATATTAGATTTATAATAAAATTTGTATGTGTCATGAAGAAATACATATGAATACCAATTACTAATTTGATTAATTATTATTATTATTATTAGACTGCAAAGCAATGATTGGTTTCTCTTTATAAATATAATTAAACATGGTTTTTTGCATCTATTTAATTGGCGATTGATAAATTTACTTTAATTGGTGATTGATAAAATAAATGATGAGACTTGACTTTCCTCTGTTTAATTCCCTCTCCTTTGTACTGTGCTACTACATAGCATCTTTTCTAACCCTGAAATTAATGAAATGAAATGTTCTAAAATAAAGCTAGCAAACAAAAGGTGGATTGGAATCCTCCAATGAGATGTGGTATATAATTGACTTCAAGAAAGAAATGAAATGTTCTACAACAAAGCTTACAAACAAATCTTTATAAAAAAAAATTAGATTAATATGGGTGTTCGGTTAGCTCGTGTGTATCTCGACTAATCTCACAGACCCTGAAGTTAATGATCATATAAACTTTCAGTGGCTCTAAGATTTGTGGGACTCGAACTGATAATCTCTGAGAAACAAATTCAGGATCTAACTATTTGAACTATATTCCTCAAAGTTAAAACTCTATAAATTTATTTGATACTGTAAAAATAGTTACATTAAAATATTTTTTGATAAAAAATATTTAAAACGGGACATCCCACGAGAGTCCTAAAGAGGGAAAAAAAATGGAGAAATGAGTGGTGAAGAGAATGGGACGGTGGTGGTGCTATAAAATGCTACTCCATGAGTGTGCTAGTTCTCATTTCACCAATGGCGATTTCTTGGGTTTATTCCTAGGTGGTCTAACAAGTGCCATGTGGCGGCCTATGAACCAGTCTTTTTCTAAAATCTATGCCCATCATCATGTTGTTGGGGTGCGAGGATGCTGGCCTTTGAAAGGTTAAACACAACATTTGATGATAATCTTGATAAATTAGCTCTAATCAAAGTGATTCCAAGATTCCCTAATGGTGCTTCGCCACAGCATCCAATTGGCTTCTCGGCCACAAATTCTGGGACTAAATTAGCGATCTTGCTTCAATTAACGTGGCAATATCTGCATCTTAAGTGTGGTATTAGGCTTCTAGTGTTGTTCCTCTTTCTGGAAGGAAGATAAGGATCTGCTATCTTGGTCACTAACGACAATTTTCTATATGTTTTTGCACAGTTCTAGACCCCCCCGAATAATACAAGAGAATTTCGAAAAGGCTGGTCAAGTCACATGATGAAAAAGAAAAGGAAAAAAATAATTGAGTGTGGTTTTTCTTGGCCCAGCAAACTGAGGAATCTGGGTTCCAATATCATCTTGTGATTATCGAAACATTTATCCAATGATCATCATAAAGGTCAGAAGAATCTTCACATGTCCAGAGATGATTGGGTGCTAAACGATCTCCACTGGATTTATATTTTTGCCTAAGATCCCTCCATTGAAGGAGCTCCATGCGCCTCTTCACTCCACCGCGGATCCATCGTACAGTGCTAAGAAGGCGTTGCTGATTGAGAAACTATGAGGTATTTCTTGCAGAGCTTGACAGTATTCAAAGTCTTCCACGGATAAATATTCAGCACCGACAGATAGAAGGCACTCACACAAGTTTATACCATGAACATAGAAAAATGAGGGGAAATCACCTTTCATTAAAATAGAAATCGAGATGCTTCTCCCCAATTGACTATGTTTTATCAGATAGCAGAATTTTCAAGACCAGCATCGAGATATGTCTTGCTGTCGCAAAATCTTTGTCGCACAGACAACTAGTGGATTTGCCATCAGGTTTCTCCTATACTGGCTAACATGTTCACGGTGCTTTTGTTTTGAGGTGGTCGCCATCTCTCGCCATGAATTCCAGACAACTTTTTGGTGGAATCATAACCGGGCTTTCTTAGATGTTAACTAGATTATATGCCTGTGCTACATTGCTTTCTTATGATTTTTTTTTAAATATAAAAAAATACTAAGTCATTACTATTTCTTTCTAGAATAAAAAATATAAATTGTGAAAGAATGAAACTTGGTTTACTTGATATGTATAAATCTGAATAACTAGTAAAAATATAATTTTAAAAAAATATTCATGACAATATCTCTTTCTAAAAAATATCAAAATAATAATATATTGAATCAACCCAATTAATTTATCAAATCTGCAACTTAGATTATTAAGTCATAATAATCTCATAAAAGACAAATTAAAACAAATTTGAATTTATATTTCCGATCAATTCAATATTGAGAGATGAAATTAAAAAACAAATCTATTAAAAAATGACAAAAATCCACAACTCGATTTATGAGATCAAGATAACTCCATATAAAACAAGTTAAAAAATTTAATTTTCAGTAAATCTAATGTTGAATGATAAAAATAAAAAATAAAAACAATGAAAAAAGACACTAAAAAATTACCTAGATTAATTTGCTAAGCTGATTAATTTGCTAAGCTCATTACCCAAGTTATAAGATTTGAAAATAAATTATAAAATTTAATTTTTAATAAATAAAATATTAGAAGATAAATTAAAATAATTATCAATATCTTGTGATACGATACTAGGTAAAAACACCTAATAATAATTTCCATCTTTGAAATTACAGGTGCATTCCCACAATTCAGAATATTTTGTTTGTCTTAAACAGGACAGAACAGCGACTTTTTTACCAAATAAGATCTTCAAGTTCAATTCCTTCCATCACGATTCCATTCACTACATGAAGATGACCATCATTCAGCTAAATGATGTTTGCAGGCTTTTAAAGGCCGATCTTTGCTTCAGAAATTAATAAATATATCCTTGCTAGAATTAGGTCAATGAAACCAAAGGACGGCTTTTCACTGCGTCTGATTACAATGGATTCCTATTCACGTCTTTGTACAGCAAATATCGTGAACGGGTCTTACCAAGTGCAGCGTACCTGAAAAGGTAGCAAAATATATCATTGTGTATCAGATTTGGGTTCGCAGGAGGAATAAAAATTCGTGCTTGCAGGGAGAAAGAAGGCTATATTTTTCTCACCATTGGGGTACAAAGGGGGCCATCCAAATGGCATCCCCAGATTGAACTGGGTACCTGTAATAAAACAAAGTATATTGTTAAGCTACAAGAACAAATTTTTTGAGAAGTTGCAGAAAACAGACTAGCGGGAACAACCGAACCGCATATGCAAGCATAAACCAATGAGTTAAGGAAATGTTTCAACAAAAGAAGTTCCAGAAGCACTGAGAACCCACTTAAAGCTTGAGTGTATTGTTAAAGATGCATGCACAGACACGCATATACTTACCAACAAAGGAGCTTCCCAGCTGAAAACAAAATATCATATATTGAATATAAATCTCAGATTTTTCTTTTTCCTTTTTCCCTTTCTCTTCCTTTTCTTTTATCTTTTTTCTTGTAGTTTTTTTTACGTAGACAAAAGGTCCACATCTTTTGACTAATACATTTGAAGCAGTTTATAAAAATGTTCTATCGAAAAGCTTCATAGCATTGGAAACAGGACTTTTAAAGTGCTTTAGAATGTTAAAAAATTCAGAATCTATCATATAGGCATTTAAATAGATAGCATTAACACCAAATGGTTCTGGGGATTGTTTAAGAATGGCATTAATTATCTGAGAATCACAACTCTTGATTAAAATTCTTACCAGCTATCACCCAAACGATAAATACCCTGTCCCTCTAATAGCAGCAAACCATGCTGATTATAATGCACCTCCTACAAAGCAAACATGCAAGTGAGAAAAACGAAGAACATTATTCAAAATTCACATCACAAATTCAAGGGATATCAGCCAGAAGAAGCTGATAGTTCCTTCTGTATGTCAGCCAGCCAAAATTTCACATAACAACTGGGCACATATGGTTCGAGAAACATGACACTTCAAAGATTATTGCATCATGAAGATGAACAGGCAGTTCATTTTAAATTATTTCCCTAAAATAAGTTCCTTCTGTAAGTCAGCATTTGGCTGGACCTCAGACTTCTTAAAAACTGGTATTCACATTCTTTGGATTTTTAGGCCCTCTAAAGAATTCAATCAGTACAGTGGTGAAACAATATAACAAACAACACTTACAACCTAAGATCTTGAAACAAATTATGGAGTTTCAATTGCCAAACAAGGAAAGCATACCTTCACATTAAGGAATTCTCCAGGTTGAAAATCCATTATCTGCACACAGGGAATCATACCAACCAAGAATCCAGCTTATTAGAAAGAACACAACAATTCAGAAGTTTGTCAGGTCAGAAATGTTTATGATCCAATATTTCATCAATACTACCATAGAAGTTTCCTACATGATGTGAGAAAAGGAACCTGCACATGGCAAGTGATTATATGCATGGAATTCAGAACTCTTGAATTGAAACCATAGGATTGGGAGTTTCTAACAATTTCAGAACAACATTCCAGTACTGCACCATAATCTTAAATTTCTTGTCAAGGTATTGTACAGTGTAATATTTGAAGCATCGAGATATTGAAGATCCTACCCTACTGGCCCTTTTAACTCCGCAACCGACAACTTGTGCGATGTTTAAAGCATTAAACTAATTCTGTAAGGACTTCTTGCATCCAAATCTTTTGACAAGGTGAAACGTGAGGCAAATAAATAGCTCATTCTATCATCAATCCACATTCTCATTGCTTCCAATCAATTGTGATTCATGTGTGCAAATATTGCTGGGAAGCATGCAAATGATATGTAGAGGTGCTGATCAAAACAGCTACTCAACCAAACAGGTTCATTAATCAAAGTTACTGTGTGCAGAGATATCTGAGTGTATAATTTCCAAAAATTGCTTATAAGTGCACACAAATTTTGTCCAATTCCAAACCCTACCTATGAAAGCAATCTAAACTAATCTGTGAAAAAGTGCATCTCAGAAAGATAAGTTCCTCGGCATTTTTTCAAAATTTTAACCTACTAAAGTATGAAGATCGAAGGCTAGGAAGCAAACTAAGGCTTACATGGATATTGAAGTCATATGGCAATGATGGAGGCAGAAGCTTTCTGAGTTCAAAAACCTGTCAAGAAGTATAGAGTGAGCAATATTGTCGCATGTGCACATGACTAACCAAAATTTAATATAATAATAACAGCACAATATGCTCAGGACGAGTTATAAGTATATCTACATTTATTGTTTGCTAAAGAAAAACACATATTTGTGTGTCATAAAATCCAAGTACCTTACAACAATAAGAAAAAAAATTGAAAGGTACCTCGCCTGGAGTTTCAAGAAGTGGCTGCTGGTCTGTTGAACCAACAATTTGCTTAGTAAAATGATTTTCAAGAGGAGAATACCTAACAGGAACAAGAAACCCTTTTAGTAAACATAATTATTAAGGAGAATATAGTAACTAGACTGCACTAGCAAGAAAATACTAAACTTAATGAAAGACACCTTTTTGACAAGCCTGATCAAACAGATATCTAAATAATAAGCCCTGCACCAACTTTCCCAGTCTTATTAATGTCTGGATATTATGAACTTAGATGCCACCATAAAGATGCTTAAAGCAGAATAAAATTTAAATAAAGCAATAGCGAAGGTGAGACAGCTGTGCATTCAGTCGATCACACTTCGAAAAGAAACGAACCTGCGTTCAAAGACAACTAGAGTAGCTGATGCATCACACTCCAGAGAATGTTTGGAATTTGGGGCTAGATAAGCATATGAATCCACCTATAAAACAAAAGGTATAACATCAAAATCTGCCTTTCAATTTCAAACTTGCTTTTTGTCAACTCTACCAAAATTCCACACGCATTCCTAATGTCCATACGCCCTAAATTCATAAATCACACTTGCCATCAGTTGGTGGTGGGCACCAGATGCATTAGTCAGAGTTGCTGAACCCTGAACCACGAACAAGAACCTAATGATTTAGGAAGTATGGTTTAGCCAGGATTGTAACAGATCAACTCCATTGATAAATAGAAATTCATTATAAGAAAAAAAAAAAAAACTATCCTCACCTCTCTACATCATTTGGAGGGAGTCCAGACTTTGAATTTTCTGCACATGTTAGAGCTTATGTCAGCAAGCAAGCAAGCCAAATTAGTGGAAAAGCATAATAAGCTGCATCACATTTTTCACTTGAAAGTCACATAGAAGATGAATGATTCATAAGTGTACTATACGTAAGAGGGAAGTGGGTTCACATCACATGCTGAAGAGAGCCCACAGATTTCAAGGCTTCTAAATAGTAAGAACAAGAAGTGCCTCAACTATACCCACGTAGGGTGGCGTGCAGTTTCAAGAGGAAGAAAAACTCAGCCAAATCAAATAAATGCAATTACACAAATCCTACAGGATTAGAGTTTCTGATTTTTATGTTTTTATGAGAACAGAATTCTGCAAAAATCTAAAGATGATAGCCAATTTCAACAAAGAAGGAAGATATGCAGCTGAAGCCAATACCAAGGTTGGGCAACAACATTCAAGAAAATATGTGCATAAAGATAGAACTTGAACACAATCCGGTAAAATGCAATAATAGTCAGTGAGAGAGGGAGCACACCTTGCATCTTTGCTAAGTACATCACAAAGTGGGAACCCATAGCTGGCGTAATTAGATATGCCCCTAATGTATTTGTCCTGTCATGTATAAATTTGAATGACTCACTAAACCACCACCCAACATGTGGTAAGACATGATTTCTTCATATAAATCAATGAACCCAAAAAAACAAAGCAAAGATGAAAGTAGTACCATCCTGGTAAAGGACTGAATACATGACTTTCTGGTGTTATCAAAGCATGGTCTCCTTTATAAACACTACGTGTGAAACCTGGCAAGCCTGGATAACCATAACCAAAAACTTCAGCTAACTATACTTCTGATTTCTTTTTTAATTACAAATAAAATTAATTTATGACTTATTTCGCTCATATTTTTGTTTATTTGCAATTGATTTAACGAATTACATACATTTCTATTTAAATAGGATAGAATTAAAAAATGAAGATTGAGAGAGGAGAGAATAAACTGACCGACCGACCTTGAAGGTGAGAAGGGGAGAGCGTTGGATTAGTGACTTTCCAATATAGAGGTTTGGAGGAGGAGGAGGCGGCCGTTTCGGTTTCAAATAATGAAGGAGCAGAACAGAATAATCCTCCGCCATCATCACTCAAAGCTACATTCAAAAAATCTGAAAACAAACTCAAATCATGATGAGTTAAATAAATCAATAATAATAATAATAATAATAATAATAATAAAAACAGATGTACTGTACTTGATGATAGAGAGAGTAGGAGGAGGAGAGACGGTAGCGATGAAGTTAGCATATTTTTGTTCCGGCCTGTTAAATGAGCGAGTGTAGAAAAAAACCCAACTAGGAGAATCTGTGTAGCAGGAGGTTCAGTCTGAGCCTGAAGCGAGTAGTGGACTGACAAGAGTCGTGTCGAAGGACCACTGCCCAGTGACAGGGAGTGGAATCCGCTGTGGAAAAATATTGGTGCCTGCTGACTAGGAGAGAGAGAGACTGGATCTGACGTCTGAACTCTCAAGTGTTACAAGCGGCTGTTGCTGATTATTTAGCCACTCGTAGAATCTTCTATTATTAATTATTTATTTATTTAATAAAAACAACAAAATCATTATATTAACATTGTTTTTTTTAATCTTACTCTTTAACCCAAAAAAATTGTTATTCATAATTTTTTTTATTTTTTTATTAAGTTGTATACTTTGTCATAAATTATTTTTTTTCTAGATTTGAATCTTTAACATTAGATTTATTTGTTAATTTTTTTAATAAATTTAATTTAATCTCATGACTTAAATTGTCGGTTTAACAAATTGATTTCGGTTGATTTAAGTTTTTTTTATAGTGTTTTCTAATTGATTTTTTTAATCTTTTACAATTGAATTAGATAGAAATTGGACTTTGTTATTTTTTTCTAGTGGAGTTATCTCTGTTTCATAAATTTAGTTTTTTTTTTAAATTTTAACATTCAATATTAAATATATTTGAAACAAAGCTTTGTTTTTTTTTATTTTATTTTTATAAAGTTATCTGCATCACATAATTTAAATTATAGATTTGAAATATTAGCCCATTGACTTGAATTTTTTTTATTTTTTATTTAATATTTAATATTTAATATAGTTCAGATAAAAATTAGATTTTATAATTTTTTAAAATTTTCTTTTTATTACACCTCCCCACCGGGCATCTAGCGTTCCATCTGGTCCTTCTGCCTTCCTCAATGTACTAGAAACGGAGCTTTTATTTGCTACAAAAGCTGGAGTTTTGTTGTTCAAGCTGCTGGAAATGGCGGCCCTTTCTTTTAGTCCTTGGGTTACAAGTGTAGCTTCCTCCATCATCGATCGCAAGTACGACAACACCATCATTCTTGGGAATTGAAGAAGCTTCTCTCGCACTGGCCTTGCCCGTACGTAATATTCCCACTTTCACTGCCCTTGTTTATTGATCATGCATGTGCGAACAAATAAGATAGTGTGGCTTTGTTTTCATTTCAGCTTTTCGTTCATCCATTCTTGAAATCAATGCTATACACCGCTCAAATTGGAGTAATTATTGGATTATAAAAAAAAAAATTGCAGCTCCAAGTACAGCAGGAGTTAATTATGTCTTACCGAATAGCTGCAGCAGCTGATATTCTCATAAGAACACCAACAGTGTTCTAGAAGTTGAGAGCTGTCAACATCAAGAACAGCATTGGTTCGAAACATGTTGATTATCTGCACTTGTAACCTTGACTCCGAATATTAAAGAAGATGGGGGCTGCAGGTTTTATAACCACAATGGATCCTGACATTGGTTCTGAGCAAGTCAAGGGAACCACAATCACTATGCAAGTCCCTGCCATTATCCTGCGCAACATGCAATCTTCCAGAGTATGGCAAACTATTATTCAATAAGATATAATTACTATACATGTAATCATTTTGAATGCGTAGCTCTGCACTTATCCTCTTTTTTTCCCACACCGAATGCGTAGTATTCCCACAGGATCTATAAGTGATAGTACTTCACATTGATCTCATTTATTCCTATAATGCTTATTAAATTTCCTGGATTTATGGACGCCTGATGAAATGGCATTTATCCATACGTCTACAGGCTTTGTGGGAGTATTATAGCTCAAATACTATCAGGAGCAACAGTGGACAAGCTGCGAGATTTGCTGAAAGGGCAAGAATATTGGACGGAAGGAAAGCATTCCTTGTTCGGCAGTCACCAATTTTTGCATCTTATTCATCTAGAGGTCCCAATGTGAACAATGCACTTTTGCAAACTGCTGATGTCCTCAAACCAAATGTCACGGCTTCAGGATCCTCCATCTGGGTTGCTTGGACCCCCGACAGCGAAGGAGATCCTTCTATCAAGGGTACGGACACAGTTTTAAAGTTGTTCGATGGTAACCAGCATCACTTATGCCCTCTAAATTATCGGATGACTGGTCTCGATATCAGAATGCAAGACTTGGTATCTTCATCTCACCCGGCATTATTTGCGGAAGCAATGCCATTTTAAGCCCCTTAAGTTTGCAAATAGACACTGCAAAGTACTTTCAAGTGCATCATCTACTTCAATAGCAAGATGATGATGTTGATGATGATGTTGGTATATCTCTAGGAAGAAAGTAGCTAAATCTATGCTATCATTCTTCTTGGTTTTACTTTTTAATGCATTCATGCTACCATTCTTGCAGGCCAAAACTTTGCACTTGTATCCGGTATTGGCATGGCTGCTCCTCACATAGCTGGTGTGGGGGCCTTAATCAAGCAAAAACACCCTAGGTGGAGTCCTGCAGCTATCACATCAGCAATGATGACAGCAGCCAACATTTGACCATTCTGGCTCTCCCATTTTAGCACAACTAGGCAACCAACTAGCTCCTGCTACTCCGTTCGATTTTGGTGATGGATCCATAAATCCAGCTCTCGACCCAGGAGATCATATTCAATTCTCATTTTGAAAAATATGTCCAGTTTCTTTGTGCTGTTCCAGGTGTTGATGAAGGTTCTGTAAGATGAGCAGTAGGAACTGATTGTCCAACAAAGAAAGGTGATTCGACGGATTACAAACGTCAGTAGCAGGAAGTTTATAGAGTGACTGTGAGGCAACCATCAGGTGTAAACGTTACTGCCTCCCCTAAGTTTTTTTGATAAATTCCAAAGCTTCCAAGCATCTTAGGATTGTGTTGACAGCAAATAAAGGCATCAGAACTTACCATTTTGTTTGGCATCGTGATTCTGGCAGGCAGGAGAATATCAAAAAACCATCTAAACCCAATAGCTTAAGTTTTTAGATGAGGTTCCAGGATATGATTTATATTATTCTTTAACACACCCCCTCAAGTGAAAGCCTTTTGGGCTTGAAATTTGCATAAACTCATTTTACCTTATGCTTAATTTTTATCAAATAAATAGGGATGGTGAGATTCGAACTCGTGACCGCTTGGTCATCAAAGCTCTAATACCATGTCAAAGAACCATCTCAACCCAATAGCTTAAGCTTTTAGGTGAGGTTCCAAGATATGATTTATATTATTCTCTAACAGAGAATTGATGTTTTTCTTTGTTTTGGGGAAGAGAAATGAAGTAAGACATGCATGTCTTTATAAAATATGTAGTATAATTTTTGCATGCTTGCTTGAATGAGTAGGGCATAAAAATAGTGGTAGATGAGAACCAGCTAATTTGTAAAGGGAGTTTTATACCGCGAGTCACTGCAGGGTTTCATTTATCGTGGCGTTTGGATTTTACAAATTAAGTGTTTGATAAAAAGCCTAAAAGCAATGAAATACCAATTATCAAGATTAATTCTTTTAAAAAATTTAGCAAAGTTATAATATTAATTTGATAATAAAATTATCATATTAGTATTACAATGGCTTTCTAATCATTAAATAAAAAATAAAAGCAATTGTGTAAAATATAATCAAATAGTTTCTCAAAGACAATGAGAGAGTGAAAAAACAATCAAACATTAAAAGGATTTTTTGTGATTCTCCCTTGAAAACAATAGTGAACTAAGCAATTTAAGAATAAAAAAGATGATATTAATTAAAATTTAAATAAAAAATTAATTTCAAGTAAAGAAAAATAAGCGGGATGATATTAATTAAAATCCTAAAAAAATATCAAAATTTAAATTAAAAAAAAAATCATTGTTGAGCCTAGCAAACGATCTAAAAGCTAAGCCCGAACACTTGTGTAGTTTGAATGTTTCTGTTTCTATTAATTTAGCTGATCTTATTTTACTTGTGTGCAAAGAGGGAATTTGAGACATGTGATTTGTGAAAACAGTTGATATTTTCCAACAGGCAGTAAACAATTGGTAAATGAAACTGCCAACCAACCCTCCCAGGACTATTATTTGTTATCATGCAATCCACTACCATTCAGGAAAACAGCAACAGTGCTGTGCATGAATGAGAATTTTGCTCTTATCAAGGATACTGCAATAGCACAGGAGAAATTAGAACACGAAGCAAAGTTTGAATTTTCCCTACAGCTAATCATCTTTGGGGCCGGTGGATTTCTCATCCTGCCAGGTTGCTTGCCATTGCTTGTCATAGAAGGTTGTCTCCTCCAGCAACTTTTTTATGGTTTCTAAATCCTCATTCTTCCGTATTAGAAGCACTCCTACCACAGCTACAAACAATAGAGTTTTGCAGAAGAAGTTGCTCATCTGATCAACCAGACCAACACCAGTCAAGCTATCAACCAGGTAAGCCATGAAAAAACCAATCATTGCAGCACGGCCTGCATAATAGAATACATGAAACCACATTAAATAGTTTCTCATGAGCCAGAGGGGCTGTTTCCTCGTGAACATTCGAAGAAAACTATCTTAACAAACCATTGAGAAGTTCTGCTTCAGGCAGATGGAATCTTTTCATCCATGTCCACCATGGTATTATTGAGGTATCAAAAACAACAGGGTCGTTGTTGCTTGATGATTCTGGGTTACACTGGAGCCATTTCCTCCTCCTAGCCTCTGAAAAGATTAACAAAGCATGTAAATATATGCTGAGTAATACCATCAAGAGTTGCTAGAGATTGGATGTCAAGGAAATAATTACACAAATCAACTAACTACTTCAGGGCTAACATGTACCTAGAACAGAAAAGATATCGCTTCATTGATATACAGACATGAACTCTGAACAGAATAGATACTACAATACAAATCATGTTATGGCATCCGCAATAATATATTACCTTTATACTGACTGGAAAGATTGGTTGAAGATGAATAATGAATAGACTTGTACAACGTTACAACGTTCTATACAGACATGAACACAAAAATAAATCAAATCTTTTAGCACATGTTAGCGACTGCCTCACATATCATAAATATAATATTCCCAACATCGAGGAAAAAGAACCACGAAAACACTAGTTATGCTATTCTGCATCAGTAAAAATAATAAAAGCAGTTCCAAATGCGAACCAACAATTCTTTATAAATTTGGTATCCTTAAGCACATCTTTCGTATATTTTGTGTATGATGCCAGTTGCCACATTCCTCTCTGTACAGAGGGATCTCATTTAAGTAGCAAAGCTCGTGCAATCAATACAATGATGGTGGCAACGCACTCTTTCTTCACATAGCATGCGAATTCATATCACAAACCCGGGACATAACAATAAGATGCACACTGGTTCCGCACACCCATTATTCCAAGCTGTTGGATGAGTAGTTCCTATCTGGAGTTTGGACCCATTCATCCAGCAGCTCGCAGAAATTGGTCAAGTTTGGACCCTCTATGTGATCTGTCAGTCACAAGATTTAATTTTTACAAGATCATTGGTGGCACACAACACTCACTATAGGTCAGATCAATCTTTTTTTTAACGTAAAAAAAAGAATATCTAAACATTACTAACGTGTTTTATAATAATAAAAATTTAATCATAAACTCAAAATATAATAGTTATTAAACGATATTTTAAAAAAAAAAAACATATTGATACAATGTCATATTAGATAATATTTGTTTTTAAATATTGAATTAACAACATATTAGATCGACCTGAGTTAACCTTTCAAATCTTTTAACCATGGTCATGAGAACATAATAACTCTATAGAAACCAAATCAAAATAAATTATGAAAGTCAATTCATAATCAATCTAATATTGAAGGAAAAAATTGAAAAAAAAATTAAATTAAAAAAAACCAAAAAACTACACGAGTCAACCCGAAATAACATGTCACACTAGCAACTCAGAAAATGAGATTAAGATAACCCCATGAAAAGAAAATAAAAATAAAAATAAGAAGCTCAATTTTCAACTAACCTAATTTTTAAAAATGAAATTAAAAAAAACATAAAAAAATAACCCAAATCAACTTGGGATAACATGTTAAACCCGCGACCTGAATCATAAGATCATGATAACTTCATAAAAAGCAAATTAAAAAATTAAAAAAACTCAATTTCCAACAGATCAATGTTTAAAGATGAAATCGAAAAAAAAATTAAAGCCATGAGACTAGGATAACTCAACAAAAAACAAATTAAAAAAATTACGAAACTCAATTCTCAAACAACCTTATATTGAAGGATAAAATTGAAAAAAAAAACTAAATAATTAAAAGAAAATTGAGTTATTGAAAGGTGAAATTGAAAAAAAAATATATCAATTAAAAAAAACAAAAAAAAATGAATTGAGGTTTAATTGTCAAACTCACGATATGGGTTATGAGATCATGATAATTGATAGGAAGGAAAAAAAAAACTAAGAAGCTTAATTGAAAAAATATTCAATTAAAAAAGAACTAAAAAATAAACAGGATCAACTCGGGTTAACCAGTCAAACCCGCGACTTGGATAATGATATCAAGATAACCTCATAAAAAATTAAAAAAACTATAAAGCCCAATTTTTAACCAACATAATATCATATGATAAAATAAAAAAGTCAATTAGAAAAAGGCACCTCCAAAAAATAACCCGAGTCAACTCAAGGTAAAACATGAGTTATAAGATCAAGATAAATTCATTGAAAATGATCAAAAAAAATACAAAACTATAATTGTAATAGATCAAATATTGAACCAACATAATATATAAAATAAAAAAGTCAATTAGAAAAAGGCAGCCCCAAAAAATAACCCGAGCCAGCCCAAGATAAAGTATGAGTTATAAGATTAAGATAAATTCATTGAAAATAATCCAAAAAAATACAAAACTATAATTGAAATAGATCAAATATTGAAGGTTGATATTGATAAAAATAAATAAATAAATCCATGAAACTGGTATATAACCAAAAAAAAAGTATAATTCTTTAAACAAGCAATATTGAAAGAAAAAATCGAAATCCAAACTAAAAAAAATTGGGTTTATGAAGGGTGAAATTAAAAAAATACAAAAACAAAACACTATTCTAGAAACAACAGTGCAGCCACTTCCATTTTTATTCCTTCTAAACATAAATTCACAAACACAAGCCACTAAGATGGTCATGACTTCTGCTAAGAGAAAATTTGCCTTAATTACTTAGTCCATGTCTCACCTAACAAATCCAATGGCAGATCAAACATTTATAGAACCATCTGTAAAACCATTGGATTTTCAGTTTTACACAATTGACTCTATTCAGCTGCAAATGATGTTAAATTTTTTTCCGAAGGAAACAAATTCTACAAAAACATGCAGAGAAAAGGAGAGCAATTCAGAATATCATTTGAAACTACAACGCACACACCCTTTGTTTTTCCTTAATTGCATGAGAACTAAGTGGCTAAAAGAAACAACAAAAACTCAATTAAGAAACAAAATTGCAGCACTAAGAATCCACAAACCAATCCATGCAAACAAGAAACTGGATATTAGTCATGAAGCAGATAATCACTCAAACTAGAATCCAAAACCCAATAAAAATATCTCACCAGCATCGATAACAGCATCCCAATCGGTTTTCCCATCTTTCTGAAACTGCTTCAAGTCCCAGGTCCCTGAAATCCACCTGGGGTCCCCAAATTTACTCACTTCAACCTTCTCCTCTCCCCCAGAAGCCACAGCTCCATTAGAGCTATTTTCAGCCACAGGAACTGAATCAGAAGACTCTGGTGTCTTCTGCTTCAATATTGGTTCCTCTACAGTGGCAGCGGAGGCTGAAACTCCAGCTCCTCCATTGTCTGTAGAGGCCTTGGGAGTGGATAGGAGAAAAGGACGGTTCGTGGGTCCGAGAGAGAGTGTCGATTTGTAGGTGAAATGGGGTTTGGAAGGTGGAAAGCGAGTTAGTGGCGGTGAGAACAAAGACATTGATATGGACATTGTTTTCTTGGTTAACGGAGCTTGAGCTTGAGCTTGAGCTTGTGTTTGTTTGTGTCAGTTTGGATCCAGTTATCCTCAACCTTAGAGTAGTATCTCCAATGGAAAAGCTAAATAGATAGTTAAAAATAAAAAATTAATATTTTAATTTTATTTTGCTTGTTTTTCATGTTCTAAAAAAAAAGTCAAATAAAAAATTAAAATTTCTTTTTTTTTTAATAAAAGTTATTCATACATATCTTTCAAATGTGCCAAAACTAACAAAGTGGGGCCAACAAAAAAATAAACCAATTAAATATAGCCATGTAGAAAAAAAATAACATTAAAATCATTAAAAAAAATAAAACACTTATTTATTCCACTCTAATAGAATTGGCTTTTCAAATGGCTTTTTTTCATTGGAACATGCATGGTAAAAAAAGCTATATTTATACTATTTAAAATGCTATTTTATCAATTTACCTCTTTAAAATAGCATCTCCCATTGGAGATGCTCTTACAAGTTACAAAATACATACAAATGAAAAATGGGGTTTTTGTAATTTAGGTTTCTTTTCATCATATAATGAAAAATGGGGTTTTTGTAATTTAGGTTTCTTTTCATCATATAGGCTGAATCACAGGAGAGTGAGTTAGGGCTGAGCATTTCCGGTTCGATCCGGTTTTGAACCAAAATAAACAACCAAACTGATTTTTTTTTAATTTTTTGAACCGAACTGAACCGAAAACTGGTTTAAACCGATTAATTTCGGTTCGGTTCGGTTTTTCCCCTTCCAAACCGTTTCAAACCGAAATTATTCCAACTTGTTCACAATCCAAAAAAAATCCCTAATCCCTACGTCGAAGAAGACAACTAAAAATCTTTCTTGTTTGGGCATTTTGATGCTCTGTGCCCCGACCGCTTACAATTAAAACAAGAGCCTCCAAATCCAAAACTTCTGCTACGCATAATAAAGAAAAGCTATCATGTTTGTTTGTTGAAACTTGTATGAACAAATTGTCCAAACCAACAGCCACACAAGCCGGCAAAAGATAACAGGGAAAAAAATGGGGGGAATGAAAGGAAAAAAAATCCACAACTTGACACTTACCCACATCATGCATGCACCCCATAAAGCTTGTAACTTTAGGTTTACAAAGAGTAAAGGGAGGGGAGAAAAATCAAAGCAAAGGAGAGTAAAGAGAAGGGAGAGGGACATGCAGAGAAGGAGGGGCTAAAAGAGATATGCAGAGAAGGGGAAGGGGGGGCTAAGGGAGGGAGGGATATGCAGAGAAGGGGAAAGGGGGGCTGAAGGGAGGGAAGAGGTGGCTGATGGTTAAAAGTGATTTTAGGGTTAGAAAGTGTTGTATTTATACTTACTTTATTTTTAAATGTTGGCTGGTTGAACCGGTTCGGTTCAGTTCAATCGGTTTCTGACTTTAGAAACTGAAACCAAACCGAACCAGAATTTTTTTGTGATTTTTTAATTAGTTAATTCAATTTTTTTTGTTCAGTTTTTTCGGTTATTTTTTTTCTGGTTTTCTCAGTTTGTCGGTTTCTTTGCTCACCCCTAAGAGAGTGTTTTCTAAACTAAGCCAAATATAAGTGTTAAGCAGAACCTTATAAGATAAAGAAAGAAGTCGCTACTCTTTCTAAATATAAATTTAATACTAAACTTACTTAGTTTTTCAATATTCAAACAAAAAAGATATGATTTTAAAAGATCATGATGAAATTAAATTCAAAAGTAACAACAATAATGATGAGATGTCATCACTTCAAGATACTAGCAATGAGAATACAAAGTGTTTGTTTAAGAGGAATCATTGGTTATTCAGCATCAACTAAATATTCAAATTTAAAAAGATGATTTGAAAAGCAAATGGAAGATATTTTCCATACGATATGTTATATATTTGTAATAATGCATGTAGTATGATTATTAATGATAGATGTTATGCTAATGTTGCTAGTATCTAACAATTCATGTGTTGTTTCGATGTTACTTGTGTCTAAAAATGATGGAACTTGAAGGATATATGTTAATTATTGTGTTGTCAACAATACTACGATAAAGTATAAACATCTCATTCCTAGGCTTAGTGATATGTTAAAATGCATAGTACTTGTGGTTTTACAAAGATTGATTTAAAGAGTGGATATCTTCATATTAGATAAAAGAAAATGATGAATGAAAAGTGCCTTTAAAACTAAGTATGGACTTTATGAATAGTTGGTAATGCCATTTGAACTTACTAATATACCTAGTATTTTTATGAGATTGATTAATTATGTTTTGAGTGTATTTATTGGCAGATTTGTTGTTGAGTATTTTTAATAATATCTTAGTTTATAGCAAAAGCTTGGATAAGCATGTTGAGCATTTGCATTGTGTAGTTAGTGTTTTAAAAAAGGAAATGTTAATTCCTAATCTAAAAAAATATACTTTTTGCAAAGAAAAAATTGTGTTTCTTAGTTATGTTGTAAGTGTAAAAGGTATCAAAATGGATAATGAAAAAGTTAAGGTTATCAAAAAATAGCCCATGTCTAAGTCAATAGTTAAGGTAAGAAGTTTTCATGGTTTGACAAGTTTTTATAGGAGATTTGTTAAGGATTTTAGCACACTAGCTATATATACCACTCACTGAAATCGTTAAAAAGTCAATTGATTTTAAATAGGGTATTGAACAAGATAAAACATTTAATCTTCTTAAAGAAAGGTTAAGTTCAACACCTTTATTAGCATTACCTGACTTTTCTAAAGCTTATGAGATTAAATGTGATGTCTCGACAATAGGTGCTGGGGCTATTTTAATACTGGAGAAATGGTTGATTTTCTATTTTAGCGAAAAGTTTAATGGTATAACATTGAACTATCCTACTTATAACAAAAAGCTTTATGCATTGATAATAATAAGACCAATATAACTAATTTATTCTTTAGGATTATAGTGTGGCTTTATGGGATTTTTAGAAACATAGCTTCAAACCACGATATTAAGTTTATTAGATATTTTTAAAAGGTTATGTGAGAAAAGTTGGGAACTAAGGTATTGTTTTCGATTATTTATCTTCCACAAATGGATGGGCAAATAAAAGTAGTGAATAGAATTTTAACTATACTTTTGCGTATTATCATTCAAAAAAGTCTTAAAATTAGAAAGATTGTTTGTCAGTCATTAAATTTGTTTAAAATCAAAGTGTTTGTTCCACTACTAATTATTTCCCATTTGAAATTGTTTATGATTTTAAATTAAGTTTAATTCATTTACCTGTTGATGAATGGATAAGTTTTGATGAGAGTAGAGAAGCACAAGTGATAAAGACACTCCAATAGAGCGTTTGACAACATATAAAAAAGAATAATAACCAAATTGTAACCAAAGCTAATAAAAGGTGTTGACATGTTATTTTTTAACCAGGTGATTGAGTTTGTATGTATATGTGTAAAGAGAGGTTTCCATCCCATATGAGATCTAAATTGAAGCCAAGAGGAGATGGTCTACTCCTAGTTCTAAAGAGAATCAATGATAATACCTGTAAAATGAATTTTTTAATTGTGTATGGTATTAATGATACTTTAAATATTTTTTATCTTTCTCTGCTTGATGTAAGTGATTATTAAAGATCAAATCCTTTTAAGGAGATGATAAATGATGCAAATCAGCTTACAACATCAAGGGATCCATTAGAGATGTCAATTGGACCAATTATAAGGTTAAAGGTCAATAAGCTCAAAGAGGCACTTAATGGGCTAGTTTATAATATTTAGCTCAAGACAAGTTTCAAATCATCTACTTGTGATGATGATCAACTTAATTAATTTAATTCATGTAAAAGAAGGGGTTGATATATGAGCTTGAATATTTTAGCAATTTAAGCTTCTAAACAGAGAGAATAGAGAGGTGGAAACTTTTCTTAATGCTACAATGATGTTTTGGAAGCTTGGAGTTTTCATACCATACAAGGAATCTTTATTTTCTATGGACAAATAGGTGGTAGAAAATAGAGGAATTAATTGTCAAAGTTTCTTTGTTTATTTAGAAACTTAAAATCAACATCAACTATTATAATAATTCCTAAAGTCTCAATGATACAAGGGTTGGCAACAAGGCTTTTTGAGCAAGTGAGAGATTCAGCCTTTGTATTTTCTAGTTCATTGCATGTGGCATTAGTATTTTAAATATAAGACTTGGGTTTTTGTTTAAATTTTATGTTTTGGGCTTTATTTCACATATTTTAGGTTATATTTAAATTGAGTTTAATGCTAGCTATTAGTCCATCAGAGCTAAGTTTATTTTGACTCTTTAAATACTTTTTTTTAAGGGTTTATTTTTTTTTTTAATTTTGAAATGCATTGACTTTGCTGCATATCATGTTCTTTGTAGAACTATCTGAGACTTATCAAAGATGGATTATCTCTATCATGTTTTACTTTATATATTATGATTCCTTAAAATAATTGAGTTCAGGTCTTCATTCCAATAATTTATTCAAGAGTTATGTTAGCATTATTTGTAAAATTTTAAAGTTTTTTTGTTGAAAACAATTAAATCGATTTTCATTGGTTATAGAACTCAAGGGAAGGGAGAGAAGGAAAGGCCTTTTTTATTTCTAATTTTTTTTCCGATGTCTTTTCAGTGCCTAAAATATAGAAGAAATTCATGTGTTATGAGAGGATAAATTAATTTTCAAAATCTTCGTTTTATTTCCCATGCCCTTGCAGCGCAAAAACATCACGAAAGAAAATTCTTGGAGCCACCAGTACAATACTGCATGAGCTTGTATATATATTTGTAGGCTGGCAAAACGTTCTGAAATTGAAGAACACAATTATGCATGTGTTCCTGTGTAGAGAGAGGTTATGAAATGATGGATAAATCATAAATGCCATAATTTACAAAAATGGGCCCTCACAGGACTATACATGAAGACACCCTAAGTGCATATGTTTTCAACATATTCTGATGCAGAATGGCTTTAAATTAATGATGACAACGAAGAAGCTGTAATTTATCTAAAGAGCATTTTGAGTTCCTCAATCCTAGCGGACCTGACTTCCTCGTCGGTGAGGGCACCGGCAATCATTCTCTGCTTCTTTGCCTGAACTTGCTGCAGGCGTTCCTCAACTGTGCTCTGTCACAGTGGTCGATGGCAAAACATTTGATTAGCAGCTAAGAAAGTGGAAAAGACAAGAATTTATGAGCAGAGGCAAGATGACACTTGATAATACTCGTTAATGGACCTTTTTGCCAATCGAACTCCTGGCTACTTCAATTAAATGGTTGCCTAAGTTCGTAAGGTACTTGTTAATGAACCACTCAGTCACACAACATCACAAGTTCGTAATTGTATCTCAGCTGCCTCGAGAAACAACTCGAAAATGCCTCTATCAGGAGCTTAAGAGTCACTGAGATTTTTTTTGGCTGTTCCAAGGCTTGAGCCTGATCCTCCTCAACCAGGTTCAGATCACCCACTTTTCACCATGGTTTTATTTTGTTCTCAATAATGCTTGGCCTAGATTACTTTGGTTCCTAAACTAAACTATAGATGTGTATCTTCATCAATCCGGCAAAATATAAATTAAACTAAATCACATTTCTAATCCAAATCTTCACATATTCCAACTAGAAATTTGACGAGAACCCAAAGAAAATCCAGAGTATAACCTAACCTCAACAATGAATCTTCTAACAAAAACTGTTCGCTTCTGTCCTATCCGATGGATTCTCATTATTGCTTGCTCCTCGACTGCAGGATTCCACCATGGATCCTACATATTTTAAAATAACAGATCTTTAAGATAAAGGTGGGAAACTCTTTCCTTTATGAAAAGAAATTCAGATATGAAAATGTACCATTAAGAAAACATTTGAGGCTTCAGTAAGATTCAGGCCTACGCCACCAGCTTTTAAAGACATCAATAATACCTGAGATATAGGAGTTAGGTATGACGATAATTGGTTAAGAAAACTATTAAACCATCGAGAGCTGCAAAGACATCAAATTCCGGAAGGTAATTAACAACCACAGGCACTTGAAACTGCTTACCATTTTTTCCCTGGTTTCATTGAACTCCTTCAAAGTCCTCTCTCTCTGCTTCTGTGCAAGTTTTCCATCAAACCTTAAGAACCCAATTCCTCTCCTTTTCAATGGGATCTCTAAAAGATCCAAAAATGAAGTCCACTGGCTAAAAACAATGCTCTTTTCACCAAAGCCTGATCTATGGATATGTTCCAAGCATTCCAGAAGCTTGGAAACCTTTGAAGACTCCTTCCAGTCATTCTCAACATCAACCTGGAACTTACCCTCTGTTGGGCATGCTATCAGGTCATTTGCTTTCAGAGAAGTTCGACAGATTGGGCATATCCCTGATATTGGTGTTTGCCAGCAAGAGATGAGACATTCCCTGCACATCCTATGTACACATGGTGTGAGCACGGGGTCATCTGCAGACTCCATGCATATGGGACACTCGGTATTTTCACCCCTCCGGATGCCCTCAACAACCTCTTCAATGTATGCTGGAGTAGGTGCTGATTGCCTTATGGTGGCAGAACTAGCATGGCGGATGGCCTCAACAACCTCTTCAATGCATGCTTCGGTGGCAGCTGACTGCCTTGGAGTGGAAAAATTAGAATTTGTTTCCACAAACCTTCTTGCATACTTGTTCAATTCCTCGTATCGTTGGATATCAGCTCGACTGCACGTTCACCATTTATAAACAAAGAAACAAAAACAGAAAATTCGCTTTCTTTTTAACAAATAAAGGAAAATATCTTCAATTCTAGTCCCACCTCATAACAAGAAATGGGTGGTTGCAACACTGCCTCAGTCGTAGTAGCAGCTCAAGGACAGATGCATAGTTGTGCAGAACCTTGCCCTGAGCAACAAACTCATCAAACTGGACCTGTTCAGATTTAAAAAAACACTCAGTTGAACTCTGTTTCCATCATATATTCAATATAATTCATCCTAATGGAAGGTGACAATAACTAACACTTACTTTTGATCTTCTAAAAAGGGCATCATAAAAATCACGTTCAGCTTCCGATTGTTCACACTTGATTATTTGAATGTCAGTTGGAGGAAGAACAAGTATGGGCCTAAATCAAATGCATCAAACAACAGAATGATGAAAAAGGGTTTTGCTGCGGTAAAAAATAATAATAACAATAAGAAGAAAGGTTGAAAGACCAAGTGTTCACCTTCCCTCCTTATCCTTTGTATCCTTGGTCCTTCTCAACATTAGCGGCCTCAAAATAGCCTTGATCAACTTCAAGGCTCTAGCGTCTCCATTTTCATGCGGTCTTTGAATTAATTTGTTCCACCTATTCCAAAGTCAGACCGTATTATGGACAAAGACATATGAAACTAATCCCAGAATAAATGCCGGAGTAAATGATTAAAGTGCAGTCTAGGTGAAATTTAGAATCTTA
>Ga0325410_1000394_pt1 | contig 45096 bp, 24 predicted proteins | sample PopdelMetagenome_16_FD_206182 | JGI IMG/M metagenome (GOLD analysis project Ga0325410, IMG submission 206182) | Populus deltoides microbial communities from Bellville, Georgia, United States - Xylem-PdIQD-R3 | ecosystem: Host-associated > Plants > Phyllosphere > Stem > Wood/Secondary xylem...
TACTGAAGATAATCATGATTATGGATTATTATCATAATCAGGGATCTCTGATACTGAAGAGATCATGATCAGGGATCACTGATACTAAAGATAATCGTGATCTCTTATCATATCTGCACAAGAGATTACTGATACTGAAGATTATTATAATCATATCTGCAACAGATATTCTAGGAATTAAGTGTATATTTTATCATTCATTGCATTCTTAATGACAAGATTTTTGAATCCAAGATTGTAATATATATAAGACCATGATGTAACAATATTGTTTAATAAAGAAAATATATTTTATGTAATTCTTCTTTCAAACGTCTTTCTCTCTTTATTCTTTTATCTTACAGTTTCCATGCCCATTTCTTTAGGAGCACACGTATTTCCTACGACATTTCTTCTGTCTTCTTACGTTAGATATTCTATATTTACATCGATATTTGTCTCTTGTAGGTTAGGACTGTTTCAAGGAAGCAGGTGTGAGAGATGTTGCTGATGATGATGCAAGTCCAAACCTATTAATAACTAATTTAATCTCCAGCAAACAATGAAAAGCCAAGTAAATCACTGATTGGGACTACGAGAAAAGCACACAGAGAGAGAGGAAAAAAAAAGCTCCAGCAAACACTCTTCATCCTTATTTGAACAAAAACCCCTATGAAAGCTGGAAAAAAAATCAGACAAACATAGAATTTAATAATGATGGAGCAAAAGATTCATCATGTTGCTTCGTTAATTCTTTTAACGAAGGGTCAAAAAAAACTCCTTATTTATACGTTCTTCTGATTTGCAGTGAAACAAGAAACAAAACACATCAATCAAAGCTCAAAATAGCATTTTTCTCAAAAACACAAAATGGGTTTTCAAGAAATTATTTTTTATCTCTTTCGGGTCGGCGTTAATTCAATAAATAAATGGGCAAAAAAAAAAAGCATGCAATGCATCCTAACAAACAAAAAGAAGAAACAAAAGCATGAAAAGGAAGTCCTCGTAATTACTGAGGGAGAGTGATAAGGGCTGTCGACAACGACTGAAAAAAGCAGAGGGAATGCTGTGTTGATTTGCGCGGGGCTATAAAAGTATGGCAGAGAAGGGATCATGAAGGGGCTGCTGGTTCGGTGTGGTAGGTATGGATGGTACCGAAAAGCTCAGTTCTATTCAAAGCGAGAGCTTAAGATTCAAATCGTATCAATAAAAAAAGAATTTAATTTGTATTAGTATTATAACTCAATTTTGAATTCTCAACAATTATTTCATAAAAAATACTTTTTTTTATTCAAAAAATTATATATTTAAAATTCAAAAATATTTTTGAGATACGATGAGGTAACCCTTTAAACCGTAATATGTCAAAAAGCTAGAAGAATAGTCAAATTAAGATATTTTAATAAGATGGGATGAAGAAAGACTTAATAGAAATAAAATTGAGGTTGAAATCCAAACTTAATCAAAATTAGAAGAATTAATTAATTTTAAGGACTTAATTAAACTTCCAATAGGTTTAATTGACTTATTTAAGGACTTAATTGAAGAAAAATTAATTTTGAAAGTCAATTGGGCAAAAATTAGAAGAATTAATTAAGTTTAAAGACTTAATTAAATTTCTAATAGGTTTTGTGGATTCAATCAATGACCCAATTGAAGAAAAATTAAGTTTGGAGGTTTAATTCGGATCAATTCGTAAAGATTGAAAGATTAGGGATACAATTAAAATTTTAAAATGCTAAATTGATGCAATCAATGACTCAATTGAAAGGAATTTAAAAATTGAAGGTTAATTGAAAGTCAAATTGAAGAATATCAAAATCAAGTATCAAAGTACAAAAGGCACATGAGTTTGAGGATTGAAATTAATAGATAATAAATTAGAAGATAAAAATATAAATATATTCCAATTATAAATGTTTTCTATTCTTCAAAAGCTATCAAGACATTATACACAAGTTTTAGTCAAATAACATTCAAAATCACTAAAACTGATGAGAATATCTACACTTAAATAAAAAAATATTTTTTTTAATTCCCTCCTCTATTTCTACAATCCTTTTATGTTTATTTTCTCATTGAGTAAGTATTGGTAGGTGCTTTATGAGGATTATAAATTTTCTTCTATTTTTCTATTAAAATCAAGAGTGAAGTCAATTTCAACAATGCACTTCTTGGTCCGAGTACACGAAATCGAGAAAGAGTTTACATATAAAGAGCGAAAGAAAACATAAAATCAAATAAAAGGAAATAATTTATTAATTAATAGTGTCTAATTATATAAATGATAGTAATTAGCTACATGCAAAACAAAGAAGAAGAGAAAAATAGAAAAGATATTGAAATTCTAAAGAAAAGGAATAGAAAAGCCTAATTTATAGAAAAGGAATTGCAACTAATAATAATTAGCTAGGTACAAATAACAAAAAATACAAATGGAAAAGATATTAAAAATATTAAGAAAATAAATTAAAAAAGTTATTATAATTTCAAATGGAAAAGGTATTAAGTTTTTATGAAAGGAATGAAAAAAAAAAAAAACAAAGGTATTAGAATTTGGGCTGATTACTCAAAAAGAATGTAACAACTTATAATTAGCTTTATACAAAAAAAAATAAAAAATAAAAATTATTAAAAAACTAAAAACAAAGATAATTATAAAAAAAAAAAAGGAAATACAACTAATAATAATTATCCATGTCCAAAAAGTGAAGTTATAATTTCAATTTATAAAAAAAAATATTTAGAAATTAATAAAAAGGCTATTAGAATTCCACTAGTAGAATTAAAAACAGAAATGTTATTAAGATTCTTAATAAAAAGAAACAAAAAAAAAAACGTATTGAAATTCAGGCTAATTATAGAAAAGGAAATTGTAAGACTATCATTTAACATTAGCATTGCTCATGTAAAAATAGATATGAAAAATAGGTTTTAAATTCGTAATAAAAACCCAATAATATTATAAAAGGAAAAAAAACGGAAAAGGTATTAGATTTTTTTAAGAGAAGGAATAAAAAATATTAGAATTATGACTAATTATAAAAAATAAAACACAACCACTAATAATTACTTAAATAAAAAAGGAAAATAATAAGTGTAAAAAGTATATATTAAATTTCTTTAGAAAAACAATTCATAGTAAAAATTACTAAGATTTCTATATATTTTAGATATTAAGTTGATTAAAAATGAAGGGTATTTTAATTGATTCGAATGTTTCAACTCATAATTCATACTTTTATATGTAGCATTGAATAAATTAAATCTAAATCTTTAAAGCTACAAAGGAAGCATAATATTTACTTCAAGATTTAACGGTATCAAATTATAAAGAAAAGAAATAAAGTGCAATATTTCTTACTTCATGTGCTAAGCAACCGTTTTGCACGCTTTGATGGATTGCAAATTAACAGGTAAGCCGTCCAGACAATTCTTTGCTTCAAGTGTTAATTTGTTGGATTTAAAATTAATAAATATAAAATTAAATGAATCAATTGATTGATTGTTAAAATTAATTATGAAGAAGAAGATTTGAGTAATTTTTTTAATCCAAATCAAGTTATTTAAATTAATAAAAAAATCATGATAATAAATATTTAAGTCATAATTATTGATATTCTATAAATTATATATATACCTGAGTTTCATTAACTACTTTTAATTTTGATATGGACAATCAGAAAAGATAAGCATACTATAAATAACCAAATCTTAATTTAGAAGCGATCTAAGGGGAAAATAATAATAAATTACGGAATAGTAATTTATTATACCATGAGTAAGAAATCAAGATTCCAACAAAAAAAAAAAGCAGAATATTTCTCAAGAATATATATATTTATATTAACATTATATAAATGAGAGAGCACGTCTCGTGTAGGTGCGCACTAGTAAGGAAGGCCTGCTTGTTCTTTCAAAAAAATACACCAACGTTACATCAACCTGTCGCTTTTAACTCCTTGAACATCTAAGAAATAAAGAGGTCATGGCTAGCACCAGTCACTTATTCAATGTCTACAACATTAACATTTCGAGCTTTCTCCTTCTTGTTTCTCTCGTCATAGTCTCCTTTTCACTCACCATCTGCTTTGCTTCGGAGTCTGAAGTTGGTATGTTCTTTATCTCTCTCTAATTACTAGTTGACAGATTTAATTAGCTGTTGTGTTCTTCTTTTTCACTGTTTACACTGCATTCTGTTGTTTAATATTCTACTAACTAGCTAGCAGTGATTGATATAACGCAGAAATCCCAGATGATATATCACATTGTTGTGTTTTGAAGGATTAATTTATTGGTATCCTTCTGTTTGAAGAACAGGGAGGAGAGAAAAATCAATCTTGAGATTCAAATTTGTTTTTGAAGGTTTTTTCTTTAATTAAGGAAATATCACACTGTCCTCTTTAATTTTCAGTGGCAAGGTGGTGCTACCAGTTGACAAGGTTAACTGGCTCTTACTTTTAATGAAGAAGATTTTGTGCTCTTGACCTCTGCATTTTATTTTTAAAAATTCTCGTGCATGTGGTTTAGAACCAGGAGATTATTTAAAATGTTGGACACATAGGTCTAAGGGTCAGTGCGGTATTTTGTTTCAATTATTGAAACCGTATTTTATTTTAATTATAGTTTTAAAATTATTTGATCAATTAATATATATATATCATAATTTTGCATGTATCTTATTTAAGATTTTTTAAAAAAATTGGTTAAAAAAAAATTTAATCTATAAGCTTTTTTAAACTTATTTTTTAAATTATAACTGCGAAAACTAAGATGATGACAAGCTTGATGAAGAATTATTTTGATTTTTTTAGACACTATTGTGGCATGTTTGAAAAGTTATTTAACCTATTTTCGTTTTATTATTTGCTTCGAAAGATGTACCAAGTAACAAGTTAAATCAATTCGTGATTTCCTTTTCTGAAAGTGATTTATTTTTCATTTTCTTATGTTCTTTCACTCAACTTTTAGTCCTATGTAGAGCCAAATCTGTGCTTTATGTCTCCAAAAAAAAAAAAAAGGAATTTAGAACATCCCTTTGGCTTTAATTTTTTGGAGGCTTGTCTTCAAGACTTGTTGGTCCTTAGTGGAGTGATCCACTTCATATCATGAATAATTATCTTCATAAATACGATTTCTTAAACAGTACTCCAGTCAATTTAATTCTTCTCTTTCATCAACAGAGAAAGAAAGTGAATTTGCATATGTAGAAGGAACTGGAAAAGGGCCAAAGAATTGGGGAAAGATTAACCCGCATTGGGAAACTTGTGGTAAAGGACATATGCAGTCTCCTATCGATCTCCTTGACGGGAGGGCAGTGCAAGTTTTTCCCAACTTAGGAAAGCTGCGTAGGGATTACCAAGCAGCTCCTGCAGCCGTGAAGAATAGGGGGCATGACATTACAGTAAGCTACTTCTTTTCCCTTCAATAATTCATGGATTTACTTAAGAAGCAACTCATTCTAAAAACAAGATTCATTTTAATCCACCTCTGCCATTGTAGCATGCATAAGATCGTTGACCCTATAAAGAATGGACCCTATAAACATTTTGATCATAATTTCGTCGTTGAATTGTTGGTAGTTGACCAGTATTCAGGCTACAAAAGTATGCATCAGAAACGCTTGTGATCCGTTACTTGTCGACAATGACTTTGGAAGAAAAAAGGTGTGACAGATTTATTAATTACTCCGTTTGAATTTCTTACTAGGTGATTTGGAAAGGAGATGCAGGAAAAATCACGATTAATAATACTAGATACCAGCTGAAGCAAGGCCATTGGCATTCACCCTCAGAGCACACATTCAATGGTTCAAGGTTTATTTGTTTGCCTTCTTTATTATTGAGATTTTGAAGGTTTATTTGATCTCACGTTAATGATCCGAACTCTTCCACCTACTCCACTACACACTCTACAATTTTCTCCCATAAAGATCTACTGTCTATCCAAATCTTTCTTCTCATTTTTTAACAGGTATGACCTGGAGCTTCACCTAGTTCACTATAGCTCTCAGGGAGGGGTAGCTGTTTCCGCAATTGTTTACAAATATGGTCGGCCTGATCGCTTCCTTTCAAGGGTATTGTGATGTCTTTCAGTTGCTTGCAAATATGGTCGACCTAGAACTTCTCGTAAAGTTCGATTCTAATCTTTAAATCTGAAGCTCTTTTTTTGAGCGCTACTATTTCCCCCTTTTGGCAGTTGTTCCACCATATAACTCATGTTGACCCCGAAGAAGAGATAGATGCGGGGATTGTCAACCCAGGAGATATCAAATTTGGGAGCAGAAAGTATTACAGATATATCGGTTCCCTTACAAGTCCTCCTTGCACCGAAGGTGTTATTTGGACAATAGTCAAGAAGGTGCTTTTACCAAAACATTCACATTCCATTTCATCTTCAATATACCTTCTTCACCGGCATGATGTATATGATTATTCTGGTGCATTCTTCTATAAACAGGTCAGGACAGTCTCAAGGGAGCAAGTCAAAGCATTAAGGGATGCTGTTCATGATGTAAGTACTTTTAGTTCAGTTTAAGGATGCATTTCCAGTTAATGTCTCTAATTTTTTATTTGGAAATGTGCAAGTGAATCCTCTGAGAGCATTTTCAGAGAAAACAACAATGGTGCTTTAGGCACTCTCGTGCTCGTCTGTGTACAAGACCAAAGCAGTTTTACTGATTTAACATCTGTTGGGTTCTTTTGTTTAAGGGATATGAGGCAAATGCAAGACCAACTCAGTCATCGGATGGAAGAGCAGTTTTTGAGTACACTCCAAGAGTGATTGAGGCCTCTGCCTAGCTAGTAATACAAACTGAAGAGTAAAGAACTCAAGAGAGATCTTCATCACGCAGACTTCTGTATATCATTTATTCAGCCTGGTTTATTGCCATTATACTAAGATTCCATGCCGAATATCTCTATATGATACCACAAAAACCGAGATTAGGAAAAAGGGAAGGAGTGTTCCTTTGCCACTAGTGTGTTCTCATTAGCCGTTGAGCTTTCTCTAAACCTCCATCCTTGTTGAGTACATATCTATCTATGATAAATTCAATAAAATTATAACGTATTATATAGCTTCTTTTAAGTAATTAATTTATTTGTGTCCAAGCTAGACAGGGTTATATAGATGAGTTGCAACTACATATTTCATTTTGCAAGCCAGCAATTTTGAAACAAAGCGTTTGCTTGTTTCAGCATGTGTAATTCATATAAAAAAAAAATGTTATGTGCTCTATCAGGCTAGCTGTGATGAAGAAACTCAAGCTGGGAGAATCAGTGGAGGCACCCGCCGGTAAATGCTTAAAATTATTGTGTATTGATGATTGAGACATGGCAAAGAAAATGCCTTCAACTGCTGGCTGCGCTAAGGGAGAACAACTTAATTACATGTTGAGTAGACAGCAGCTAGGGCACAAAAATAGAGCAAATGAATGCTCAGAACTGTAAAGTAAGAGAGACAGCAACTTTTCGGAGCTCAAAGTGTCTAGACTTGGACCTTATGAAATTAGAGTTTTTGATACATTCTGAAAAGTCAGTAATTTATAAAAATTGTTCTAAAAATAATCACCTGACCTATATAGAAGGGGGGGAAATGATTTTTTTAACTTAATTTAAGGATTTTCCTAACCCCAGTTGCTGCTAGAAAGCTGACCTCATAGAGAAGGAACCTCCTCATCAAATTTCAACTCCATCCAAAGTTTGTTTAAATACAAAACTATATAAAACCAGATACTCAAACTTATTTTAACAAATATTGCTATGTGAAGAGGAAAAACTCCATTAATCTTAGTTAGAAGCTCGCCTTGACAGTAAGACAGCATCTGCATTAATTCCACGAAAAAGAACGAAGAAAACACCAAATTAGAGATGCTCAGCAGAAGTCAAACACAGACATTCTCAAACTAAACCAACAAAAAAGAAATCATTTATCAAAGAGAAAACAAAGGGAGATTGAACACAAGACCAAGAAAAACATGCTAGATTAATATTGTCGTATTCGATGGCCTTGTTCTTCATTCCCTCCAGTTTTATCAAACTTAGATACCAGCATATCCAAAACAACGGGTGAGACAGCAAATATTGAACTCGTAAGTGCCTCTCTCAGCTCATTAGAATCAATTTTTCTACTCGTGTCCTTATCAAATCTTTCAAACATATATATAAACTCCTGTTTGGCTTCTTTATATATATATATATATATATATATATATATATATATATATATATATATATATATATATATTGTGATTTTATATTTGGATAAAAAAATAAAAAATAAAATATTGAACCAGTTGAGTTCATGAGCTAGTTGTAAGTTTGATAGATTAATTTGCAGTATCCGAGTTATTTTTTCTTTTTTTAATGATTTTTTGTTTTTTAATTTAAAATACAAAATACAATTTAATTTATCCTTTCTTATTGATGATTTATTTTTATACTCAACTCAAAACAAAAAAAAATATAATTTTATTATTTGTTATCAATGATCTACTTTTCCTATCTTGGTCTCACACGTCTATCATGGTTTTTTTTTCTTTTAAGAAAATATTTCATCCAAAAGAATTCTCATACGCTTTATTGTTGTGTAATTAAATAAAAAATCACTTTTGAGATAAAAAATTTATTGAATCTGATGACATACATAACTTGCGTAGTTTGGTTAGTTGATTCAAGTTTACTTGCTTTTTTTTAATTAAGTGCTATTTTTATATCAATTTGATCCTTTAACATTGAGTTAATTAAAGATTGAGTTTTTCAGTTATTATTTTCAAGATTATCTTCGCAAGTTTCGTAAGTCAACTCTGGTTGACTTTGATGATATATACAATGTGTTTCCATTTCAATATTAAATAAAAATATTATTCAATATAGTCAGGTTAGGCAAAGAGTCGGGTTGAAAATTTTTGAAGTTCTCCTGTTGGATCAAGTTTAATAACAATGTCAAATAGTTTTTTATTCCATCTTCCAATTTTTTTTCTTTTATTTAATTCTATTTGGCTTTTTTTCATCGATTTTATTTTTCAATATTTGGTTGATTTTGAATTAGTATTCATAATTTATTTTGGTTTATTTTCTAGAGGTTATTACAATCTTAAATAAACATCCCGATATTTGGTTAGTCAATTTCACAAGTATTTATTTTTTGTTATCATATCATTAAAAAAAATAGTTTTAGAAAAATTATTAAACCTAATGGAGTCCATAATTCGAGTCACATGTTTAGTTTGTTAAGACACCAAGTCTATGTCACTCTAATTTGTTCATGTTTCTCTATATTAAACAAAAATATTATCTTAATCTTTTTAAAATTAAACCATGTTTTTTACTGGTTGTCAATGCTTTCTTTCAACCTATTAAATTAACTAAATCATATTAAAGTAATTCTCATATAATTTAATTTAAAACTCGGATTAGACAAAAAAATTAAGTCAGATTCGTTGGGCTTAATAACAATACTAAATTATTCCTTGCAACCTATAATTTCTTTTTAGATTCAATAAAATTTTAATGCAGAGTGTCATCTAAATTAACATAATCCCAAAATAAAATCCCATAGAAATAACCACGTGATGTAATTGCATGAAAAAGATTAGTTGGTGATAAATTTTGAAGTCATGGGAATTAAAAGTGCTCTTATTAAAATCCCTTTCTACTGAAATTACAAATTATACTTATTTTCTCAATATTATGGAATCCATTCGTCTCAGGTTAAGAATTTTTGTTAAGTTGTGTTGATAAGACGCATGAACATATCAAAGAAGCCTTCGATATTCTCGCCGGAAAAACCCTCAATTTTCCGTTACCTTCTCGGAACTGCAACGACGCTCAACAAATTCATGAATGATAAAGAGGGTGGGATAGTGAAAATTGTTGGTAATTAGCAGCTTGCCATCATAGGAGTGAAAATAAAATAACAAGACATCACAGCTCAAAGATTAAAAAGAAGAGGGTACATTAGAGAGATTGATCTGCAAACCAGTATCCACTAGACCCTTGAAACAGTCTAGTTTTAACGGCTAAAAACAGATACACAAACTTATTTTTACCAAGTGAAGGGGAAAAGAATCTGCATAAGACCCAGAAAGTACATCACTTTCCAAATTCACTGGCCCTTCGACGACGGCCGTTTTAGCTTTCAAATCCCATCCTATGCAATGAGGAAAGGAAGGACAGTAAGCATGAAATTTTCATAAGTGAAACTTGCTGAACCAGAATATGCAGTATCCCTCTCTTTGAATTTATCAGTAAGTCCCTGAAAAACAGATGATCAAACATGATTCAATAACTCATTTCATTATATAGAGAACTACATGTATTATTTAGCTAGAGCTTAACAAAAGCCAAGACAGAGTAAGGAATATTCTTGATACAGTTAAGAACTCCATTAATCTTTAGTTAAAAGCTCACCTTGACAGTCAGACAGCATCTGCATTCCACGAAAAGGAACAAAGAAAACACCAAATTAGAGATGCTCAACAGAAGTAAAAAAGAAAGCTAATATTCTCAAACCAAACCAACAAAAAAGAAATCATTTATCAAAGAGAAACAAAAGGAGATTGAACACGAGACCAAGGAAAACATACTCGATGAAATTGTCGTATTCGATGGCCTTGTTCTTCCCTGCAGTTTTATCAAACTTGGACACTAGCAAATCCAAAACAACTGGTGAGACTGCAAATCCTAAACTCATAAGTGCCTCTCTCAGCTCATTAGAATCGATTTTGCCGCTCCTGTCCCTATCAAATCTCTCAAAGTTTGCCTGTAAAGCAAAAACAACCAAAACCCACAAAAACAATAAACATTTCTAATCCAGAAAATTAAAATAGATCAAAAAACTCTCCAGTTCAAAGTCTCCAAGAGCTCACTCTCCAGTTCTGCAAACTGTAGAACAGTGGAGCGAATTCCTTTGGCCCTGCATTAACATTTCAAAAAATAATAATAATCAATGTGGGTCCTTCACAAATCCACAAAGCTTTCAAGATTACGAATGTACCCTTGCAAATTGCACTACAACATCAAGATATTCAAGGGCATGTCTAGGACTTTCAAAAAATAAAACCCGCGTAAGATACGTGGGAAAATCAAAACTTATCCCCTTGGGTAATCAACTGAAAACAGCAAAAGGGCTGTCAAATGTCAGAAATGACGAAAGTGACCCCTCTGATCAAGATCTGACTGAACAATCACCATGTAATTATTCCGGCAGTTTCGTCCATTCAATGCAAACAAAAAAAACTAGCGTACATTATATATATAAAAAAATAGTACCTTTCCACTGACATGCGCATATAATAGCAAAAATATCATATGCTGAAACTAGCAAAAACTTGTAGCATTTCACTAACATGAGCATGAATGAAAAATCATTTAAGCAAGCTCTCACCGATCTTCCTGGTGTTGGTGTTCGTGAAGAGATACATGAGAAGGTGAACAGTCCTCAAGCTGAAGCTCTGATTATAGCTCGATAAGGCTCTCTGCAGCTCTTTGTCATCAACGAGCCCGCTACCGTCCTGATCGGCGACTTGAAAGCAGGCGACGATGCTGGGGTCGGTCCCTGGAGGGAAGGTGGAGGGCATCAGAGAGGCGAAGGGGCTGCTGCCGTAAGGTGCAGAAGGATAGCCACCAGGTGCAGAGGCTTGGGGTTTGTCCTTCGGTGGCTTGGTACCGGGAGCGGGAGCGGGAGCACCGTAGGGGTGGCCGTATGGAGCGGCAGGTTGTGCGGCTCCATATGCAGCAGCGGGTTGTGGTGCGGTGCCGTATGGAGCTGAAGGTTGTGGTGGTGCCCCATAAGGGGAGGGGTATGGTGCAGCGGAGCCGTAGGGTTGGGGTTGTTGCGGTTGGCCGTAACCGTAGCCGGCTTGTGGATGAGGGTAGCCTGACATTTCGAGGGAGAAAAGGAGAAATTATTTATTTATTATTTTGGGTGAGGGGTCAGAGACAGAGGGAAAGGAGTTTAGTGGAGTGGGGGAGGATCTCGGGCCTTTGGGGTTTATATAGAATTGGAAATGTAAATTATTTATAATATTTTTCGTTTTTGTTTTTTAAATTTAGTAATAATTCAATCGTGCTTTGTATTTTACTTTTTAAAAGATATAAAAATTCATTATATTTACTTATATTTCTATCCCTTCAATAAAATGCATTCCTCTCTTTTATATTTATTATTTATGTGCAAGACACTGATTAATTAATAGTTACACCAACTTATATATATATTTTTTATTTTTATGTATTTATTAGATTTTTTACTGTGTTATGCATAGGAATTTAATTTATAATATTTCAAAAAAATAAAAAATATAGTAACACAGATTAAAAAAACACATAAAAGTGAAACCCTCAAAGCGTGTTAAAATTCAGTCAACGAAAGTGGCATCTTCCCATGCAATCACCCCCGACACAAAATCATCATCTGCGAAGCAACAACGTGTCTCCACATGGCCACCTGTAGGCGACGACTTGGCTAACAGGGTTGACTTTACCATTAGTCAACTTACTCTCGTGGAATACCGTCCACTTGATTTTACTTTTTTGCATGTCGATCTGCCCAATTCCATTGGATCACACACGGTTTCAGCACAAATATTTGAAAACCAGGGCTCGGAATTTTATCGCTGTATTTGGATTTCGGAGTGTTTGACCACTCAATTCAAAGGTCATCATGCTATTTTTTTTTTTTAATTTTATTGTCATTTAACATAAACCAAAAATATTGTAATTTTGAAGCTTGCCTCACGTAATAAAATTGCATCTGAAGCTGTCATCCAGAATGGTAATGGAGGTCGTCCTCGTGTGCCTGCACTGATAGAGGCGAAGGTGAAAGCAGATATCTTGATGATGGATTTTGTGCTCTGATCTCATTATCATTCACAGCACTTGCCTTTCGCGTCACCCCACACACCACCACTGAATCGATCCTTCGCTGGATCGGCGCGCTAAACAGCCTCTTCAAATTAAATGAAACACCATGGCCATATGTGCTTTTTATATACTCGCAGCGAAACCAAAGCAAAAGCAGGCCACTTGGTTGTAATTGTCACAGCTCGTCGATGAGGAGTTAAAATGTTTCGTTAAAATTTTTATAAATAAAAAAAAATAAATAAATAAAATTGCTTTTCAAACATATTAACCCAAAGAATTTTATATTTAATAGATGGTCAAATTTAATATGATATAGATCTGACAAACATGTCAGACTTGGAAAACTTAAACTTGACAATCATTCAAGTTTAAGATAGCTTGAATTCAACAAATAAGACAGAGCCAAAGAAATTGGATTTGGCAAGTATCCTGACCCAATATAAAATGAGTCTGACACACATTCCAGACCTAAATAACTTGAACTTGACAATCAGTCAACCCTAGTGTAGCATGAGTCCCGCAAACATATCAGACCCAAAGAATTTAGACTTGACAGTCAACCAAGTCAAAGGTAGGCATAGATTTGACGAACATGTCAGACTCCAAGAACTTGAGCTTGGCAATTAGTCATCCTCAAGATAGCGTAGGTTTAACAAACATTCAACCCCAAAGAAAGAACTTGGGCTTGACAGTCAGTCAAGCCCAAGGCAGCGTGGATCTAACAAATATGTCAAACTCAAAGCACTTGAATTTAACAATTACCAAGTTCTAAAGTTATATGTTTAATCTTAGATGATCCCCTAAAATAAAAGTATTAAAAGCATGACAAACTGTCATGCCTCTCTATTTAAAATAACCATTAATATTGATGTAATGATTTCTCTATACTCATTGATGTATACAAGGTCTCTTAAGGGACCTATTATACTTGTTGTCTCATTAATAATATGTAAAGGATATTTGTCTCTCATTCATATCGTCGAAAGTATAGAACTTTTCAGTCATTTCCTTCTCTAAAAACAATAAAGTTCATGGGATATTAATACTCTATGAACCATCCAGGTAAAATGTTGGAACTTTTTATCCTTTAAAATATAGATATATAGATTTATACCGATGAAAATACCGATAGACTGTACATTACACACGGGTATAACGATAGAATGTGTTCGTCGGTACATTCCAGTGACCATGGAAACCATTCCCCTTCTCCCTAACATTGTTCATGGTGTTCATTACATACAGACATAACCGATGAAAATTAATATTTTTCTTACTATCCATTTTTTTTTCCAACGGCCTCGGCAACAGAATGAAAAGTTGTTGATAATATTTGGAGAGCTTTTTGAAAAGTTTTGTGCTAGTTAAAATTTTTCATTTAACTTTATAGATGGAATCACCTATGAAAATATTAAAAATATTAATATTTAATTTTTCGTTTGTTATTCCGTTGGTAAAAAAAGCTCAAATACAAAAGACCATTAAATTTCAACTTAACTTTACAAATGGAATCACTGATTTAAATATTAAAAATATTAATATTTAATATTTCATCAGTAATTTTATTGGTAAAATTAAAATTAAAAGACTATAATCAGAATAGACGGGGCTTCATCTTTTTATCTCTTCTTCTCAGAGTCATTTCTCTCTTTTTCTCTTCTCCTCTCTCTCTCCTTCTTAGCTTAAATCAAGCATTCTTTTACCTTCTCATCCCTAGGTATCTTCTGAGCCTAAATTACTGACAAGAGGTTTTTCAACGAACTATTTTTTTTTTTTTTGTGAACTCGTTGATAATATACGTACCGACCGACTGTAAATATAAATAATAATATAAATTTTTATCAGTAAAACTGTTAAATTTTTAAATTTGATAGTGATATTACAGAAAAGAATGATAATATCAGTATACAAAAAGTTGAACGTTGAACTATTACTCCTAGATTGAATTGAGAGCATTAGAACCAACAATGTAGAACTTTTTTGTGTACACGTCCCTGCCTCTTGCCCTCTCTTCCTTGCCTTTTGGTTATTATCCTTTTATAGGTGAAAGCTAATCCTTTTAGGAAAGGAAATAAATTCATGAATTTACGAGGATTGATTCCTAGAAATAAACTTAGGTGCTGGCCACCGATATCTCTTTACTTGATTTGTGGAGAGAGGATCAAAGTTTGAACTCTGATTCTTGCATCAGAATGGAAAGGCTGGGCTGCTGGTCTTGAAGGGAGGCTGATTGAGGAAGTGTGTTTGGCATGAAATTTGTAGTAGATTATGAGATTTAATCCTTATTTATTCTGCCATGATTGTAGTCGACATATTAGAAGACATGTTTCTTTTGTTTCTGAGCTACCAAGAGATTCAATTAGGACTAAGATCAAGCCCTAATGTTTCATAAGAAGCAGTCGTTTCTGCTTTTCTTTTTGTGCTTAGAAATCTGCAAAAACATCAACCAAAATGACATTCTTTGCTTTGAAGATTTAAATTGTGTTATTCCTCAATTTAAACCAAACGCATCTTTTCACTTAATGTTTTTTCCAATTAAAATCAAGCCAAACTTCATTATGAAAAATTAATTGAAGATTTTTCTATTAGCAAAGAATTAATTGAAGATTTTTTCCTTTAAAGAAAAATTAATTGAAGATTTTGAAGTTTTTTTTTTAATGAAAAAATAATTGCAGATTTCAAAGATTTTTCTTTAATGAAAAAATAATTGAAGATTTCTACTTTAATGGGAAAAAAATTGTTTTAAATGAACATGGTATTTCTTTCCACCATATTTGATTTTTCTTTTACCGTAATCTTGAATTTCACAAAATATTTTCATTAAGTTTAAAATATCATTATTTCCTTTTTAATTGCAATTTCCTTGATTGTTTCCTAATCAAACATTTAAATTCATTTCATTTTACCTAGTTGATTTCCCATGAATTTGGTTCCCTTTTTTGTATTTTGTATTTTTTTTGTATTTCTATTATTGTTTTTTCCCGCACAAAGATTAAATGAAATAATAACAAATAACAAAATGATTAAATCTGACTAATTTTATTGAAAAGGAAATTTGTTTTTGATTTTCTATTTTTATTTGAAATATATAAAATGGGGGGTCAAATTTTGGGTAATTACACATAATATACACTTACAGAAATTTTTAAGATTTCCTACCATAAAAAAGAGAAAAAAAAAATACAAGTTCAGAATAATTGAAAGGTTCGTTCCAAAAAAAAAAAAAACTCATTGTTGTGCTATAAATATGCATTGACATTCAGAATAATTGAGGGATAGATTGAGTATTTCAAGTTCTCAACAAGAAAAAAAAAACAATATAGCATACACCCCACATATAAACAATGGCGAGAGTCTCGTTCAAGGTTGGTCTACTTGTCATATTCTTCATCATCGCTTCAGGTAACTCTCCATGATGCCCTATAATGAGAGAAAAATAATAAAAATAATATCAATAAAAGTCGTCGATCTCTTAATTCATTGTTATATTTGGATGATTTTAACATGAACGAAGAATATTGATATATAGGGTTCATCTTGGATGCCGAGGCACAGACACGACATGTGGAGTGGTGTCAGAAAGAGATTGAATGTGAAGGTGCTTGTGCTCTTCCCTGTCAAGCCTGTGTGTGTAATGATAACAAGTGTGTCTGTGACGATCAGGCCATGGCCAAATCCAAGCCTCCACAAGAGAGGCACGACTGAGAAGTTTAGGGCAACGAGAGAGGCACCGCATTGTTTTCTCCCAATAATGATTTTTGTAATTCCTCTTAGTAAACTGCATGGGTTGCAAAATGTTTTGCGTTCTTTTGCTTTTTCTTCTTTTTTTCCTCGAAAAATGGAATAATTGCACCAAATATTAACAAAATATTAACAAGAATAAGAAGTAATTAGAATGTGTTTTGCTTTACGTTTTGAAAGTGTTTTTAAAAAATTTTAAAATTTTTTTATTTTTTTACTTCAAATTAATATTTTTTTATATTTTCAGATTATTTTAATGTGTTGATGTCAAAAATAATTTTAAAAAATAAAAAATATATTATTTTAATATATTTTAAAATAAAAAACACTTTAAAAAATAACCATTTTTAAAAACATCTTTTGACTTTTGGTGTTCATAGGTGATGTACAAATTGATAGTTTTCTATATGAAGGGAGAAAAGGAAGGTTAATTAAAGGAAAAACAGATTATAACATAGTTAAAAATACGTATTTAAGATCAATTTAAAAGTAAGATTTATTCACATTAAGAGTAATTAGATTTTATTAAAAAATGGTCTTCAATATAAAATATTAAGATATTTAAAACTAGTTATGAGTAAATAAAAAAACAGGTTTAAAAAACCTTTAATTAATAATATTTTTCTCCTTCAGGACCTGGGAATGATTCATCTAGACGATGGATTTTTCAACAATGGCCATGTAGTATTTAAGAAGATTTCATCAAACTTGGTGTGACGTGGCATTGATGTGCAAAAGCCCATTGACCATGGGCTTGTAAGGGTGCTGAAGGTCACAAGCCCATTGGTGTCTCGTAACTTGTTCAATTCATATAATAAGATCCGATCTAGCTTACCTGGTGAGTTTATTGATTTGCTGATCTACATGGTTCGAGCTGGATAAGTGAGAAATCTATTTTATTTTATTTTTTTTTACAGAAAAAAGAGAGGTCATTTTGTTGGGAAAACCGACCAAACCATCAATTCTTTTTTCTGAAATTAGGATTGATCTATCAATAAAATAATGTAATCTATTCCATAATTCAACTCCAAGATTTTCACGAGGAAAACAGAAAAATTATAAAACTGTAGTTTACTTAAAAGCTTTCACCATCAATAAATAATGGGTTTAAAGGTATTCTTTCTTAGCAATAACTCATGACTATATAATGAACTATTTTTAATAATCTTGAGGGGCTACGGTTTAACTTATCAAGTTCTGGATTTGTCTTTTAAAGATTATCAATTCAAGTTTTACAAATCTCGGTGCTACTAGATGCTTACATGATCATTAACTTCAAGACCCATGGAATTAGTCGATGTATACGCAAGCTGACCCAAATACCCACATTAATAATAATAATAATAATAATAATAAACTAATGACCACAAAATATACATCATCAAGTATGTCTGTTTAGGAGTGTGGTTGCGGTTGTTTTTCAAAGTGCTTTCACTCAGAAATGTATCAAAATAATGTTTTTTATTTTTTAAAAATCAATTTTGATATCAACACATCAAAATGGTTTAAAAATACCAAAAACGTATTAATTTGAAATAAAAAAATAAAAGATTTTTAAATTTTTAAAAAAATATTTTTAAAATGCAAAAAACGTCAATATTATTCTTGAATTACAACAAAATCAAAAAGAGAAAGGAAAATCTCACAATACTATAACCCTATTTTCTGATAAAATAACCAGCCTAGATATCTCCAATCTTCAACCCCACCGTCTATAATGAAGAGCAATGTGCATTGAACTTATGAGTATTTGGAAACGTAGGTTAGTCCGTGTTTTTAAAAAATTTAATTTTGTTTGTTAAAAATTATATTTTTTTTATATTTTGAATCGTTTTGATACGTTCATTTCAAAAATAATTTTTAAAAAATAAAAATATATATCATTTTAATATATTTTAAAATAAAAAAATATTTTAAAAAATAACCATAATTATATTTCAAAACAGGCTAGCGGTTTTTTTTTCTTCTCACCTGGATGCTCTCTCTCTTTCTCTCATTACATTCTGCCACTACAGTCAATTTACACGAGAGGCAGCCGACACCCCTTGCCTCTTTTCTTCATTTAAAATGTGTGGTGTCTCATTGTCACATGCTGCGGACCACACGCAACACATAACATTTTTAATTTTTTTTTATAAGAATTGATGATAGGATATTCTTTTTAGAAGAAAATAATATATTTATTGATGTGTTGATTTCAATTATTCAAAATAATATCGAACCATATAACAAGATTTAACCCAAATGAGAGATTGGATGATATTATTTCCCCTTAGATCCATCAGGAAATCATGTGTTTTTTTTTTATTAATATGAGTGTCAGGGCTAATTTGCATGCACCTTAATTGATCCCACGGATTATGAAATTAATAATTATATAAGTCTCTAGTGGTTCTAAAATTCATGAGACTCGAACTAATAATCTCTAAAAAAAAACAAATTTAAATACTAACCAATTAAGTTATACTCTCAATGTTAACTATGAATTTTTTTTATATCAGCTAAAGCCGCCACAAAAGCAGGGCCGGGTCATTGCTATAGTTAATAAAAGCATTAACAAATTAATAAGAAACATTAAAGGATTTGAGATGGAAACGCGATTCATGAATCACCTCAGTGCTTCTGTTCTTTTTTTTTGTTTGAATTCTTTTTTTTTTAGTCATTTTTCCTTTTGTTTAACAATTTTAATTCTTTTATATATTATGAAATGATATTTGAATTATGAACAATAAACCAACTCAAACTTTTTTTTTTCATTCATAACCTTTTTTTTCATTTTTTTTTTCATTGGCACCCTTCTTCTTTTTTTAATTCCTTTTGTTTCAATTTAATAATTATAATTTGATTTAACAAAATTGATGCTTTAATTTGAAATCATGAACACATGAAATAATATAAAAATATTAAAAAATGATGGAAATGTAACATGAAAGAATGATACATTTTATTAGTGTGGATTGCAATAATAATCTAAAATGATTTTTTTTCTTTGTCACTTGACTCTCTTTTTTCAATTTAATAATTTTATATAAAAGTTGATTAGAAATTGAATTTGATGTTTTGTTCTAACTGGTCTTATTTGGGGCTTTCGTGATGTTAAAAATAAATTTTGATTTTGAACTAATACCCGATTTGAAAAAATAAAATTAATTTTATTAAGTGAATTCTTGATATTTTAAACAAAATTAATATGTCGATGTCTCAATATAAAAAAAATATTATTTTAAAAAAAAATTAAAATCAAACTATATTTTTTATCAGTTATTTTAATTGTTTTTAAACCTATTAAATCTATTTGATTATGTTAAAGTAACTATCATATAATTTAATTTTAAAATCAATAAATTTCAAAGTTGACATATTAAATTACAGGTAATAACAATATTAAATAACTCTATATATTCTCAATATCCTTTTTATATATTCAAAAATATTTTGGAGAATGGCGTAGCGCGAATAAATAAATAAACTAGTAAATGGTATTGAACGGGTCGTTAAATTGTTCTCTCTCCAGCTAGCTACATATGGATCGATCCCTGAAAACTGGAAGCTAAAAAAAGAGTATCCATCACAACAACAGAGAGAATCATAATCCGGCCTGCATTTTGATGAAGGATTGACATCCTAGAGACAGTGTGTACACGGTGGAGTAGCCTGCCTGCCTGCCTTCAATTCCTTAATTTGCTGCTGTGGTTGTAAACGTCATGCACGCAGCAATGTTTTTTAATAACAACGTCTGCTCCGCTGCACAAGCGGCGATACAGAATATTTATCAAGCAGCATTATAGTAGGAGAGTAGACTGCCTCCTTAATCTGCAGAGAGGACACCACCCAATGCAGCTTCGGTTTCTTCAAAATATAGTTGTAAGAGTCACCTGTAGCATAACTTAATTATCCCCTTTGATTTATAATAACATCGTCTTTCTCCGGCCCCTGCTAAAGCGTTGTTTCCATAAACAATACTCCAAGATATATATGGAGTGTGTGTGAAAGAAGGTCCACTTGCATTAAACACAAGAAACCACTTTATTCTAGTGTGGGTTTGGTTAAAATATTACTGGTCAAAACTTCAATTTTATTTTTAAAAATAAAAAAGTATTGTTTTAATATATTTTTAAATAAAAAATAATTTAAAATATAACCCCCCTCTCTATCTCTACCACACTGAAAAACATGCACTTGACTATCATCCCAGATAATCTGATAACCTTTATATAAAGCCCATCGCCCAACACAAAACCACCCATAAAACCTTATATTCAGAGCTAGCTAGCCATTTCGAACATATCCATCCTCTATTCTATGGCCATGGCAAACCAACAGCAGCACCAACCATGCCATGGCATAACTGAACAAGCACAAGTTGTTGTGGTCATGGTGCCCTTTCCAGCACAAGGCCATCTCAACCAGCTCCTCCAACTCTCCAGGCTCGTCGTATCCTATAACATCCCGGTCCACTATGTCGGTGCCACCACCCACAATCGTCAGGCCAAGCAGCGCGTGCACGGTTGGGATCCAGACGCCGCAGCGAGTATCCATTTCCATGATATTGAGATCCCCCCTTTTCATTGCCCTCCTCCCAATCCAAATGCCAAAATCAAGTTCCCTTCTCATTTGCAACCTGCTTTCAATGCCTCGTCTCATCTTACAGAGCCTGTTTCAATGCTTGTACGTGCACTTTCATGCAAAGCAAGGAAGATTATTGTAATTCATGACTCTCTAATGGGGTCTGTGATTCAAGAAGCTCGTTTACTCCCTAATGTAGAGTCTTACATTTTCCATAGTGTATCTGCTTTTACTGTTTCCTCGTATGCATGGGAACAGCAAGGGAAGAATATCATAGAGGATAATGAGTTGTTTCCACAGGATATTCCTTCTCTTGAAGGGTGTTTTACTGCTGAGTTTGCAGATTTTTTTGCTCGTCAATCTAATTACCAAAAGTTCAACACTGGCTGTGTTTACAACACTTGTAAACTGGTAGAAGGTGCTTATATGGATTTGCTTGAGAAAGAAACAGCTAAGGAAGGCGTTAAGCACTGGGCTTTAGGACCTTTCAATCCCGTGACAATACCCGAGAGATCAGAAAAGAAGAGGTTTTGCTCGGATTGGCTTGATAAACATGCAAGAAACTCAGTCATTTACGTGTCGTTTGGGACGACTACAACCTTGGATGATGAACAAATCAAGGAGTTGGCAATTGGGTTGAGAGAAAGCAAACAAAAGTTTATTTGGGCACTACGAGATGCTGATAAAGGAGATGTTTTCAACGGAGAAGAGAGAAGAGCAGAACTCCCAGAAGGGTACGAGGATTCAGTGGATGGGATAGGACTAGTGCTGAGAGACTGGGCACCCCAGCTAGAGATTTTAGCCCACCCGGCAACAGGAGGGATTATGAGTCATTGTGGATGGAATTCTTGCATGGAAAGTATTACCATGGGAGTGCCAATTGCTGCTTGGCCTATGCACTCAGATCAACCAAGAAACGCAGTTCTGATAACAAAAATCCTCAAGATTGGAGTTGTAGTTAAGGAATGGGAGCTAAGAGATGAGATTGTAACGTCAAAGATTGTTGAAAGTGCTGTGAAAAAGCTAATGGCATCGACAGAAGGTGATGAGATGAGAAGGAGAGCAGAAGAAATGGGGGAGTCCGTGCGGGTATCCGCGGCTGAAGGAGGAGTTTCTCGTATGGAGATGGAATCCTTCGTTGCTCATATCACTAGTTAATTTTTAAAGTAGGCATGCACTAAGCTGGTTTCGTTTGCCATAATAAATTTTCAATCTGCAATGAAATAGAATGCAGCTAGGCAAGTACAAGAGATCTATACAGTCCTTGTACTCATACTGAATTGTCATTAAATTATAACTTCTGCCGTTTTTGCATTTCAAATAAAAATAAAAGTGTACCGTTGGTTTTTTTTCACATGCACAGGATACTTTAATGCAATCACCTAGACATTAATTAAAGAGTAATTGGTGGGGGGGGGGGGGGGGGATGCAAAAAAAATATAGAGCGGCTACTTCATCATCCAGACCATATTCATCGGTAAATTCCGGTGAATAGCAGTACACTTCCCCATTGGCAGGACTCCAGCATGAACTAGAAGGTACTGCATCATCTGATTCTTTGAGACTACACTCATTGTCTGTGCATTAAAAACATCAAGTGAAACCAACACCAACAGAAGAAATTCCATCCCACAAAAATGAAACAAAGCAAACGGATAATCTTAGCCATAAACCTGAACAGTAGTTCCTCGTCGGTGTACATTGCCAATCATGCTCATCAACAGAACCCTGCAAGTGCTCTTCTCCACCATGTGAATACCCATTTTTCTTCAGTAACTGCAAGCTACAAAAGCTCTTCTTGCAACGTGCGTGCAATCATCTCATCATTCTCTACATGCCTACAATCCGTAATATGATCATAATGATCCCTCACACCATCATCTCAGCATTCTCAGCATTCTTTATGATGTAAGGAAAAAAACAATGCTATTTGTTTTTCCACTACCAAAAACGTGTTTCATACCCGATAACTATCGATTTCAACAAAATCGATCGCTTTTGGGAATCAATTTTGGGTTTGATTTTTTGGCCTGAGAGATAGAGGGGAATAAGAAGATAGTCGGACGGATATGTTGTTTATGGCCATTTCATGTTTAATATATACGAGGATACTATGGTTAATTCCTCGCGGTTTAAAACATGCATGGTCTTGATATATATATATATATATATAATTTATTTTTGAGGTCATTATATTTTATAGTAAATATAATTTAGTCCGTAACTTGATTTTTTTTCAATTAAATTAATTTGTACATCCGAAATCATAAACTTTTTTCAGATTCTCAGAATAGATATATGATATTATTAAAAAAAACAATAAAATCATGATGACACCAACTATAATTATAAAAAATAATCCCATACATGAATTATTAATCCAGTCATCTAAAAACTATTAAGAAGTTCAGGGAATGAGCTGTTACTTTGAAATAAAATTCATTCTAATCTATCTATTATGATTTTTTTTCCAGTTTTATCCAGATATTTCGGTTAAAAAGTGCATGGAGGAAAAAAAAAAGACTTACAAGGACTTGTTTGAAAAAAAAGTAAAGTCAAGGATTAAATGTAAAAAAAATTAGAAATTTAAGGACCAAAATATATATCAATGAAAATTTTATGTTTTAAGAATATGAGATGTACTGCTATCTTTATGTTGTCTTTTACAATAAATATCACATCTTGCAAAAAATTTTATGTTATAAAAATTTAAGGACTAATTAATCGAGCATATATATATATATATATATATATATATATATCACATCTTGAAAAAGTTAATGGGAGCGTGAACTTGAGATTAAAGACAAGTGACCCGTGATTTGTCGTGTCTCGGGTCTATATTTTGATAATGTAAAAAAAGATATTCATGCACTAGTAGCATGTTTTAAAGAAGGAAAAAAAAACCCTTACTTAAGTCATGGATATTATTGGGTCTAATAAAATAGTTTTATTTAATTTTATAAGAAAAAAAAAGCAATAGATGGACTGAATTTAAAAATAAAAAACAATAATGATCATCTATAAAAAAAAAACGTTTGTCAAAAAAATAAAATTGAATTTCAAAACAACTTAATATTAAATGATGAAATAAAAAAAATAAAAATGAAAAAAAGTAGAGATTGACAACGTGAGGTAGCATCGCAAACTCGAGACCCGAGTTAAGAGGCTAAGCTAACCTCATAGAAAGCAAATCAAGAAAATTAATAATGTCTAATTCCCAATAATCCAAATATACAAGGATGAAAAAAAGTAGCAAAAAAAACCCTAAAAAATAAAACACATGCAAACCTTACGGCCGCCAATCCTCGCGAGTCAAATAATGCAATCTGGATAGCCTACTAGAAGGCAAAATGACAAAAAAAATGAAACCTAACTCACATATAACAAAATATTAAAGGGTGAAGCCAAACAAATATTCAATGTTAAAAAAATTACTCGAAAAAAAACCCAAACTAATTAGGGCAAACCCACTACACATACGATCCAGATCATGAAACTAATATAACCTTATGGAAAGGAAAGCAAAAAAAATTACAAAGCTCAATCTCCAACAAGCCCAATGTTGAATGATGAAATCATAAAAAAAAAATTGTGTAAAAAAAAAAAATATATATATATATATATGTATATATATATATATAAAAAGATCGATGTCAATCCAGGTTAACATTTTATATCTATGAACCAGGTCATGAGACCAGGATCACCACACCAAAAACATTATGAAGCGTAATTCTCAATTAACCCAATGTTGAAGAATAAAATTAAAAAAAAAGATATAGAGAAAAAAATAGTAATTAAAATAATCAGGATCAAATTTGACATAAAAATAAAATGAAACAAAATGCTAAGAGATGAAATTGAATTTTTTTAAAAAAAAATGATAAAAAACAAATAGCAATCAAAAGAATGATGACCAAATCTAAGATGTAAATCAAATGAAATTAAATGTTAAAGGACAAAATTGAAAAAAATTAATAAAAAAGGATTTTAAACAAAATAAGAAGCAATAAAAATATTAAGAATCAAATTTGATATAATAAACAAATAACAAGATTCTTATAAAATGTTTCAAAACAACATGATTCCCGATGAGAGGAGAAGAAAAAAGTTTGTAAGAGCCCAACCACTACACCACCACCGATAAGCGTCACACCATTATAAAGAGCGTGGTGTGACGCTTCTAATGTCATCGCGGAAGCCGCTAGAATACAACTCATGCATCACTTAAAAACTGCAAGAGCCTCTTACCTAAGCATCAACTTATTGTCCTTGCCCGTTTACCCCAGTTCTCATACTTGTTTCAACTTTAATTTTAGTCCCTAACTTTTAATTATTATATATTAACCAAATTTAGTTTTATTTTTCAAAATCGAACATCAAATAACTCCCATTATGTTTCCTTAACATTATGGAATTCCTATATATAGCCAATCGAAAAAAACTGTTAAATTCAATTCCAAAAAAATTAAATATAGGAGGGTTAAATTAAAAAAAATCGAGGGATGAAAAAAGAGAGAGGCTTATTCTCTCCCCTGCCCTTGGAACTTTGTCCTAGAAAAGGATATAAATATTTATTAATTATTCAATTTCAGTCCACATAACCTTAATTATTTTATATTAGTAAAATTATATTCAAATTTTTCAAATTAGCGGAGAGTCAGGTTTGTTTAATGACACAATGAGCAGACAATACATGACATCAACAAAAATAAAAAATTTGAATTCCAAATAAATCTAACATAACATGAACAAATCAAAAGGAAAAAAATATTAAATAACTAGAAAAAAAAATCATTGTTCTTAAACAGTGATTTGTGAGGAGAGGAAGGGAATAATGATTTCCCCTCCTTAACTAGTTCCTCTCTCGTTTAGTGTTTGTTAATTAAATATAAGTTCACTTCTTACTACCTAAACTAACCTTTTGATTACCTTATGAGATTATCATTACGAACATGTTTGGTATTGTGATAGGAATTGTTTTCTAAAGTGTTATTTTTTAAAAAAATATATCAAAATATTATTTTTTTAAAAATTTATTTTTAACATTATCACATAAAAACTATTTAAAAATATAAAAATATAATTTGAAAAAAAAAAAATTTTTTCAAAATCCTTTTTGCACTGTAAAACACAAACAATGCCAACATAGTCACATTAGGCTTCAGGTTTGTAGCCAGGAATTTTGCTTTTAGCTTCTTTGGTCATTTACAAATAAAAATTATTAGCATTAACATTAACAAAAAGTTAAAATATATGTTTTTGTTGTGCACAACATCATAAAACATTATTTATTGTGATAATATTATTTATTTTTTTATTTGTTTTTGTTTTTTTAAGACATTTGATTTATTGAAAATTAGATTTCATGATTTTTTGTGATTTATTTTTTATGTGATTATCCTAATCTTATGACTTATATAGCGAGTTTGACAGGTTGATCCTGTTAGGTTGAGTTTTGTTTTTTTTTAATCGATATTCTTTTTAATTTTATTATCAAACATTTAATTAACGGAGAATTATACTTTATAATTTATTTCAGTTTGCTTTTTATGAGGTTATTTTAGTCTTATAATCCGGGTCATGAGTTTTTCAGATTAATCTAGGTAGACTCAAGTTGTTTTACTGTGTCCTATTTTTATACTGATTTTTTTAAAATTTTATTTTTCAACAATGGGTTGATTGAGAATTAAACTTTATAATTTGTTTAGATTTACTTTATACGAGGCTATCACAATCTTATGACCTGAATTGTGAGTTTGACATGTTAACCAATAATTTTTTTTGATTTACTTTCTATGAGATTATCTTGGTCAAATGATCAAGGTCATGAGTTTGGAGAGTTAACCATATTTAACTTTGATCGTTTTATTTGTGTCGGTTTTTTAATCGAGTTTTTTTCAATTTCATCATCCAATATTGGATTGTTTAAGAATTAAGCTTCATAATTTGTTTTTATTTGTTTTATATTAAGTTATCATGGTTTCATGACCTGAATTGTGGATTTGACAGGTTAACATGTGTTGACTTGGGTCGATGCAATATGTCGTTATAGCAATATTTTTAAAAAAAAGATATTATCTTAAATTTTTTGAGTCGAACAATATTTTTACTAATTGTTTAAGTTGTTTTTGGACCTGTCAAGTCAACTAAATCACATTAAAACAATTCTTATATGATTTAATTTTTTTGTTAGAAAAATATTAGCAATGATTAAATTTTTTTAAAAAATATTAACTTAACTCATAGTGTAGCACAGGGCGATCATTTTGTTTAGTCAACAATTTTTATAAATACACATTAGCATAATTGTCAACACATTTACATCCTAATTACTTGTCGGTAAAATACTTTACATGGCAATCAACTTCTTAATTATTATACATGATATATGCTATATCAATAAATATCCTAAAGTTAATATAGTATGGAGGGATTGGGAGCTTTCAAGTATCATTTTAGTAATCTATGTATGATAGCATGGTGGCTGGTAAGCTTTTTTTTACTTTTTTTTTTTTGAAAATTACAATGCGTTAAAATCAATGAATATTATAATCATGTTTCTTGTTGTATTTTAAAAATATTTTTAAAAATATTTGAAATTTTTTATTTTTTTCTTTACTTCAAATTAATATATTTTTTAGTATTTCTAGATCATTTTGATGAAATGATATAAAAAACATATATTATTTAAAAAAATATTATTTTAATATATTTTTAAATAAAAAATTTAAAAAAATAAATACAACTACACTTTCAAACCGGCTACATAAAGGTGTTGTAATTCTACAGGCTTAAGTTAAAAACTATTAAATATTTTTATTTATTATATCGTAATAATTTATCCTATTTCTTTGTAACTTAAGTAATATCTTATAATTATATTAGCCGTTGATACTACTTTACCACCACGACTCAAAAGATGTAATGTCATCTGAAAAATACAAATATTATTCACTACATAATATAAATATTACTATCATGAATTGTTAAATAGATTTTTTGAGAATATGTTTGTTTTTTAATTTCAATCATTTTTAAAAGTGTTTTTAAATTATTTTTTATTTGAAAAAAATATGAAATTAATATTTTCTTTTAATTTTTATATACAGATATAAAAAAAATTATTTTAATATATTTTTATTAAAAATAATTTTTAAAAAACATGCATAGTTGGTGGTGTGATAGTTCTTAAATATTTATTTTATTTTTTTACAAATATCGAAGTATCATTCCAGTAGGCGATTGGTAGTATATGGCTCATAAGTTTTCATGTTGTTCGTTCTTTTTTGCAATCATTGGAGAAAAATTTTAGATATTTACATGTGTGTATAAAAAAAAAAATACCGACACTTAAAATATGTTTACCAAATAAAAATATATATATTTTTTAATTTTTTTCAATAAAAAATTAAAAGAAATATGTTAATTTGTTGGGAATGAAGAATAATTTTTTATTTATTGAAAATACTAGAAATAAATCAAGACCATAAATATTTATTTTTAAAATTATAAAAAATCATAATTTATAATAGTATCTTATATCCATGAATTTTATTTTACTCTATTAAATATTATAATAAAAAATATAAATTATTAAATAAAAATATTTACATTAGATTTATAATAAAAGTTAAATTCAGTATACTAAATAAAAAAAAATAATTTCACTAAAAATATTTTATATTCAAAATAAAAATTGTATTGTTCATGCTTTTATTTATTTCTTTATTTAAAAAACAGTGGAATAATTATAAATATAAAAATATAAAATACATTCAAATTAAAATTTTAAGATAGAGAAATATTTTTTTTCTTACTTTAATTTTTTATAAAATATTACTGTTTTTAACCTTTAAGCTTTGAAATTCCTGCGTAGGCAGTGGTTGCCACGTGTAAGTCAGTACAAGAAACGATCCCTCTAATCTACCGCCAACCGTACCAAATCACAACTTCTCACTGTCTCCCTCTCCCTTCTGTTTGGAGAGAATGAAATCTCTTCAATCTCCTTCAACTTTGAAGGCCTAAAGAAAATTAAAATTAAAGGGAAAAAAAAAATCATAAAAAGAAAAACGTTAACAAAATGGCACCCACACGGCGCACGTTAGCACTTAGCGATGCTTCTTACACCGTCTGTGTCACCTACGGTCCTTCTCTCTCTCTCACTATCCTCCGCACCCCCTTAACCTTTCTTCTCTCCTCGCTTCTTCTTCTTCTCTCTCATAATAACACAATTCCAATTAGGGTTTCATATTTTTTTTCTCTCTCTCTCTACAAAAGAAAAGGAGAGAACAAAAGTCTGTCTTATGTTCTTCAAAAGCCTAAGCTTTCATGGACAACAGGAGACAAGCCAAGGACTCGCTTTCTTACTCCAATTTATTCAATCTTGAGGTTTGTTCACATGGGATTTTGGTTTTCTCAATTGAGTTCTTTTTAGTTTTTTGAATTACCCACCCTTTTTGGTTTTTTCAGATTGGATTAATTTGTTAATTTTGGGATTCGGTGAGATGGGTTTATTGAATTTTGCTGAATTTGTGTGTTTTGTTTTGTTTTTGCTTAATGGGTTTTTGATTTTTTGGGTTGTCTTTTTCTTTTTTCCTTTTGTTTTTAGTCTTTGGTGAACTTCAGAGTTCCACAACCTGATGATGAATTTGATTATTATGGGAGTAGTAGTCAGGATGAGAGCAGAGGTAGCCAAGGTAACTTAATTTTGTTGTTTTGAATGATTTATTTTCTATTTCGATTGGAATTACAAGGACCCAGTTGGATTTTATGCTTTTTTGTATGCTATATAACTGTTGATTTTTATACTCTCTTTGTCTGTATGAGTCTATTGTTCGTGAAAACTTGATTTTCGGAGGCGGATTGAGCTGGAGAGAAGTGTATTTATGTGTTTGTGCAATGTGGTTGGCTACGTATAGGTGGAGCAATGGCGAATTTTGTTAATAGGAATCTATCAGAGAGGGAATTGAATTCGGTGAAGAGAAAGAGGCGGTATAACAACAGCGAGGGAGAGGAGGAAGATAGACATTTCAGGGCACGCATTACAGAGGATAAGTATCGCTCAATGCTGGGAGAACATATTCAGAAGTACAAGAGGAGGTATAAGGATCCCTTGCCAAGTCCTGCTCCTCCTCCTCCCCGTATGGGGATTCCCATTCCAAAGAGTAGTTTGGGTGGTTCAAAAACTAGGAAGCTCAGGAGTGAGCAGCGAGGAGGGTTACATGACATGGAAACCACGTCTGAATGGGCCAATGACATTACTCCATCAAAACGCAGAGACTACCATGAACCGGAGTTTACACCCAAGTATGTTCTAGCATTATGAGCATTGGAATGGATGAAATTTTGAATTTATGCATGATTATTGTTTTCATTTTTCGATTGCTCTGAAGGTCATTTTTTTTTCCAAATGTTTTGCAGAATATACTATGAACCTCCTTATTTGGATATTGGGGATGGTGTCACTTATAGGATACCCCCCTCTTATGATAAGCTTGCAGCATCATTGAACTTGCCAGGCTTCTCAGATATGCAGGTGGAGGAATTTTACTTGAAGGGCACCTTAGATTTGGGTTCCTTGGCAGCAATGATAGCCAATGATAAAAGGTTTGGGCCTAGAAGCCAAGCAGGGATGGGAGAGCCCCAATCACAATACGAATCACTTCAGGCAAGATTGAAGGCATTGAGAGCTTCTAGCTCAGCTGAGAAATTCAGTCTCAAGATATCTGAAGAGGCATTGAATTCCACAATCCCAGAAGGGGCAGCTGGAAATATAAGACGCTCTATTTTGTCAGAGGGTGGTGTAATGCAGGTTTACTATGTTAAGGTTTTGGAGAAAGGAGACACATATGAGGTTTGTCCTTCCTTTGAACTATGATTAGGCTATGGGAAGGATTTTTTTTTGTTCCAATTCAGAGTTGTTGATGAACCTTTTTTTTTATTATTATTATCTTCTATTTTCCTGAGATGCAGATCATTGAGCGGGGTCTACCTAAGAAACCAAAGATAATTAAAGACCCTTCCATCATTGAGAGGGAGGAAATGGAGAAGATTGGCAAGGTTTGGGTAAACATTGTCAGAAGAGACATACCTAAGCACCATAGGATTTTCACTACGTTGCATCGAAAGCAACTAATTGATGCCAAGAGGTTCTCAGAAAATTGTCAAAGAGAGGCACGTACATGTCATATGGCTTATGCAGTTTTTCCATGCATTTTTTTGTATCTATGGATGATCTCTCTATTTCAGCTTTGTAGTACTAGGCTTGTATGTTTTAGTAACAATTCCTTTTATGTTTCAGGTCAAAATGAAGGTTAGTAGATCACTCAAAATAATGAAGGGTGCTGCGATTCGCACTAGGAAGTTAGCTAGAGATATGCTGCTGTTTTGGAAGCGAGTGGATAAGGAGATGGTACTTTCTGTTTCCTTGCTGAACTTTTGCTCTGTTTTCATTTCAATATAATGGACACTGTCATCTTCTAGGTAAGTGCTGTGTTGCAATTAAGAGTTCTGAATATGACACAGTATAGGAGTACATTCGCATGTGGAAACTCTTTTATCTCTTCCCCGTGGCTTCTGTTACTCTGTTTGTGGAGTGTGTAAATGTGTGCTGAAACAGACTCTTGTTATCTAGGGATCATTGGTTGGTATAATAGTAAATGTCTCAACCTTGCCAGTACGGCAGTAGATTCTGATCTTGTAAGTGGTTGCATCATGTGACATTGTTTAACAGCAAGACTGTTCCAAATTTAACCTGCTAGGAGTCCATTTTACATATCTGCACGATGGACTTTTTTAGCTTAAATCCTCTTATCGTTAGAGATATGGTCCTATGGAAAGTGAATAAACAACCTGGTTACTAATCTGGTGGATATTTTTTCATCTATTGGGAGCCCTAGTGGGATGCAGTTTACTGACATCTGTTTCTAATCCGAGTGATTAATATTTGTCTGCGATGTAAACATCTAAGTTAAAAACTGAAAAACTGTTTTATAAAAAGTCATCCTTGCCTTTTTCTTTGGTTATTTACTGAATCCTTCTCTAATTGTTTGCAATGTTCAAATGCCTTCCCTTGTAGGCAGAGGTGAGGAAAAAGGAGGAAAGAGAAGCAGCAGAAGCTTTGAAGCGTGAACAAGAGCTCCGGGAAGCAAAAAGACAGCAGCAAAGGCTCAATTTTCTCATACAACAAACAGAACTCTACAGTCATTTCATGTCAAACAAACCAAGTTCACAGCCCTCAGAAGCTTTGCCAATTGGAGATGAAATGACAGATGATCAAGGAATGGATTTGAGCACTGCTGAAGCAGGGCCTGATGATCAGGAAGAAGATCCCGAGGACGCTGAATTGAGAAAAGAGGCTCTCAAAGCTGCTCAAGATGCAGTCTCGAAGCAGAAATTGTTAACAAGTGCTTTTGATATCGAGTGTTCAAAGCTGCGTGAAGCTGCTGATATTGAGGGACCTATAAATGATGCCTCAGTTGCAGGATCTAGCAACATTGATTTGCAGACACCGTAAATGTTTTTTTAATGTGCCCCCTTTCTTAATAGTATTAGTTGTGATTTTTTTTTTGGTTTATCATGTTTTCCTTTTGAATTTCTGCATCACTTTAATGAGCTTGTTATTACCAATACTTGCAGCTCCACCATGCCTGTTACATCAACAGTTCAGGCACCGGAGTTGTTTAGAGGTAACCTCAAAGAATATCAGTTGAAGGGTCTTCAGTGGCTGGTTAATTGTTATGAGCAGGTAAGGTAAACTCAACATCAGTACTAGATAAAATTTTCCATTGAAATCATCTCATGGTAATTCATTATGTCTCAGGGTTTAAATGGTATACTTGCTGATGAGATGGGCCTTGGAAAGACTATTCAAGCCATGGCATTCTTGGCTCATTTAGCTGAGGTGATTATTCTAGTTGTGGTACATTAATACATTTCAGTATGTTTTTTTTAATAGCCTTACACTAACTTAATTGCTGCATGCAGGAAAAAAATATTTGGGGTCCTTTTCTGATTGTTGCTCCAGCTTCTGTCTTGAATAATTGGGCTGATGAAATCAGTCGCTTCTGCCCTGACTTGAAAACCCTTCCATATTGGGGTGGGCTTCAAGAGCGGATGGTACTTAGGAAAAACATTAATCCAAAGCGCCTTTACCGAAGGTAATTTTCTTGTAATGGCCATCCATTGATTTCTTGAAGACAAAATAATGGGTAGTTCAATGGAGAGGATTTGACACTCACTGGGCTGATCACATAATTAGATATTGTCAACGTGTATCAAGATAAAACAGGTGCTAGTGAGGACCACATCATAATTTTCCTCTTTGGATTTTTTTTCAGTTGATTTTTAGGAACTCTTAGGGTTTTGTTTGTTCAGACATGACTAGGAGTTTTATGAGGTTACAGGCTCTGATTTCTGAAATCAAACTAACATTCTCCTCTCTGCATTATTTTTGATAGGTTAAAGCCATTGGAAATTCAACTTCACTTTAGATATATGATGCCATAAGCAAATGAAAGAGAAAATCAATATGTGTATTATAATTGCCTCTGCAAGCACCTTGGATGCTTTAGAGTTTTGGGTTATAAACTTGTATCCTACAAACTAAGCCTTTGGTGGTTTTTGTAGTTTACTCTCATTTTGTGCCTTAAGCCAGCTCTTAAGATGCTTTCATTCAAAGAATTGTCACTAAATTAAGCATTTGCCATGCTTTATTCTGATGTTAATAACCAATCATTTTCTTTCTTGCCAGGGATGCTGGTTTTCACATTCTCATTACCAGCTATCAATTGCTAGTGTCTGATGAGAAGTATTTTCGGCGTGTGAAATGGCAATACATGGTATTAGATGAAGCCCAGGCTATTAAAAGTGCTAACAGGTTCTTAACTCCATAACCAGATTTTGCTTACTAGATTTTCCTCATTAATCATCGTTTCAAGAGCAGTGCCATGTTTAAATGAGTTTTACTTTTGCTCTCATTTGAACTGTTCTTAATGTCATTTGTTCTTCCCTGTCTTTCCAAAGCATACAAAAAAGAGAGAAGAAATCATACTATGCTTTTACTCTCATCTGATGACTGGATACTTTTGACAGCATAAGATGGAAGACATTGCTCAGTTTTAATTGTCGTAATCGCTTGCTGCTGACTGGTACACCGATTCAGAATAACATGGCAGAATTGTGGGCCCTTCTGCATTTCATCATGCCGACATTGTTTGACAGCCATGAACAGTTCAATGAGTGGTTTTCTAAAGGGTATGTTTCTTTTGCTAAAGTGCATGCTTGCTTTTGGAGCATACTAGACCTAAAATTGAACTTTTATTTTGTTTTCAGAATTGAGAACCATGCAGAACATGGGGGTACATTAAATGAACACCAGCTAAACAGATTGGTGAGTATGCTTTATTGCTTTTCGTAGGTTTCCATTGCCAGCATGATTAATAAATTGTTTGTTAGATGTGCATCCTGCACAATTCTGTAGCATTAGAATCTGATGCAGAAAACTAAGGGATCATGCAAAAAATGAAACCTAAACATCGAACTGTTCTAAAACAATGAATTGCCTCATGGATCCTTCAAATTTTTATTAAGATAGTGCGGGGCTTATGCGAGTCTCTTGATGTTTTAGAGGCACAAGTAATTTCAATTCTCTGATGTTGCTTGGTTTTTATGTGTTCCCGTGTTTTCTTGGAATTCAGTCAGTACCACATGTAACCTCGTAACTTTTTATGCGTGCTGATTAGAGCAATTCTCTGTGTTGATTGAATGCAAGGTGGTGGACTTTTTTTAGTCAAAAAGATTTTTCCTAATCAGTTTATGATATGTAGTTTCTCTTACCCTTTTCTAAACTCACACTGCTGTTTTCTTCCCCCTATGGTATCTGACTTGTGTCTTGGTCTTTACCTTTGACAGCATGCAATTCTTAAGCCTTTTATGCTGCGTCGAGTGAAGAAAGACGTGATTTCCGAGTTAACAAGGAAAACAGAAGTTATGGTGCACTGCAAATTGAGCTCTCGACAACAAGCTTTCTATCAAGCTATTAAGAACAAGATATCTCTTGCTGAGTTGTTTGATGGCAACCGTGGACATTTCAATGAGAAGAAAATTATGAATCTAATGAACATAGTCATTCAGCTGAGAAAGGTAGCCTATTATTTTGCTGGGGGTTTCTTACATTCCACTCCATAATGTTTTTATTATGTAATTATGTTGTGCAAACCTTTGAATAATATGCTATTTTATTGTCTATTTACAAAAAAACTGAATGTTCTATTTTCTTGATGGTAGGTTTGCAACCATCCAGAGTTGTTTGAAAGGAATGAGGGAAGCACATATTTCTATTTTGGAGAGATTCCCAATTCGTTTCTTCCCCCTCCTTTTGGGGAGTTGGAGGACATACATTATTCAGGGGGTCGAAATCCTATCACATACAAGGTACTTCTTGAGTTGTTGTCTGTGATTAGAAAAAAAAATTGTTATATTTTGACAAACTCAAAACTAGAAGAGTAAAGTCTCCATGGTTACAACTGTAGTTTCCTTTCAAAGCAGTAGCCATGATATTTTTTGACACCAACACTTTTCCCACCCAGGTGCCAAAAGTAGTCCACAATGAGATTGTCCAAAGTTCCGAGGTTCTTTGCTCAGCGATTGGACGTGGTGTTGGCAGAGAGTCATTTCAAAAGCACTTTAACATATTCTCTCCAGAAAATGTGTATCGGTCTGTATATGCACAGGACAATATCTCAGATAGATTGCTTATTAAGAGTGGGACGTTTGGTTTTACCCATTTGATGGATTTGTCCCCAGCAGAGGTTGCATTTCTGGCAACTAGTTCATTTATGGAGAGGCTGTTGTTTTCTATTATGAGACAGGGCCAACAATTTTTGGATGGAACCATAGACTTGCTCATGGAAGACATGGAAGATGACAATGGCAATCACCTTGAGAAATGTAAAGTACGAGCTGTCACACGAATGTTATTGATGCCATCAAGATCTGAGACAGATATCCTACAAAGGAAAATTGCAACAGGCCTTGCTGATAATCCGTTTAAGGCTCTAGTTAACTCTCATCAGGACAGGCTTCTGTCCAGCATTAAGCTCCTTCACTCAACTTATACGTCCATCCCACGGACTAGAGCTCCACCGGTATATTTGGATTCTCAGATTGTCTATTTTTTAATCATTAAAGAATTGTTAACCTTTGAAGATTTTATTAATATACTAACATTTTCTCACCTACATAGATTGATGGCCAATGCTCAGACAGAAACTTTGCCTACCAAATGATGGAAGAATTGCACCAACCCAGGGTCAAGAGGTTGTTAATTGGGTTTGCACGCACATCTGAATTTAATGGACCCAGAAAGCCAGAGAGTCCTCATCCTTTAGTTCAGGAGATTGAATCTGAACTATCTGTTTCACAACCTGCTCTTCAGTTGACATACAAGATTTTCGGTTCTTGCCCCCCCATGCAAAGCTTTGACCCTGCAAAGCTTCTCACGGTGCAGACCTCTCTGATTCTCATGTCCTTTTAATCAACTCAAAATTGTATTTTGTAATGCTTATATTTGGATTGTATTTGTTTTTTATATAGGATTCTGGAAAGCTTCAAACACTTGATATTTTACTGAAACGATTGCGAGCTGAAAACCACCGGGTTCTATTGTTTGCACAAATGACAAAAATGCTAAATATTCTTGAGGTACATTTAGTTTTCCAGTTATTCACTATAGTCATTACAAAGGTACTAAGGAGACGAGAAGTTGTTTCTGAGGATCTTGTAGAAAATATGCTCATGGTAAAACAACATTATTTTGGGATTAAGGCATAGTTGAATTGATTTATTTTGTAAATTAGTCGAGGCTTATTCTTTCTTTGTTTTTATGACTTGATGGACAGCCGTATTAGTTCAGCCAAATTGGCTATACATTTGATTAACTTTGTGCATATAATTGGTTGGTATTTGTTGCTGCAATCCAACATCAGTACGGGCTACAATAGTCTTCTTTTTCAAGAAAAGCAAATGCCAGTTGGAACTTGCTCTTGAATATTCAATGGCAAGACTCTACATTACATGATCTGTTTATTTCATAAAATGGTTTGTGGTGACTGTCACCATGAATGATGACTTCAGTATTGATTTGGATTTTCTATGTTTGGAAATAGCCTCTTAGTGTCACTAATATATATTTGAATTTCTCTTATCCTTTATGTCCATCTTATCTGCATTTTGCTTTCAAATGACAATTTGTGCTTGAGCTACAATTTCCATTATGATTAGGTCAATTAGTTGACTTTTCTTCTTTGCCATTTTTTTAGGAAATTTGTTTTGGTGCTAACTTGTGTACAATTGCAGGACTACATGAATTATAGGAAGTATAGATATCTTAGACTTGATGGGTCCTCCACCATCATGGATCGTCGGGATATGGTCAGAGACTTCCAGCTTAGGTTATTTTCTTTGCTGTGTGATGTTTGTTTTGAAGAGCACCCCTTTCTTGTCAATTTCTCATTTTTGAAAGTGAGTTCTTAACTTTTTTACCTCCTGGGATTGCAGGAATGATATTTTTGTATTCTTGCTGAGTACCAGAGCTGGTGGGCTTGGTATCAATTTGACAGCTGCCGATACTGTTATTTTTTATGAAAGTGATTGGAATCCTACACTAGATTTACAGGCAATGGATAGAGCACATCGGCTGGGCCAGACAAAGGATGTTAGTTCTCTCCAGATTGTTCTATCTGTTTTTCACTTATGGCATAACCATAAACTTTTCATGCATTTCCTTTGAGATTGTCTTCCTTGTTCAGACAGTGATCCTCTACTCAAATGAGTTTTTGAGCTTGCACACACAAAATGGTTTTTCTAGTTCTGACTATACATAGAATTCTCAGCTTAGTTTTATTTGAGTTCTGAATAACACTTAAGTACTCTTTCATGGTGTAGGTTACTGTCTACCGGCTCATTTGTAAAGAGACGGTTGAGGAAAAGATTTTGCAAAGAGCAAGCCAGAAACATACTGTGCAACAGCTTGTTATGACAGGTGGTCATGTTCAGGATGATCTCTTGGCTCCTGAGGATGTGGTGTCCTTGCTTCTGGATGATGCCCAGTTGGAGCAGAAGTTGAGAGAAATACCACTGCAGGTGAGGTTTATATGTGGTATTGGTTGTAATTTTCTTTTCAAGAACTCAGTTAAATTGCTGATAATTTTCTCTTGGTATAGGAGTTTTTGCCCTTTCCCTCCTTGTAAAACTGGCCTTTAGAATATTCACTAGAAAAGGAAAAGTAAAATTAGGAGCTAGAAAGCAAGGAATGAGCGATAGAAGTAGCCTTAAATTTAAGTTGCTTATAGAATATGTGATCACCTTTTTATCAATTTGCTGTTTTCAGGCCAAGGATAGACAAAAGAAAAAACCAACAAAGGCCATACGGGTAGATGCAGAAGGTGATGCAACTTTCGAAGATTTGACTGAAACTGTCACTCAGGGTACTGGAAATGAACCATCTGAGGACACAGAGAAATTGAAATCCAATAACAAAAAGGTATTATGATTTCTAAGTATATTTTATGATTCAATCCCTTAATTTCTTTTGTACCTTTACATTTGAAAAGGCCGCCTCAATTTGTCCACTTTGTCAAGATATGGTATTAAGTAGCATTAAGGACCCCCCACCTCCTCTTCTGAATAAATGTGAACGAAAAAAAAAAAAGGTGAAAAGGAATTACCGAGATATTTGTGAAAGATTTAGGTGAGTGCATGCTAGAGCCTTGAGATATCAAAGGTAAACTCTACCCTATATATTTTGTTACCTCGACCATAAAGGTGAGCTGTACTCGCTATGGCTTGCATTTTGTTTTTTATATTCTGTATTGATCTGGTAGCCCGGTACTGCCTCTCTCCTTTTGATTCTGGAGTAAATACATGGTCTGTAGTCAAAAGTTACAGAAGCTAGTATTTTTTGTTCATGTTGTTTTGGCATTCAATTATTATCTGATATTGAGCTGAGGTACCGAAGGATACCGCAGGATATCCCTGCTTTCAGTTAACAACTGCTTATATGCAACGTTCTCCATGTCCATTGCTTTATGTTTTTACTGACAAGCACATATCTTGTGCAGAGGAAAGCTGCTTCTGACAAGCAGACTACACCAAAGCCTAGGAATTCACAGAAGAATGAACTGAATTCTACATCAATGGACTATGAATTGGACGATCCTTTTCTAAATGATGAGCCACAGTCACAGCGACCCAAGAGGTTGAAGAGGCCAAAGAAGAGTGTAAATGAGAAACTCGAACCAGCATTTACTGCCACACTCCAAGTTGATTCATCGCAGATTCAATATCCACATGCAAATAATCTTCCTTCTACATACTCAAACACGTGATTATAATATGCAGTAAGAAGGTTGAATCCATTGATGTAGCTGCAGGACTTTGTTCAACGCTTGGGTTGCCAGGCTCATCTCAGAGGAGGCACCTTGATTTCCACCTATTGCGGCCAGGGCTATAGAAGAAACTGGAGCAGCGTTGAGAAGAAGCAAGCCCAGCAACATCGTAGTATGTATATACAATTTTTTGGATTTGAGTTCTAGGTCAACTAATTATTACTACGGATCTGAGTCTGTATAGGCGGGTTTGCTCTTTGTTCCTTGTGTAGTAGTATATATTCGAGGTCTTGTAAACCTATTTGCCCACGACCATAAAATGTTGTGGGTCGAGGAACTAGACTTAAAAGAAATTTTTTAATGGGCAATCTTTTTTACAGCTCTGTAATGCTCTGTCTCCCCCGTCATCCTTCAAGAATCGTGAATGGCATGGCAGCTTGCAAACCATTTTGCTGATGGTTGTGGTAAAATGAATTAAAAAGTCTAGATTTATTTATTTTATCATCCTTTTTCTTCTTTGTTAACCAGACAACTACAGTGATAGTCATCCTTCTTTCTGCTATTCATTCCTTCCACTTTACGAAATCTATCCAATCCTATCAATCGCTCCTGACAAACATAACCAAGTATAAACCTCATGACAAACCCATAAATACAACTGTCATTACCATTTAACCAAAAAGAAAGATCTAAGATCATTGGTCGTTGCAACAACATACGACAACTATCATTGTGATGTAAAATCATTGAAATAACGGTAACAGTTTGGCAATCGTGGAGCCGTCGAAGAAGGAATTGTGCTTGTGGGTTTTAGTTGTGGGGTGGGGTGGGGGTGGGGGTGGGGGGAGGGGGGGGTTGGGGAGGTTGAGAAAAAACAACCTCGTGAGTGGAGAAGAGGCGACAGAGTAGTGGTGAACGAAGGGGAAGGGGAGGAAGGATTTCTGTCATCGAAGCAAACTGGGTTTTCTTTCTTCTATTTAAAATTCTTCTTAAAAGATAAGATTTTTTTTCTCTCTCTTTGAACATGCTAGTAACCTGACATTTAACGTTGATGTTGGCAAGCTCCATTCACAACGACAAAAAAAAAGCTCTCCGGTGGCGACCATCATGTTAAAACCATAATAGGTTTGAGATTGTTCTAGCAAAAATCCATACGTTGGGGACTACCTTGTGAAAACTCATCATAGGTTGGGAGCTGATTTGTAATTATCCCATTTATTTAAGATCAACAACCACAAAGTTACAAGAGCATAATATACTGAGTCGACAAGGGAACAGAGGGAAAGCATACAGTTCATAAAATGCCAGCGTCTTTCTTTGGAGGGTGCCGCTGGGGACGGGAAGAGGAAGTACAAAAGTTACTCCAGATCACCATCACGACATAGTTACCACATTATGTATGGATTACTGCAGACTTAAAGTTTAAGAGCATGAGCATGGTGGTGAATGTGGTCATCGATGAAAGTGGCAATGAAAAAGTAGGAGTGATCATAACCAGGTTGCAATCGCATCAGAACTGAAACATTTGCATTCCTGCATGCCTCTTCAAACTTGTTTGGCAGCAGCTGATCATGCAAGAATTTATCCTCATCTCCCTGCACAGACAAAGCGGAACAGTGTAAGAGGACAACGCACAAGCCTAAATCAAGCAGTGTGGAAATTTACAGATTGTGTATTCATCTAGTGTCCACATTTCATGGATGGATCATGTCTACCTGCCAACATGTACTGGTCAAAAAGGGAATTGAATGGTGCCTCATATGATACTTTTGTTAGCAGCTTATTTTATCTCAGCCTGACTTCTATAATGCAAGGGTGTTGATATTATAACATCATTTTAAATGCTAAAGAAACAACTCATTCATCACAATCCACAAAGCATCCCATATCTCAGGATCTTTGAAGTGAAAGCTTAATTCTTACCCAGCTCAATTTGATAGAACGGAAATAGTTTTGTCTGTGATGACTAGATCACCCAGCCAACAAACCACTATAAAGTACCAAGTTACTTTGATCAATTTTTTTCACTTAATTTGTTATCAAAATGAGATTTAAACCTCAGTCAGGTTTCCAGACAACAATTCATGGTCCCTAAAGAAAAACCAGAATGAGCAGACAATCTTTTACCTGATCAATTAAAATGGTAGCAGATACATCATGGACCTTTGACACCAGAGAAGTGGCATCATATTCCTGCATTTTTTAAATTTCATTCATTACATTCAATGCATTACAAATAAAGATGTATTTTCTACGTATCACTTGAAATTTTAACCTCCCAATCAGCTTTACTGGGTCCAAGATAATTTGTGAAAGCCTTCTGGCCCCATGGACAATTAATTGGGTTGGCAACTGGTGAGAAGGCAGATACCGACTGGAAAACAAGAACAGAACAGAAAAGAATCAGAAATTATGAACCAGGTAAATCATAAATTGGTTCATCCTGCAGCTCAAAAAAAGAACGAAAAAAAGAACAAAAAAGGATAGTAAACAAAAGGTAAATTACTCCTTCACAGATAAAATTCCAATATTGCTCGTATAAAAACTTATGGAACTAAAAACCTTCAAATGTTTAATGAGTAACTATGACCAACCACCTTGTACTTGTCAAGGTTCTTCAGGTAGATTGTTAAAGCACCATGGCCACCCATCGAATGACCAAATATAGATGCCTTTGACGTCTCCAGCTGCGGAAAATTTTCACTAAGAAGTTTTGGCAGTTCCTTGACAACATAGTCATACATCCGCCAGTTCTTCCATTTCTCTTGAGTAGCATTAAGATAGAATCCAGCACCTATTGAAGACAAAGAATAGCTTAAGTAAGAAATTAGAGGCATCTGGTCATAATCAAATTTGCACTTTAGAGATGAAACTCTAGTTTTGATATATTATGCCACAAATATTTAATTAGCTAAGACTTGAAAGCCCAATCTGCATACCTACACCAAAATCCCAGTTGTCTGCCTCTCCTTCCACATTCAGGCCTCCTGCAATAGTCAAAGAAACAACTAACTAGTCAGCAGAAAAGGACATGGAAATAACTACTGACATAGTTACTCAAAAAACTTAATTACTGCTGGAAAATAATTACATCATTCCCATGCCCATCAAATTTTTTTATGAAAGCAATTAAGATCTCCCCCAATGCCCCAAATATGTTTTTCCTCAACCAATTTTCACTCTACCCCCCCCCCCCCCTGTTGGACACAGAAAATGATTATCTAAAATATAGTAAGAATTGAATTAGGATAACTACATTTGGGGCAGCACTGATTGATGCCAAAAAAAACCCGACTCAGTTTTTTTTTTACGCGTGGAGCCAACACAAATCCTCAAATACACATGGTGAGAAAGCCTTTAATGTCAGAATGAAATTCTATGAAATGCTGAAGCTCATTCTCAAACGCTTGATAGTCAGAATTTTAAGAGTTCTGAACTGAAACAGCATCCAATGAGTCTGCACTAGCCTTAAAATCACTAACCAAATTAATTCTACATAGAATCAGGAAAAAAAACAACAAAAGAATTACTGATGCATCAATAACTATTTAAAAAACATATACAATAACAAAACCATGCTAAACATTAGTTCCAAAGGTGTTTGTGATCTTACTTGGAGATGTATCAGGAGCGATCAGGACAATGCCCTCTGTCGAAGCAACACGTTGAGCTCCTGATTTAGCTATAAAGTTCTCATCGGTGCAGCTAAGACCAGAGAGCCAATACAGCACCTATTCAACAATGAAAGCACATAAGTTAGACCTTGATCTTGCTATAAATACTACAACTCACCAAGAACCATCAGTCCAACGTCAAAAGACCGCACATTCATACGCAAAGTTGATCATTTCATTATTTGGAAGCTAACAACAATAGTATGACTTGCCAAAATTAGTCCATTTTCATCCAAAAATCAGAGAAATTGGATAAAAACATATCAAAGGAAGTTCCGATTCAGTAAAGTTTACTACTTTGATAAGATTTTGGGAATATAATAAAAGGGTTTATTATCATTAATCAACAAAACAAGTCTCCCAGTTGGATACACACAAAAAACAAGAAACTTTGGTATATACAAGAATATAAAGTATTCAAAAGAAACAACTTGGACTGTTAAAAAACCTAGCAAATGATAACTGAAAATGAAAAACAAGTAAAAATGGGAGATGGGTGTTCTGATCTGTATTGAAATAAGTAAAAAAAGGAAAGGAAGATGACATACTGGGAATTTGTGGGAAGGGGAAGGGGATGGAGGGAAATAGATGTAGAAAGTCATGGAGCAACCCAGTGTAGGGCTGAAATGCTTGTATCTCTTGTTGTATCCACCAAACATCTTTGAGCTACTGATCTCACCTGGCTTTGTTTCCATTTCTTCTCCAACAAAAAGCAATCACTCACTCTCTTTTTGTGTTATATTTCCTTTTAATGGAGAAGCTCAGTGAGTGAGCCCTTACAAGTGGGTTTTATTTTGTGGATGAAAGGGGATGATGATCTGTTTTATTTTTTAGTTTTTACAATTAAAATACTCAATCTAAATTTTTTATATATATATATATATATATATATATATATATATATTAAGTTTTTATTTTATGAAAGATTTTCATATCATATCACGAGAATTAATAACATGATTATTTTTTTGTTTTTGAAATGCTTTCACAAGACAGATATATGGAATTTTTTTATAAATTAATGGACTCATTATATGATGATTTAACTTCAAAATCTTGTTAGAAAGATATATTAAAAATTTAATATAAATTAAAAAATAAAGGTAACTCAATTAAAGATGTAAATTTTTTTTGAAGAATTATAGGATTTATTTAGCCACGTTAACCTTCCCGTATTTATAAAATCTCAATTTTTTTCTTGTAAATTCCTAAGATTTTTTTATAAATATTATAATGATAATTTCCTAAAACTTTTCTTTTCAATGAAAAAAATAATTGATTTGTAATTAAATTCTAGCTTGAAACCTGAACTTGTAGGAGAAAATGATTTTTTGATTAATTTGTTCTTGTTTTTATTTTTAAAGACTTAAATATTAACTTAATTTGATTAATGTCTAAAATAATTGCAAGAAAAATCATTCTATCGCACTCTTTAGGTCTATATAAGTATATAACCAATATGTTTTATGTATTTAAGAGGTGTGTGGGTTATATATATTAAATTTGATTTAAATCAATTTTTTAAATCATATTTTCATATAATTTTTAATTGATAATAAGAAAGAAGGAGAAAAACATGCAAGTTTCAAGAAAAAAAAATATTTTTTTTTCAATTTACTAGTAAGTATTTCACTTAACTATTCCAATTAAACTAAAAAAAATTATTTCAATTTAATATTGGGACCTGTCATGGGGCCGGTTGGCTGGCCCAGGCTTGAAATCTTTTCAGTCTTAAGAGTTCAAAAACTCAGTCAATCGAACCTGCGAGAAGTTCCACCCCCTTCGGCAACGCTGCTGAGCCACGTTTTTATACAAAAATGATTTTTTATTTTATTTTAAATAATTTTTTATAAGTTTTTTTATATTAAAAATAAATTT
>Ga0325410_1000395_pt1 | contig 45049 bp, 38 predicted proteins | sample PopdelMetagenome_16_FD_206182 | JGI IMG/M metagenome (GOLD analysis project Ga0325410, IMG submission 206182) | Populus deltoides microbial communities from Bellville, Georgia, United States - Xylem-PdIQD-R3 | ecosystem: Host-associated > Plants > Phyllosphere > Stem > Wood/Secondary xylem...
AAACTTGTAAAGAAGTTTGAGAAGGAAAAGTTCATACAGTGCCACGTGAACTCTTTCTCAATTATCATCTTTCATGGTCTGAAATGAGGTTGCCGACAGTGCATTAATTTACAATTCAGACATTTTCAGAAGAAAACGAAGAAGATTCGAATAGCCCCTCGACGTCCACGTTAGCTTAGAGTTTTTGTTTTGAAGAATGTAAGGCTAGAAATTTTCGTGTACTAGAATTTGATGATGAATAGATGACAATTCAAAAATAAAAAATCTTCTGCATCGGATCCTGTCATCTCCTGGCTAAATTGATGTTGAATCTACCAACCTAAAAATAAAATAAAAAATGGAAAGATTTATTCGTCGATCATTTGTGTGCGGTGGTTCTGATCAGTGGCTGTTTTCCAATTTGGTTTGGATTTCTCAACCAATCAGCATCCCAATGTGTTTTCTGGAGTTAATCATACTAATAAAGGCTGATCTTGACATATGCAGGGAATCCAACTGTCGTTTTTTAGAACCATGATCGATGCAGCATTTAATCAGAATCAAAATATAGAAAAAATAAAAACATTTTTAGTAAAACAAATAAATACGAAAATATAAAATAAATGTTTTCAAGATGATTTTAAAGTCTGATGAAAGAGATGTGTCATCACATCTTTCTACTATATTTTCGTATTTTATATATATCGAGATGATAATCAAAAACCTTTCTACTGTTTTCGTTTTTTATATCTTGAATTAGTAAAGAATTTAACAACCCAACCTAACCGGTGAATCACGGGATCGCACGGCCCTGCCTATAATAAATTACAGACTCTTTATTTACATGCTCGTAACTCAAGTCTCTCTATATATTGAGGGCAGTTTACTTGCTTTGTAGAGAAATTAAGAAACAAGAAGATAGCCTTCAGGATGGAGTTTGATAGAGTTCAAACCATCGCTTCTTTGTCATTTGACAAGGAAGCGATTCCTGAAGAGTTCATCAGGCCAGAGAAAGAGCAGCCAGCAATAACCACATTTCGTGGTCTAGCCCCTGAGATCCCGGCCATTGATCTCAGTGACCCTGATCAAGAGAAATTAGTGGGTTTGATTGAGGATGCTAGCAAGGAATGGGGGATATTCCAGGTTATAAACCATGGAATTCCAGGTGATCTTATTGCCGAACTACAGGGTGCTGGTAAGAAATTCTTCGAACTCCCTCAGGAAGAGAAAGAGGTGTGTGCTAGGCCTCGTGATTCAAAAAGCATTGAAGGCTATGGTTCCAAATTGCAGAAAGATCCCCAAGAAAAAAAATCTTGGGTTGATCATCTCTTTCATAGGATATGGCCTCCTCCTTCCATCAATTACCAGTTCTGGCCCGAAAACCCTCCTTCTTACAGGTCTGTTTTCTACCATTTAAAAAAAAAAAAATGTGCTGCATAAGACACAATTACTCCCACGTAAGGACTAAATCCAAGTTCTTGCGAAGGGGGACAGATAATTTCAGTAGTCAGCGCACATGAAAACAACCAAAAACTTTTGTAGGAACCGAATTAGTTAGAAATTAATATAAAATTCTCATATTGAATATTTATTTTAATTTAAATTAAATTTTAACTAATTATTTAGGTTAACTAAGTTATATCACGTCAATTTTTATCCAGGTTTTTTTTATATAAAAATATTCTATTAGAAAAAACATTAACATCATCTAAATAAAAAGATTTACATTAATTTTTTTTATTTTGACCCACAATATAACGTGGACTACTAATTTAGTTCATGGTAAGTACTGATAGTTATGAGGCTAGATTTCAAAAGAGTCAGTTAATTTTTTTTTAATAAAGAATTGTTTAGCTTTTAAAAAAAAAACATCTTTTTATTAATTTGATTATATTTATATTAAGTTTTTATTCAGGTAAACTAAATTATTAAAATCTCAGTTAGAGAGAGTTAGGTCATCAAGTTTAGTCAATCAATATCTTATTCACTTTAACTAAAAACTTAATTAAAATTAAGCTTAGAATTGTGAATTTTTTAGATTAACTAGCCAAGATAAGTTTAAGAAATATGCTCCTAAAAATATATAGTTTTATTATTATTATTATTATTATTATTATTATTATTATCAATTTCTTAACCATCAGAAACAAGAGTTTAGGTGGTGGTCATGTTTCAAACTTTTTCAAAATATCATTGAACTTACAAAATCTTGGAATATTTATACGAAATGCCACCCCTTACACTAAAACTACACATTTTGACCCTCCCACTTTTCAAACCCTTGATTCGTCCCTTCTACTAAATGATAATATTTTTCTATGAGCAGAGAAGTTACCAAGGAATATGCTAAGTATATGAGAGACGTGGTAGATAAGCTATTCACAACCCTCTCTTTAGGGTTAGGGCTTGAAGGGCATGTGTTGAAAGAAGCTGCCGGAGGTGAACAAATTGAATACATGCTCAAAATAAATTACTATCCACCATGCCCACGTCCAGACCTAACACTTGGGGTAGTGGCCCATACTGATCTATCTGCCATCACCATTCTTGTGCCTAATGAGGTCCCCGGATTGCAAATCTTCAAGGATGACAATTGGATTGAAGCTAAGTATATTCCTGATGCCTTGATCATTCACATTGGTGATCAAATTGAGGTAATTTTCTTAGCCCTTTATTTGATTTTTCACTCAATTTTGTGATGAATTAACTCTTCACAAAACATTTAGAAAAAATAATGATTGCATTGTTTTACACCAGGCATGGGCACTATCATTTAAAGGCTATCTGTATAATTTATCGACTTATTGTGTTAATGGTTACTAAAATTTGTCAACTACATATACACTTGGCAATTGGAATGCAGATCCTTAGCAATGGCAAGTACAAGGCTGTTTTGCATCGAACCACGGTGGCTAAAGATAGGGCACGAATGTCATGGCCAGTTTTCTTGGAGCCACCAGGCGAGCTTGTGGTTGGTCCTCTTCCTCAATTCATTAACAAAGACAATCCTCCAAAGTTCAAGACCAAAAAATTCAAGGATTACACGTACTGTAAACTCAATAAGCTTCCCCAGTAGTCAGGACTTGGGAGATGTCACTGCCCATAAGCCTTCCATGAATTTCATATGCATGTAACTTGGTATTACTTAAATTTATGAGGTCTTGCTTCAGAGATGCCACTGGATTTAGCACTCAGAATAATGGTGTGCTCTCTGTGATGATAATATATATTATGGACCTGCTATATTTAATTTTATGGCCAAAACCTTGGATGGAAGCTAGTGTTTGCCTGTTAGAATGTGAAACAACGTATTTGCTGTGAAACAACTAATTAAATATATGACTAGCATCTGTTGTTTCTATTATGCAGTTGAACCGTCAAAGCTTTTTGCTGGAAAATTATGTGGGATGCTTATAAAATATATAACGATTGGACAGAAAGATAATAATAAATTTTAAATTCGACACAAGTCGCGAGAGTCATGCATAAATTTTTAATCATGAGGACTCATTATAGTTTCCCTGTATTATGGCCAAAACTCTCCCAAACCACTACCCTCCCCTGCCCACCAAACCTACCTTCATCCACCACCTTCCCCCTACCACCGTAGAAAGACCAGACCAACATGCTCACACTTTGTCTCAATCATCTGCAGCAACCTTATCGTCTTCTCAAACTCCAAATCACCCTACTACCTTTGCACGAAAATCTGCATCTAACACCAAAAGCCTTGGCCTGTCACCACTTGACAGTGCCCCTCCTATCTCGCAACCTATTAAGCTGTTTTTTGAGAGATTTTCTTCCTGGGTTGATTATCAAGATCTGAAAAAGACTTTCCTTAAGTTTGGACGGGTTACCAAGTTGTTCCTCTCCAAGCGAAAAACTGCTCTAGGTCGACGCTTTGGATTTGTGGACATACTATCTCTCATGTCTGTCAATGATCTTTGTGATCACGCCAGCAGCCTTTGGTTTGACACTTACAAACTAAGAGTAAACCTAACCAAACATCGTCCCTTTACTCCAGCCTTGATACCATCAAAAACCCTTCCCAAACCTGCTCCACCTCATAAACCTGAACTTCTGTTCAGAGATACCAGATCTTTTATTGAGGTACTCAAGTCCACAAAGCCTCTAGTCAGTGATGAGAGGAGAATGATACAATACGACTCTACAGATGAGGATGAAGAATGGCTGAGTAGAGCTTAGTGGGAAAGATCATGCCAAATGCTGATGTAGCAACCATGGAGGAAATGGTATTAAAATCAATTGAGAAAGCTGTGAGCTTTAGATTCCTAGGAGCTAGTCAAGTGATTGTTACTTTTGAGGACCAGTTAGCCTCACGGAAGGAACAACAAAATGCAAGATCTATTCTGTAGTCTTTACTTAGTAACCTAAGGCAGTGGGAAGCAAGGATATGCGCCTATGACAGGTTCGCTTGGATATCCATATTTGGGCTACCGATGGAAGGTTGGAATAGGAATTGCATTGATGTCATTCTGCAGAGTTGGGGAAATATTATTGGCTATGGCACGTCCTGTGTTAGCCAGGGATCCATATCAGGCATAAGAGTTCTTATCAGAACCACTAAGTTGGAACCTCTACAGGGTCAAGTGCTACTCAAACTTGATGGAATTCAGGTGGAGGTCTCTTTGACAGAAATCAAAGGCACGTTCATCCCCTCCCTCACAACAGTTAAGCATTCCATGGACGTCTCACTTTACACAGCATCGGGGCTATCTGAAGACGACGAGGACGATCAAGGTGATGCTCCGATGAGAGCTACACTGTCCCACAGAGCTATAGGACAAAGTGCAGAATTTGAATTTGATCTCATTGCTGCGTTGGGTAACAATAATCTGATTGACAGTGCACTCACCGAGCATGTCATACCACCTATGTACCTATATCCAGAAATCACGGAGCCATGCAAACAAGCAGCTTTAGCCGAGGAGAGTGTGTACAGCATTGATAAATGTTAGCACTGGTACGATATGACTATGCTAAGGTGGCTGCAGCTAATTATAGGACTGTAGTTGGGCAACCCATTGTCTATCTTTCTGAGGGAGAAGAATTGGATCAAGAGGGGGGCTATACTAGTGGAGAGCCTAAGCAAACAGGCCGAAAGTAAAGGCAGAAACAACCCATTGTAGGCCCAACAATAATGGCTACTTCAACAGATACTGGGCCATCTTTTGCAAACTTTATAAAACCCATTGCTGACCCATCTGAGCTTTCCATCCTTGAATTAAGAAATAAGAAATCGCAGAAACATAGAGCAAAAAGGATCAAACGCAAAACTTACTCTCTTTCGAGAAGGAAATCACGCAAACTGGCAAACCACAGGCCAAAGCAATCTGAGACAGCAATCATACAGTATTCAGTGTCGGACAATAGCATTAAAAACAGAAATGCAATTATCTGTTCTGGGAATGAACATGCGGGTGATGATGAGGCCAGTAGCTTACTCTATCGATCCCCTGCAACTCATGGTAACCAAGCTGCTGACACTTTACTGTTCAGCTCATGGGAGGAAGATAATGCTTGCTGGGAAGTGGGAAAAGCTATCCTTCAAGTGCATGATGATAATCGCCTAATGACACAAACACTGCAGGGATTTATAGAAAAAGAGCAAGAGGAGTGGCTACAAAGGAAAAAAGAATAAGCTAATTATCTTATCGAGTCTGACGGTATGGTTCTTTCAACTCGTTTTATGGGTAGTATTGTTGTTTGGAATGTTTATAGTTAAGGGGGTAGAGATAAGAAAAGATGCATGAGGAATTTGGGTAGGAACTTTTATATTGATGTTCTGGGTTTATTAGAAACAAAAATGAAAAATATTACTGATAGTATTATTAGCTCTGTCTGGGGTCGGCATGCTAGAGACTGGTATGCAGTTCCCTCTTTAGGCCTCTCTGGAGGGATTTTATGTATATGGAATCCAGCTTCGTTTTGTGTATCTAGATGTTCAATTGCTATGAATGGGCGTATTTTACATGTTGAAAGTACCTTTACTCGTTACAATTTGAATTGCATGGTATCCTTTATCTATGCTCTGATTGATGGTATCCTGAAAAAGGAATTATAGGACCCTTGATTACTTTCAAAGATAGTGTCAGCACCCCATGGTGTCTTACAGGTGATTTTAATGAAACTTTGTCACCCTCGGATAGAAAAGGTAGTTCAAAAGTTTCTGCTTCTATGACAAGATTCAAGCACTATATTGATGGCTGCGAACTTATTGATCTCCCTTTAAATGAAAAAAGATTTACTTGGTCCAACGGTAACACGGTGAGTCGCATTGACAGAATTTTTATATTGGGTGATTGGCTACAGTTTCTTCCAACCTCTACTTTATTCGGTCTCCCAAGGTTCTCTTCTGACTATAGACCCCTGCAACTATTGTTAGACTCTACGAATTGGGGACCAAAACCATTTTGGTTCATGAACTGCTGGTGACTGGTGGCTGACTTCAGGCATATGATACAAAACTTCTGGAACTCAATTTTGGTCTCATCAACTGGTAGAAGGAATATGGTCTCAGCTTTCAAGATGTTAAAAAAGAGATGTAAGCACTGGAATAAATATGTTGTGGGCAACATGTCTAACCAAATCAAGGAGCTGGAGCTGGAAGCTGACTCCCCCGACCATCTCAAAGAATGTAGAGACCTGTCAGTTGTTGAATTGATTAGAAGCAATAGCATTGCCATTAAACTAAGAACTTTGTATAGAATGCAAGAGTCTGTTTGGCAACAGAAGCCAAGGGTGCAGTGGTGCAAGCTTGGAGACAAGAACACACGTTTTTTTCATTTAGCTGCAACAATAAGACAGAAAAGGAACCAGATTTTATCCTTGGAGGTTGACGGCAAGATGTTGTCTAATCCTGTAGGTATGAAGATAGTTGTCTTCAACTTCTTCCGTAACTTATATCCCCATCATGACAAATCAAGGCCCTTACGTTATCATCTGGAATTTCAAATGTTGCAGCCCTCAATTTTAGAACTCAATTTTGGTCTCATTAACTGGTAGAAGGAATATGGTCTCAGCTTTCAAGATGTTAAAAGAGAGATGTAAGCACTAGAATAAATATGTTGTGGGCAACATATCTAACCAAATCAAGGAGCTGGAGCTGGAAGCTGTCTCCCTCGACCATCTCAAAGAATGTAGACACCTGTCAGTTGTTGAATTGATTAGAAGCAATAGCATTGCCACTAAACTAAGAACTTTGTATAGAATGCAAGAGTCTGTTTGGCAACAGAAGCCAAGGGTGCAGTGGTGCAAGCTTGGAGACAAGAACACACGTTTTTTTCATTTAGCTGCAACAATAAGACAGAAAAGGAACCAGATTTTATCCCTGGAGGTTGACGGCAAGATATTGTCTAATCCTGTAGGTATGAAGATAGTTGTCTTCAACTTCTTCCGTAAATTATATTCCCATCATGACAGACCAAAGCCCTCACATTATCATTTGGAATTTCAAATGTTACAGCCCTTATCCTCAACTGCTCTGGAATACCCATTCTCTGTGGAGGAAATCAAAGTTGTGGTTTGGAACTATGAAGGAAATAAGGCACTAGGTCCTGATGGTGTTAATTTTTTCTTCATCAAGAAAGCTTGGAGTACTATAAGCGGGGACATTACCTAGATGGTTGAAGAATTTTATCAATCTAACCTTCTCCTTTCAAGCATCAAAAGCTCCTTTGTGACCCTCATCCCGAAGATAAATTATGTTGTAAAGTTAGTGGATTTCAGACCTATCAATTTGGTAGGAAGCTTGTACAAGATTATATCAAAGATGCTGACAATCAGATTAAAACATGTTATGCCAGAAGTTATTACAAACATTCAAACTGCTTTCATCAAAGGGAGGCAAATACTTGATGGTGTATTGATTGCAAATGAGGTTATTGCTTACATCAAGGAAAAACAGGGAAAAGCTTATCTCTTCAAACTTGACTTTCATAAAGCATTTGATTCTGTTATATGGGAATACATTAATGAAGTCATGGCTAGTATGGGTTTTGGAACTAGATGGTGAGGGTGGATTATGCAATGTATTTCCACAGCAAAGATGGCTGTTCTTGTTAATGGCTCTCCCACAAAGGAATTCAGTTTGGAAAAAGGATTACGCCAAGGAGATCCTCTCTCTCCTTTTCTCTTTAATATTGCAGTTCAGGGATTGAGTTGTATGTTGCAGCGTGGTTATAGTATGGGACTGATTGAGGGACTAAATTTCGACAAGACTGGTCCTACCCTATCATACCTGTAATTTTCGGATAATACCCTTATATTCAGTTCAGCTTCCCTATCTAGTTTACAAAACATAAAGCGTATCCTTTTGTGCTTTGAACTTATATCGGGGCTGAAAGTTAACTTTTATAAAAGCAGTATTATTGGAGTGGGTATTGAAGATCAAGCAGGAACAACTCCCCATCACATATCTTGGTCTCCCTATCGGTGCAAATATGAACAGAATTTCAATGTGGAAGCCTATTATCCGCAACATCAGCTACAGGTTGGCTGCATGGAAAGGCAGATTACTATCCATTGGGGGTAGACTGTGTCTACTTAAATCTTTCCTAAGTAACATGCCCATCTACTATTTATCTCTATTTCCCATGCCTGCAACAACAATTGAGAGGAAGTTCAGAGCCTTTCTGTGGTCTAGAAAAGAGGAGAGCAAGAAATTATGCAATATGAGCTGGATAATAGTTACTCTTCCGAAAAGGATTGGGGGTCTTGGGATTGAATCTTTAAGGGATAAAAACAAAGCTCTGCTGTATAAATGGCTATGGAGGTTAGGCTTGGAGGATACAAGCCTGTGGAAGGAAGTGGTCAAATTCATACACAATATTAACTACTCTAGTTTCTTGCCGCAACCCCTATTTCAGGAGCTGGAAGCACATGGACGCGTATGATCAACCATTGCGTTAAAGACAACAGGTTACAAGAGATTGTGTCTCATCAATCTATGGTTCTTATTGGAAATGGCAAGAGAACAGTGTTTTGGCATGATACTTGGCTTGCTAATTACTGTCTTGCAGATCATTTCCCTACTCTTTAATTACCATTTATCCAATGATAAAGATGCTAGCATTGATAAGATGGGAATGTGGGATGGTTTTGAATGGACATGGTTCTTTTCCTAGACAAGACCTTTGAGGGGTCGAAACATTGGCTTGTTAGAACAACTATATGTTGTTCTCTCAACGGTGCACTTAGACAACGAGGCAGAGTATAGACTAGTATAGAAGGACAACAAATCAGGAAGATTCTCTGTTAAATCTCTATGTAGGCTGTTAAGTCTCACTCATTATCCTAACAATGGTTTCTCTTTTGCTGGGATCTGGAAAGGTGTAGTCCCTCCTAAAGTGGAGATCTTTTGCTGGATGGCTATTATTAACAGACTCAACACCCAAGGTGTGCTGGTTAGAAGAGGTTTTTTGGATGGCTCAGACTCTAACTGTCCTATTTGTTTAGTTGAGGAAGAGTCGGTTGATCATTTAATTTTACATTGCCATAAGCATTAGATTATCTAGTCCAAAATCATTAAATGGTGGGGATTATCATAGTGTTGCCCAAAGAATTTGTCAAGTTTATTCTCTCAGTGGACTTTCATGGTCCATGGTAAATTTCAGAAGAAAGCATGGTTGATGTTGTTTTTCTCAGTGGCGTGGTCCCTTTGTCTTCTTCGAAATGACTTGATCTTTCAACAAAAGTCACCAAACTATGATTGAGTTTTCTTCCTTATCATCACTTGGCTATGCTTATTGTTGAAAGCACTTCATCCTAACTTTCCTTACTCCCCTTCAGACCTGTTAAGATTGGCAGAAGGTTTGATTCGTTGGTCCAATGTTCATATTACTAGAACCGGTATGATATGGTCTCCTCCAACCATTGACAACTTCAAGTGGAACATGGATGGCTCTTCTATTGGAAAGCCTGGACTCTCAGGTATAAGTGGTGTCCTGCGAAACCACCATGGTCATCTCCTTGGTATTTTTTTCCTTGCCAGTAGGGATACTAGATTCGAACATAGCTGAACTGAGAGCTGTTGTCAAAGTTGTTGAGCTCTCAGTCTTAAATTGTCTTCTTCATCATAAACATATTACTATTAAATCTGATTCTGCCAATGTAATCAGCTGGATGCACAATTGCCATGGATGCACCGAGAGCTCTTCTCCACAGTTCAGAGATTGACTAGATTTTTTGGCTCAATTACTTTTTCTCATGTGTACCGTGAGAGCAATAGTCTGGCAAGTTGTATGGCTAAGCAGGGAGTGCGAAGATCCAGTGATTTCATTGCTTGGTTTTGATCAATCTCTCAGCTTATGTCTATCAGGCTGCTAAATGTGCTCCACTTCAGAGGTTCAAATTCACTAGAGAGATGAATTGGAGACTCTTGAAAGTTTCCCCTGGATTTTGTTGTGATGGTTATCTTGTGTAGATTTCAATGTTGCTTTCTTAGGCTATATCTGTTGTTTTGTCCTCTTTGTATGGACCTTGCTTTGCTTGGTAGTTCCTGCAAAATTGATATGCTGCAAGCTCTGTAATTTCACATGCCACCAGGTTATGGCGTTCAATGAAATCATATACTGCTAAAAAAAAATGAGAGTCATGAGGAAGTAATGCATGTTTCTTTGTTTTATCGGAGCTAATGAAATGGGAAGAAGTAATATTTTGGTGGACTATCGATGTATTATAATTAGATTTTATTTGGTGATTTTTAGCATTGCCTGGTTAGGATTTCCTTCATTCTAGAAATGGATGTTATATATCATTGATGATACAAGTCAAGAAGAGAAAGAAAAACAGCTTCAGAAAGTTCTAAAAGGTGTTTGATAACTTCTTATAATTACTTGAATGAATGTTCCATACATCCTTGCTATTTATATAGACTTGTATCCTAGGCTAAGAAGAAGGATTCTGATTGCTGAAAATTAAATAAATAAGAAAATCTTAATCTAATCCTAACATAGTTAACACAAATCAAAACACAGACTCGACTTAGGAACTTGAGCCTAGCTGCCTGAAGGACTGGTTTTAGGGGTGTTTTTTTCCTCATCAGTCATGTATCTCACTTTTATGGGTGTTGTTTGTAAATGGCAGGGTTAAATTTGATACTCCATCTGTTTTTCTGATAAATTCTTGTGGCATGTTAGTGTAGCCTGGCATGGGGTTTTTGTGATTCAAAATTCTTGAGTTCATTGCCATGCTAGCAGCCATATTCATCAACTTGTTGATGTTGCAACGACTCCGTTGTATATTTTTCAATTCAAACTAATGGATACACGGAGAATTAAAATAAATAAAAAATAAAAATATGTTTGATTAAAGAAATTGAGATAAAAATATATATAAAATAAATATGTTTTTAAAATAATTTTGAAATAAATTGATGTAGTTTTAAACAAAAACATAGGGTATTTAGATAATTATTTATATATATGCACTAAACTGAACAAAATATAAAAAATAAAAACACAATAAGTTTTAATTCAACAAGGAAACCCAAATCCTAATTTAACTAATAAATGCTAATATTCCTAAATAACATGCATAATTTAGAATAACTTTAAAGCATTAAAATTTAATAAATAAATAAATATCAATTTTCACAGGTGCCCCTCATCCCCATCATCTATCCTCTTTCTCCATTTTCCTTTTAAACTGTGATCGTCCATTTTAACCTCTTCTTTTTTCTTCTTTTTTCCCTCTTTTCATGGAATATATATCAGAGGGAAGTGTGGGTGGCTCAGATGATGATCAAGAGATTCATGACAGACGATGATGACAATGAATTCCTTGACACTCAAGATTTTCTTTCATCAAATTCGTTTAGAAGTGCTGAATCTGAATTCTGTAAAATACCATATGATTCTGATTACTATGATGTTAAAGGGCCTCCTGATATTGAAGATGGCATGGATTCCTGCATTAAATCTGTTGGATGTAACTATCGTTAAAATTGCCTGACACAGTCGAAAAAAAGGAGGGGGTTAGTCTTTGGTCGATGATTAAAGATAATATCGGGAAAGATCTCACTAGTGTTTATCTTCCGGTTTATTTCAATGAGTCCATCTCTTCTTTACAGAAATGTTTTGAGGATTTGGAATACTCGTGACGAATTCTGGAAGAAACTAAGGAGATTTTGCAGTTACACGTAGTTGCAGTACTAGGGTGAACTAGTGTATATCAATCAAAATGTTGTTGCTGCAAGGTCTCTGTGCTTGACTGTGGAAGTGTGGTCCTAAAGCAGATGGAGTCACTAAACTCTGTTTTGTTATTTCTATTCAGCACCATTTCCAGTGTTGATGGAAGTCTTTCTTCTCAGTGCCCAAGTGTACAGATTTTTAGTTTTATTGGAAGAATCTTAAACCCATCACCCTCTCACACTTTACTGTTCTTTTAACAAATTATATTTGCCTAGTATCTTGGAGAAGTTTTTGCGGGGCAATAGCCCTGTGTGAACACTCAATGTGGCGGCATTTGCAGTATCAGGATATGCTTGTACTGATGGAAGACATTGCAAGCCATTCGATCCACTTCTGGGGGAGACATATGAGACCGATTATCCGGATAAAAGCATTAGCTTTTTCTCTGAGAAGGTATCGTTTTCAATGCCAGAAGCATCATAAGCAATTGCTATTCCTGTTTTATACATGTTTAGTATGACATGGTTTTCTATATATGATTGCTTCTCTGAGAGCTTATTTGTATATATCTATTGGAAACAGTCATTGTCCGAAAGTAGCAAGGGCCACTGCAGCCTGAACTAACTAGGTTAAGAATTAATGGACACAAGAAGACAGAATTCACGAAAAGAGCCAAACAAAAACATTAGCTGGACTGTTATATTTTGAATAACATTCTTCTGCCACAAAAGAGGTTTATAATAACTTAAATAGGTCTATCTCCTATCTCAACCAAAAATGAAAAACAAATCCTAGACAAATAGGAAAATTCAAAGTCAAAATATGAAATTAAATAGAAAAAGCTGAAACTGAAAAAAAAAAAACATTTTCCAAGCCTGATTTGAAAGTATTCTCGATCTTAGTTGGTTACAATTAGTCAATCTACTATAGAACAAGCAAAAAATTATACACATTCCAGTGATCATCGAAACAAAAGTTATGCTAGTTTATGTAATACTGGTTGTTTGACTCTCCCGAATATTTTCTTATCTTGGACTTGTTAATCGTCCATAAATGTATTTGAGCTCGGTTTTTCATATAGTGTAATTGCAACATATCTGATTGGCATTGTTGCTTGACATTGTGAAGGCGAGGTTGGAAGTTTTAGGGTGACAACAATTTAAAAAGTAAATTTTGGAGTCTTTCAATTCAGTTTAATCCTGTTTGCATTTTAATTCAAGAGCTGAATGATGGAGAAATTTCCCAGTGGAGTAAGGGGTTTGTTTTTGACATTTAATAGCACTTACCATTCTTTATAAGGTACTTGCTAAGCTGACTTTCTCTTATCTGGTGACAACATCTATTTACAACCACATTTTAGGAAAACTATACTGTCATCACTATGGTACAATGAATATAAAGGGGAATCAGAGCTGCTCCTGCAAGCTAAAATTCAAAAAACAGTCAATTCTTGACAGGAATCCTAACCAGGTTCCAATCCCTTTGTATCTATATTTTTCATCAAAATATTTTTTACTTAAAAATATATTATAATAATTAGATATTAGTACGTCAAAAGTATTAAAAAATATATTAATTTGATTTTTTTTCAAGACAACCACACCCAAACACGTGAAGACACAATACCTAACATGAACTAAGCTCAGGTCTAGTACTGTAGGTATACTCATGATGCTATGATTTTTGGCTTATTCTTTTCCCTTGGTTATGTTTAGTCAAATGTATGAACTGACACACCTTATGGTTACTTGCTTTAAATGTTTTGTCATTTTCATACAACAATTTACAACACAGTTTTCTTTAATGATATTAAACTTGTTTGTTGCAAATCATTTAACCATTAGCATGAAACGCATGAGACTATCAATAATTGCTTGTTGATGTTTTTGCCACGATTAGGATCTGCATTGCATTCCCTCATTTTGTGAATGAATCATGATTGGGCATTATCACTAATGGCACACAATATAATTTCTTTGATAGGTTTTGTTGTGGACCACGTGGTGTAAAAGATCAATGTTCGTTGGAAGCTGAGCATGCACAACACAATGTTTAAAGTGGTTGAGCAAGTCTCTTACATCCACAAGAGTAGTCTATATTATTAGAGATAGAAAAGCGGTACACATTTACACATTCATGAAGGAGGACGATCGTCAACTCACTTAACTTCCATTCGTTTAATGTTGCACTTGCAGCTTCTGCATAAGGCAGAAAGGTTGTTTCCCTTGGTAGCCCTTCTCTTTTTCTCTCCTCGCATGTTTCTCTCTATTATGCTTCTATTTACTCTCCAAATGATGCCTCTATTTATAGGATTTAATGGACATCAACTCTAGCTTAGTGTCAACAATTCTGGCCACCTAACTTGTGTCAACCTTGTGACTTTTGAGCTATTCTAGTAGCTCTCTTTGATTATATATGGTGTTTCCATTTCTTGCTTCCAGCTCACTTTCGATTGAGGTTTTTTGTCTCTCTCTAGCCACCATTTTGGACCAGGAGAGCTATCATCTCACATGAATGGAAACAATTCTAACAATTAGCCCATTTATCAGTTATGTGGGGCAATTATCCTCTTAACTTATGTAGCATATGTTTGCATCTTATAACTATTTCAAGCTTTTCATTATAAGAGTGTCTTTGACCAAGTTTATAGGAACTTACAAACCTTTCAATCACCAAAGCATACATTTGCTCACACCAAAGGATCACCACAATTAGATGGTTTGCCACATCACATCTAAAGAGTGTTAACGTTTGTCTTTAGCATACATAACATTCACCCATCAAGATTATCAACCATTCTCGGTCCGGAATGATTTATCAAGCCTTTCATCAAAGCTTAAAACAACCCATCAAGCGAAAATATCTATTTTCAAGTGTGACAATCATTAATTAAGTATTCCAATGTGATTACGAGCTCACCACTCTTCCAATAATCTACTTATCCAGGAGTTGTACTTGCTCTCGATTCCACCCTAGGAACCATGTTTTACTTCTTTATGAGTCTTTTGCTCATAGTCCTAAGAGTCTAACTAGCTCTCCATCTTTAACCATGGGGCAGCCCATTAAACGTTAATCCATATCTATCTTCATACTATGAGTATTACAATGCCATTACCAAGCTTACCACATTGACAATAGTCAATTTCTTCCTGAAACCTGCACATCCCCTCTACTCATACCTAGTAGTCACATCTTAATGCTCCACAAGTCATCCACTTATTGTTTAAAACAAATGTTTTATAGCTCATTGATCTTTAACATGGGAAAATATCCATGAAAGTCAATTCGACATTTGTCTTTACACTCATCATAGTCACTTTATTTGTTATCCATACCCATGTTCACTCATATTCAACCGTAACATTAGCTCTAGGGTGATCTGAACTTGGGCTCATATTATGGCCCTCACACATTCTTTTAAAGTGTTTTCACCTGTTATCGTGGGGTTGCATTATTCTTCATCTGAAATGTCTTAAAGTGACTCCAAGATCCTATACCATCATGTGTATTTATGAAAGAGATTATTGCCACTGTTTATATAGAAAAACAGAGCTATGGTATAATCCTCACAATTCTCCATCTCAATTTATATGTTTAGAGCTTCTACACCTTTCACCATCACGTTTGCACCCACTTACTCATAATAGCTTCTTCCATACCTTCTTAAACAAGATGTCTTCGCTTTTTATTATAGGCAGTCGTCTTTTATCACGAGCATTCGCACCACCTCAATTAGGCGCCTATGCAATAGCTTTTCTTTCCATCCTTGCATGCATTGAAAAGTTCTTCACTATTGTTTTCATCAAGAGCATAAAAGACATTTTTGTGTACAACCTTCACATGGTCTCTGCTCTAAGCTTTACTAGGAACACATCTTCTTATTGCACTTATTGTCTCATTATAGTACTATGTTAGATCCTACATGTATTCCTACACAATCTTCATGTGTCTTTGTGCAATTTTAGTTCACTAGATTTCTTGTAACATTCTCATTTCCAGGATTAAATAAAGCAATTATACTACTGAAAATTTGTGGGTAATTTTTTTTTTCAACTTATTTAAGGTTTACTGAGATTTCTACTAAAATTTAGGTAGAGTCTTCCCTATGCCGGGAGATCCCAAGTTATCAATAATTTATCCTACATGTATTTTATGTTCATTTTGCAATCATATCGCAACCACAATCATTACCAGTTACAAGCATAATAACTTACATATTCATTTTTTTTCCTTCTCATTTGCAAACACATATGAGATGGTAGTTAAACATGGATACCAACATGAATATTATAACCAGAAAATAATAAGAATCTTAAGTCTTGATGATTAATATAAAGAGATACTAATACAATTCGAGTCATATAATTACTTAAGGTAAAATAAATTAGCATTCATTTCATTCCTAATTCATACAAAAGGAACTAGAAACACTAATTTTCTAATTCATACAAAAGGAATTAAAAACATGAATTGTCTTATTCATACAAAAGGAACTAGAAATGCTAATTTTCTAATTCATACAAAAGGAATTAGAATCATGAATTGTCTAATTCATACAAAAGGAACTAGAAACGCTAATTTTCTAATTCATACAAAAGGAATTAGAAACATGAATTGTCTAATTCATACAAAAGGAACTAGGAACCAAGGAAACTACTCCTGGCGTAAATATGAAGGATCTACAATATCAAAATATGAAAATTATTATATTAAAAGTGAAAATATAGCAAAGATAAGGGAGAGTCACCAATACATATATCTACATATATAATTACCTACTCGATAATACAAACCCACATTTAACTCTTTCTTTACTACACCTAGAGCCTATCATTCCACAACCCACTTATAGTTTTTCTTTTTCGACTATTATTCATTGTTTTTCACTAGGTACACTCATCTTACAACCCTGCCTAAAATTTAGGAAAATTACTACCAACACTAATAATTTCTATTAGTGTCATTAGTCGTCCTTACTCAGAATGACAAATGATATCCTTAGTAATGTCGACACCAACTTAATCTTTCGGTGTCATTAACTATTTCCAACCTAAAATAGCAATCAATTCTTTTCTACCTCACCATGAAGGTTTTTCTAAAAATGTCGATGCCAAGATCTTTTGACATCATTAGCTTCCTTCTTGGAAAGCTAATCAAATTATCCTAGGTTTGCTGATACTGACATTGTCCGTCAGTATCATTAACTATTCTTGACCCGAATAGTTAATCAAATTCAACATTCGTTATATTTCCATCAAGATCATGTTGATGTTAGCAAATCTTGCTAACATCATTAGCCGCCTTTATTTGGGATCGACTAATCAAGTTCAGAGACGGTTGTTTTGGGTTCATCATTATAGTTCATTATTCAAGATCGAAGTTCATAGGTCCACAACCAAAATCAAATTTCAATCCACATATGTTTCATCATATCTTTCATTTCTCTAACTTTATTCGCAAGTGTCAAACTCTAAAATAACATAGAATATTAATTCTACTATTAACTATGGAGAATATAGGTGTGATACATGTACATGCCACCGATGCTCGGTTTGCGCTCCCTTGTTGTTGTTGTACTCCTCCCGCGGTTTTTCCTGAATCAACAAGAACACCACATTAGTTCAAGTTTAATTTACATTTTGCAAAAAATAAGGCAACAACAACACCATTTACTCTTTTGCATTATGTTATCTTAAATCATTATGCATATTATCAAATTCATTTTCAAATATAGTTTATTCCTTTTCAATGTCAAGGTACGATGTTACAAAATTATGGTGGGAAGAAAACCAAGTTCTACCCCTATCGCGGCTAAACTTCTCCATTTTATAAATCTCGCTGAATTTTTTAGCAAGGGCGGCAACTCGACCTTTCCTTATACATTTACCTATATCTGGAGCTCTAGTGCTCCAAATCAAGCGAGCTCAAATTCGTTAGAAAGCTAACATCTCCGGATACATTTTTTATGCAAAGATGTTTCCTAAATTTTATCATTTCGAGGCCTGAATCTCCTCTATAACAGGGGTGATGAATCTACCCAAATTTCATTGGCGATTCTTCCTAAGTGAGTTTTTCGCTAAGCTTCCGTCTCTTTTTCTTCTACGATATTTATTTTCTATGTTTTCCTACATTTTATGATTTCTCCCATGCCGAAATCATTAGCTATAACCATGGTTAATAATTTCATCTTCCCTTCATATAACACGCATCAAACTCACGAAGTCTCCTACTATCAATTTGTTTTCATATTTTTTTCTCTATTAGTGAGCTTTCTACTACAATTAATTCATGCATCAAGGTCATATAATACACCAGAATTCTTCTTCGTTCCCCTCAATTGACTATTGGCCGAACTTGGCCTGAGGGAACTGAGGGTTCCCTTTTTCTTTCGAATCAATTTTTTTCTTGCTTCATTCACTCATTGTTCTCATCATGTACATACTATAAGTGTTCAACAACATAAATTTTAAAATTGCCTTATTCAATCCTCACATGGCCGACCACTCAAGCCTTTAAGTTAATGATTTTTATTTAACAATTATGTATGTTTTTTTATGTTCAGAACATCTTATGTTTGCTCAACTAACTTCATTCAAACAATTTATATATTTCCCCTAAATTTTCACTTAAGAACCCTCAACATTTACTCTTTGTGTTCCGTTATCTTAAATCATTACGCATATTATCAAATTCATTTTCAAATGTGGTTCAAACCCTTTCAATGTCAAGGTACGATGTTATTAAATTCTGGTATGAAGGAAACTAGGTTTTGCTCCTATCACGGCTAAACTTCTCCATTTTATCAATCTCACCGAATTTGCCAGTAGAGGTGGCATCTCGACTTTTCCTTATACATTTACTTATATCTGGAGTTTTAGAGCTCCAAATCAGACGTGGTCAAATTTGTTAGAAAACTAACATCTCCAGCTACATTTTCTATTAAAGATGTTTCTTAAATTTTGTCATTCTAGGTCCAAATCTCCTCTAGAACAGGGGTGATGAATCTACCCAAATTTCATAGGCGATTCCTAAGTGAGTTTTTCGCCAACCTTTTTTCTCTTTTTCTTCTACGATATTTATTTTCTATGTTTTCCTACATTTTATGATTTCTCCCATGCCGAAATCATTAGTTATAACCATAGTTAATAATTTCATCTTCCCTTCATATAACACGCATCAAACTCACAAAGTCTCCTACTATCAATTTTTTTTCACACTTTTTCCTTATTAGTGAGCTTTCCACTACAATTAATTCATGCATCAAGGTTATATAATACACCAGAACTCTTGTTCCTTCCCCTCAATTGACTATTGCCTGAACTTGGCCTAAGGGAACTTAGGGTTCCCTTTTTCTTTCTAGTCAATTTTTTTTCTTGCTTCATTCACTCATTGTCATGATCATGTACATATTATAAGTGGTCATCAATATAAATTTTAGAATTTCATTCTTCCCTCATTCAATCCTCACATGGCTAGCCACTTAAGCCTTTAAGTTATTGATTTTTCTTTAATAATTTTCTATGTTTTTCATGTTCAGAATATCTTATGTTAGCTCAACTAACTTCATTTTAATAATTTCTGCACTTCACCTAAATTTTCACTCAAAAACCCTAATTTATAAAATTTGAAATTAGTGCATAATTCCTAATTAATTGTTAAAGTGTTTTTTACCATTAAGTCTAGTATCCATACATTGAGAAATTTCATAATTTCACTTCAATTTAGTTGAAGATTTTTGGACTCTCCTCCCTTGCATGCAACTAACCCTCTTCTCCCTTTTTCTTCAATTTCTTCACTTGTTGTCCTTATTAAAGTCCTTGTTAATAAGTGTCCTCTCTACTTAAAGGCCTTAGGTTTGTATAGTTCTTAGAGATTTGGTGTTTTTTCCTCTCTTTCAATGAAGAAAAACTGCTCTCCCCCTTTTTTCTATGGTGTTCAACCAGCCATGAAAAATGAAGAAATAGGGTATTTATAGCCCCATTCTTCCTAATTACACATTGGCCCCTTTTCTTTTCTTTTCTTTTCTTTACAATTAGAGTCACACTCCTTATGTCTTTCATATTTTTCTCATTTTGATTTCTTAATTATTATATTTATTTATTTTGTATTTCATTTTATTTCATTTCATCATTCATCATTCTGTTTTTTTCAGGATTTTACTTTTCTCCCTATTCCTTGCTTATGTCTGACAGCAACTCATCCCATCATAACACCTGTGAAAATAAGGTGTCAATCTTTATCCTCTTATTGTATTTCTCTTTCTTTATCAATGAATCCTTTAGTTCTACCTTTGAGAAATCAGTCACGGAATCTAGCTTTTGGAGAAATCACTGCTTCATCAAATCCTTGAACATGTTCCTTTGTGTCATCAATTTGCTAGTCTTCAATGTTTCATTACAAAATATTATATATACAAAAATAGGGATAATCCTTCAACTAAGCAAGTTCCCAGAAAATACTGGAGGAGTCATATCAATCCCATTTAAAACTCAATCTCCGAGATAGAACTTTTTAAGCCATATTTTTTCACCGTACTATCTCTTTGTATATACAACTATTTTCTAGCTCTATTATAACTTTCCTTTACAAGTGATTTGGAATGTCTTGTTTTTCTACTTGATTTCTCAACATCTGGCAAAACTATCAATGCTTTAGATTCGTTATGATTGGTCTTCGTTAATTTTCACTCCACATTTTTAATCTTTTACGTTCCACATGATTGAGTGTCTAAAGTATCCTAATTTTCCCTTCCCTTTAAGTAATAAAAAATTCCTATTTAGCAATTCAACACGTATAATTAGGCTAACATGTATGACTTCTTCTTCATCATCTTTATCTATATCAACCACCACGATGACCTTTATATGCCTCATCAGCAAGCAATCTCTCTTATTAATTCACCACAGCCATATTCACTTCAAATCTCAACAATCGGACCGTACCATTGCATCTAGGATGATTAAATTAGAATGACACAAGTTTAAAATCATCCAAATCACATTCCAGATGGCTATGATTTGATCAAAACTATTTTGGCCTAATGAACAGCCCAAATTCAATATCAAATCAAGTTGCATGTAGGATCACACACATTAGATCCTAACTCTCAGCTTGCGACTTAGCTTTAATTCGGCTCGGCTTGTGACTTGTTGATGTGGATTGTGGGGACCCATTATGATAATGTGTTAGATGACTGGATGTTGACTGTTCACTAACATGACGTGCCATTATGCATGATGATGCATGCTTATACAATGATGACATCACCCTCTGGTTCAAGTCATTCATATGGGTCAGGTCATCTAGTATTCAGGTCAAGGCAGCCTATTCGAGTGAAGAAGATGGGTGTAGTGCATAGGGCGATTTGGCACATTTTGGCAACCTCTATCTTTGGCTTATGATGGCGCGTGCAGCCATATCCCTTGTCATAGTTTTACATTTTTTTTTGCTAGAGCTCTCCTCTTGATCACCTCTACACGATGGTATGTCCAAAAACATATTTAAACCACTTTCATTTATAGGCATAGATCAAACACCACTATTCACCAAGCTCTTATACCAATTGTTGTGGATCGCGTGGTGTTCAAAATTAATGCTCATTGGAGTTTGAGCGCGCACAACACAATGTTTAACATTGTTCAGATTGCCTACATCCATAGGATCAGTCTATATTATAAGAGATAAAGAAAGGGTACACGTTTACATATTCATAAAGAAGGAGGATCAATCATCAACTCATTGGCTCACTGCTGCACTTGCAATTCCTACCTTTAATAGCCCCTCTCTCTTTCTTTCCTCACATGTTTCTCTCTATTTTGCTTCTATTTTCTCTCCAAATGATGCCTTTATTTATAGGCTTGAATGGCCATCAACTCTTGCTCATTATCAACAATTCTAGCCACCTAACTTGCGCCAACCTTGTGACTTTTGAGCTACTCCAACAACCCTATTTGACTATAGATGGTGTTGCCATTTCTTGCTTTTAGCTCACTTTCAGTTGAGCTTCTTTGTCTTTCCCTAACCACCTTCTTGGACTGGGAGAGCTATCATCTCAAATGAATGGCAACAATCCTAATAGGTACAAGCATAGTTGTTAAACTCTGTAGGTGGACCTGACCCGCTGATTTAGAGTAAAACCAGGGTTGGATCTGCTTTCAAATCATTTTAAAGATTGACATGACAGGTCATTCACAACCCGATTGACCTAGCCAAACCCAAGTGTGATTGATAGGTCAATTTTAAAATATTTTAAAAAAAAACATTATCTTAAAACAACAACATTTTATTTTTCTAAAATTTTATATAAAATATGTCATTTTAAAATTGATCATGGTTGACATAATGACTCAAGGGTTGACCATGCATGCAACTCATACCCTCACCGGAACGAACCTTAGGCCTATATGACAAATATAGGTACAAGGTGATGTTCAAGATAAGAATGGTAAGGCAGTGGCAAGTTTATTTAGCAAATATGATGATAGCATGCACTATAAAATGAATGATAGCTGAAGGAACGTAAACGGGTCAGAGCCAGTGGCGGAGCCACATGGGAGAGCAAAAGGGGGCTATTGCCCCCTTAATTTTTTTTTTTATTGTTTTGAATTGTTTTTGAACAATATACATTGATCCAATTGTTTTGAATTAATTAAAGGTTATATCTTTTTCAATTGAATTGGTTATGGTATGGAACTAAACTTTTTCACGAGATGAACAAGCAAACATTCCAATTGTTGTCAGTGAGTAAAGATTGATATTTTGCAGAATTAAAATTGTTTTAGCTTGAGATTGGTTCTTTTAATGATGTTAATTTCCTTGTGCCTTCCTATAAAATAATCAGGATAGATAATTAAATAATTTATATTTTATTTGCTTTTTTTTCTTTTTTTTCTTTTCGTTAGACAATTGTGTTTTGCGAAGAAGAATTAACACGTGTATGCAAGCCTGATTTTATTTTGTGCAAGTTGGTTTTTTGTTTAAAAAGAAAAGAAACAAACTATTTTTTTGTCTTTAAAAATGACTTGTCATGATAAATTTAGACTATCAATCCTAATCCATATCCATGCATTATGGACAACATGCTACATGGTAATAGGGTATGAAATGAGTTTTGATGAATTGATATGTATTTTACTATAAATTTTATATGAAAGATTTACAATTATTACGTAATTCAACTGAATTTTATTATTATAAAAACTCAAAGAAAACAATTATAATGTAAGTTTTTTCATTTTAAAAATATTTTTAAATTAATTTTGCTTTATATGAGTAAGTATATTTGTTTTGATTTGATTTTTAATACATATCTATGTAATATAGTATTTGTTAATAATTTGTTTTCTTATTTAAAAACTCTGGCTCCGCACTTGTTAGAGCCCCATTTTCTCTGGAAGCGGAGGAAACCAGCGAAGTGTCCAACCAGATATAATCTGACGGTTTACCATCGCTCTGAATGAGCTCACACCAGGACTCAAGATTGGTAAAAGACATGAACAATGCTAGTTATCTTTCTTTACGAGAATGTCATGGGCTCCTCTGCAGTATATAGGATAAGGCCTCCATTCATAGCTGCTGACTTTAAATTTTATACACAGGAGAAGCTGCCACCAACAGATTCTAGGCTGAGAACTGATCATAGATGCTTAGAGAATGTAGAGTACGCAAAGGCCAAAGAAGAAAAGTTACGACTAAAGCAGAGGCAACTACATGTAAATACAGCCATGAAGTAGTGATCTTGCTGTATTTGCACCTATGCATTTGTCTTTGGCACACGCTTCATGATGCTTCTACTGCATATTTTTGGTAAATTAGAGGATAATAGGAATTCTTTTCATAAGATCGCCGGCATGGAAGATGCAAGAGAGAGGTTGGAAGCCTCGGTGGTTAGTGAAGGAGAAAGGCAGCCAAACTTAATTACTGCTATATCGACGATTATTAGGAAGCCAAGGAAAAGGGCAACTGGGAATCATGTCCTGATAGAATTTTTTCACTGGCAGCATAAACCTCACCGCCTTTTTTTCCCTTTTGATTTACCCCTTTCTTTGTTTTCCTCTTTTCCAAATATACTGCAAGGATTGGACTGCCATAGTAACCACAAAAGGAATGTAGTGAACAGTTGAAATAGATGTATTAATGGCATATACAGTATAAAAAATGTAATGATGGTTTTCACATTCCATATAAAAATACATGTATTTCTTGGACGAGTCTATGAACTTAACTCTTTAACTTCAATTAGGAAGAGGGTTTATTTTTTATATTATCATCTTGGATTTCAAAGTTTGCTAGGTAATGTAATGAAACGTGGTTAAAACTGCGATTTGCATCGGCTATAGTTTTAAAATTGTCTAATTAATTAGCAAACACCATAATTTTATATAAAATCCACTTAATTTTTTTCTTAAACTTTAATTATATAAAAAAAAAAACTTGTTTGCAAACTCAATGGAATCTCCCCGTGATGAAAATGGAAAGAGGCAATAATTAAACATGACCCAAAATTTGTCATTCTAATTAATGTCTCTTGTCATCAGATGTTAATGACAGCATAGAAAAGGACTTGCGAAGGAGTATTGTGAAGTTTTGTCCTTCCAAAACAGAACCATATAAGCTAGAAGTTAAGCAATGCAGGTTCACAAGCATTGGTCCCTATTTTATTCTCTAGTCTATTTTTAAAGCACTCTCCCTCCTTGCCCCTTGGACTTGTTTGAAAGATCACATACCCATGGATAAACATGCATTCCATTGTCAAATTCCTTATCTCAAACTTGCCTTTCTGTCCCTAGAATTATTTTTGCTAGTTTTAGTCCAAATACCCTTTCCATATTGACCTAGTACATTAAAAAAAATTTATAAATCTTCAAAGATGAGCGTGGAATATTTAAATTCAAAAAATCAAGAAAGAAAGGTTTTGTTTCCTTTTTTAGATTGACAAAAAAAAAATCAAGTTTAGTGTCTGATTCAAATAGAAAAAGATCAAATTCGCTTGGGTATGTAGATTAGACTCCAGCTCATATGTCAATCAAGATTAAATGATTTTGAGATAATCTAAGAAGAATACCTTTTCCATATTGACCTAGCACATTAAAAAAAAAATCTTCAAAGATGAACACTCAATATTTAAATTCAAAAAATCAAAAAAGAAAGGTTCTGTTTGTTTTTTGCGGTTGGAAAGTATTTTTACAAAAATTTATTTTTTTAAAATTTATTTTTTGGTATTTTTAGATCGTTTTGATGTGTTAATATCAAAAATAAATTTAAACAAATGATAAAATATTATTTTAGTACATTTCCAAGCGAAAAATACTTTAAAAAACAACTTTTTTCACAATACCAAACGTGTTCAAAGCAAACATTCTTAACCACTAAACCAACTCATCAAGGTCTCAATTAATTCAAATTTATAGGTGTATATTCACACAAGCATGTAGAAACAAAAGTTTTCAAGCCATTATAAAAGCTTGGGTTAATAATAAATATACCCCAAACTAACTTGCTATATTATTACACTCTCCATAGACAATTTCTAAGGAAAACAATTATGATGATAAGGGTATCGATATCATAACATTAGTTTGGGGACTATATATATAATGAGCCCTAAAATTAAAGTCAAACTTATTTCAATTCATGCTCTTCCTTTTATTGATCTCCACCAACCAAATTGCCATTAAGAATAACTTTTATAATGGTCCTATATACCTTTTCAAGTGTGACAAATTTCATCAAGTGGTAACTAGTGGTTGGCATTTCAGTTATCTTCTTCTAACAAGCCATTGTTTAAAGTTTTGATAGAAAATTTAACACCACCTAAAGAAATTATGATATTAAAAGGTGTTATTACTCATTTTTTATCCCGTAAAAAAATAGAAAAAATCCAAAAATACAAGAGGATACACATGAAGAAAGTTTAGAAGATTGCTCAAGTTGGTGGTGAATGATCAAAATAACAGGTGGAAAAGTTGGAGGACCAGAATGTACAAGATTGACAAAATTAGCGACCCAATTTTGATTAGCAAAAGACTCATTCGGTGAAAATATTTTTATTTTGAGTAAAGAAATACTAATTTGGATGAGTAAGGATTCAATGAAGATTTTTGAAAGGCTTAATTGATTTTATTGAGGACTTAATTGCAAGGAGAATCAGTTTTTTTAGTCAATTTGGGTGTCAATTGAAAAAAATTGAAGCTTGGGGACTGAAATTGGACTTTGAATAGTTTAATTGGTCAAATTAGAGGTTTAGTTATGAAAACAATTAAATTTTGATAGCTAATTAGAGGTTTGATTAAAGAAATTTAAAACCGAGAACTAAATAATAAAAGGCGCGAGACTTCAAAGGCTAAAATTAACCAAATCAGGGGCCAAATTGAAGAAAATTGAAAGTTTGATTGTCAATTAAAGGTCTAAATGCATAAATCAGAAACCAAGGACCAAGGTGAAAATGACATTAAACTTTGGGGTTGATGATTGAGTTTAACATAGGTGACGTTGTATAAAATTAAGAGTTTGGGGGTAATTACATGTGCAATTAAAAGCAATTGAAAAAATATGGACTAAAACGAATTGTGTTAGATCCCAAATTAAAAACCCTAAGTTTCAGGGGTTTAACCAAGACAATGCGTCATTCACCCATTGTTCATCTCATTCCTTGACAGTTTTGGATGATTGAGTTAGCACCTTTTAAGAGCTCATTGTGGAGTTCTAGACCTCCAAATGTCACGAAGTTTTTCGCAAATGGAAAAGAAACATCCCCTTTATAACCCTATTTCCATGAAATTGAATGTTTACATCCCAATTCTTTTATGGAAGTCTCCAACATCTTATTCTTGATCAACCATTATTGCATTTTTAGATTCTAGACTAATCGAGTTGGCACCTTTAAGGGAATGAATATAGAGCTATAGACCTCCAAATGGAGCAATAATAGATCCAAACGAAAGGTGTGCATCTTCTCTACCAAGTTCAGATGGCCTCTTATGACGTTTACATCAGAGTTTCTCCGGCGAAACCTCAAAAATAGCCAACTCAGTTAGTCTTGACTAAGATACCTATTTGTGTAAAATTAACTAGCTTTTTTATGTGTTCACACTTAAAAATTCCCATATGGTTCTTATCAACAGCCATAAATCTTTCATCTGAAAACAGAAGGTGAGAAATGCATGTCTTTGTCTCTAAGAAAAAGAAAATCACCTAGGCAAAACAACCATCTCCAAAAACCATTGAAGGACAAAGGTTCCTTCCAGCTGTTAATATTTGTCCAGAACTCTTTTATTTTGATTAAAGAATTGAGTTTTGATCAATCTTTGAGGGAATCTATAAAAAAAACCTAGAAAAACCCTATAAATACCCTTAGAAATCAAAGAAAGAAAAAAAAAGAGAAAATAGAAAAACATGAGGATACACTCTATAGAAAAACCCTAGAGGTTCAAAGACTTAGATAGAAGTTCTAGCAAGCTTTGAAAAGAATAGAAAGTGTAAAGGAAAGAATGAAGGAAAAGAGAAATGAAGTAGATACCTATAACTAGCAACCTTAGAGAAGGTATAACTATGTAAAAACTCAAGGGTGAAATCCATGTAGCCTGCCAATTCATTTTTTTTTTCAATGTTTAATGATGTTTTTTTTTATCTTTCTAGCATTATTTTGTATTTTAGTATTTGATGTTTTTTTTTTATCTTTCTAGCATTATTTTGTATTTTAGTATTTATGTGAATTAATGAATGAAAATATTGTTTTGATTGATTAATCATGTTTTGAAGTTGTTGTTAATGTTGCTGGGATGTTTAAAAGGTGTTTGTATGTTTGGTTTTGATGAAGTATAGTAGTTTTGGAATCTTTCTAAGGTAAAAGTAGGTGTTTAATGGTTTTTTCTAGGTTGTTAATACATATTCTTGATTCTTGAGTTTAGTTTGGGTGTCAAGTGTTTAAAGAGTCAGTTTTGGATTAAGTTTTGATATTTTTGTTGGTTGATAATAGGGCTTTAGTTTTGGAAGTTGAAATCTTATATAGGTTATTAATGATTCGAGGATATTTGTTAATGTTTTTTATTCAAATCTACTTGTTTATGATAATATGGTTTGTTAGGGCTAAAAGAGCTCGGTTTAAAGGCCTAAAATGTATTTTTTTAGGTTTGACAGTGTACGTTGAGTTTTCTGGGGCAACCTAAGTTCATGTTCATCTGATGAGTGATCTAAGGTTAATTTTAGTTTTCATTTTAATTTGATTTTGGTTTCTGCAAGTTCATATATCATAAATGATCTAGGGGTTTCATGTATCAATAACGTATTTTTGTAGGTTTTAATCTTAAGGTTTTGGTTTGAACCAAAACTCATTTTCGACAAAAATTATAATGTTTGAGTAATAATTGAAGCAAATAGATACTTGGTTCTTGATCTATGCTTGATTGCGATCAAAACATTGCCTTTTATAGCTTTAAATCTAGTATGGTTTGATGTTTATTGTTGGGTTTGAGTTTAAATGTTCTTCATGTTCTTCATTTTTCTTGGTATTTGATCTATTTTTGTTAAAAAAACATCTGTGTTTTTTTTTTAGTTTTGATTTTTTTTTTCAACTTAAATCTTTGTTCTGGTTTAGTTTTGAACAAAAATGTGGTTTTGCCAAACATAGCCCTAAAAAAAATTCTTTTAATTTTTTTTAAATCTATTTGTTGCATATGGCCCAATTCTTATTAAAAAATGCATTTTTATTTATATAAAAGGAGAAAAATGTTTTTTAACATGGTTTTAGACAAATACTTGTGTTGATTTTCCTTTGCATCTTTTGGAATATACACTACGTTTGTAAAATTCTATAAAGATTTGGCCAATATTTCAATAATCCTAAAAATTTTAATTCATGAAAATTAATGATCAATATCCTGGTAAAAATATTAGACCTATAAATAGGTTGGTATTTAAATATCAGGAGTTGACTATAAAATTTTCAAGATTATTTTAGATGTTCACCAATTTTAATTGAGCACATTTTTCAGCACAATATACGACTTGCGGAGAACCATTTTGCTTTTCAGGATAGGTGAACCATGTCAGGGCACTTGGATAGACCCTTTTCATAAGAATTTATCTGGGCATACAAGCCCATAATAAATTTAAAATGTTAGATTTATTCATGAGAGTAAATTTTTATATTAAGTCACAGACAAACAATCAGTTAAAAACTCTTCAAAACCTTTAAATCATACTAGACCACACAATGCAGTTTACCTTAGATATGGTACACTAGGGGTGCTAATATCTTCCCTAACCACAACCAATATCTTACCCTTGGAATTTATGATAAGACTAGTAGACTCGGATCTTCTAATAACTCTAAACCAAACAACTAATTGACGACTCCTCGATCCCGACATCCCGCCACATCGTGCGTCCACGTGCGGCAAAAGGCATATTCTATTACAACTCTAAGAACTAAAAATGAAAAAAAAAATTAGAGTAATGTTCAAATTGAATAAAACTTTAGGGGCTAAATATAAACAATGAAATATTCTAAATTGGGAGTAGAATTTCATTTAAGAACATAATATTATGAGAGAGAGGTTATGCAAATCATGTTTAGATTGATTAAGAGCATAGTTATAGTTTCTTTCTTCTTCTTCTTTTTTGCTTTTGCCTAATTGACCTATTTAATAAACTTCATTAAAGAATAATTTGAAATGCAAATCATGTTTAGAGTTTCAAGAATTTATGAAAATTCTACTTTAAGAATAAAGAAGTTTCCAGTTAATGATTCTCTAGCAAAATTTTGAGATAAACAAATTATTTTACGTGGATACATTATGCATTGCCTTCTTTGACTAAGATGCACTACTTTGCTAAAACAAAATAAGAAAAAGTAATGTATGTTAGAGATGTTGGTCCAAGTAAACGGATTTTTTTATTGAGCTTTCAAATTATACAATTAGAGGAGGAGATATTTTCGGTACGCTTGGTAATTCATCCATTTAAATTAAATAATCATATAAATTTTTATATATTTTATGCAATTAAAAAAAACAATAAATGAAAATAAAAGTAAAAATCACATTAATTTTAATATGTGATTATTAATACTATATGACTTAATTTAAGTATATTGAATATAGAATAGATTAACTAGATCGGTGACTCATGTTATGCCATAAGTTGGTATAATTTTTTTTAATGTAAAAAAAGAGATAGCTAAGGAGACGGTAGTGTTTTTTAAAAATAACAAGAAAAATCTGATACTTGAATCGTTAACTTGACTGAATTCAATAAAATCAGGTAATCTAGTTATATGATTTAAACTGTAGGCAACAATAACAAATGAACCATGAAAAAAATATTTTGCAACAACTAACTAAAAAAAATATGCCACTAATATCACACCTGCAACGAGAATAAAAAAAATACCGTTCAAGACCCATTGTCATTTAATCGTGGATATATCCCACCATAAAAAGAGTTTGTTGAGATGTATCAAACCTCATTACAAAAAGGTTGTACAACGATATCAAAAGGAACTGTATAGGCTACTAGAGCAACGACTCGAAAAAACAAATCGAACAAAACACAATGAAGTGATCATCAATGTATATTCAATCAATCAATTCTATTTAATTCAAGAATCAAATTTATTTTTTAAAAAATAAATCTAACAAAGAATAGCAAATAAAAAACACTCAAGATAACTTAATAAAAAAAAACAAATGATGTATAAAGCCATAAAAAAGGATCCAAATCTTTAATTAAATAAACACTAAAGAATGAAATTAAAAAAAATTGCTTTAAAAAATGATAAAACAAAACCAAAGGAATCCCGGGTAAACCTTCTAAAATTGGGTCAAATTCTCAAACTTGTAACCCTAACATGAGCTTAACCAAGAAGTTAAAATCCAAATCAATTTAATCTTGAAGGATGAAATTGGGTAAAAAAAAAATCAATCTAAAGCATTTGGAAAGAAAATAATAATTAAAAGTATGATGATAAAATATAATAGGAAAAAGAATGATGGAGGGTGAAACCATAAAAAAAAAATCAAATTTTAAACTTATCTTAGATTACATAAATAACAACTAAAAGAATGGGTATCAAATTTGACAAAGAAAAAAAAATTGAATGAGGACAAAATTGAAATAAAATTCTAATTTTATAAATTATTTCTAAAAAAAAACCAAAGAACATGACTAAATCGAAATGAGAGAGAAGTTGAGGTGATGATTTGAAAGTTAGAGGGTAGGGCATAAACACTAAATAAGAGAGAGGAAAAAATAGTTGTCAACACCTAACCGGAGTTCCTTTCAATGCATGAGTTGTCATGTCATGAAGGAGAGAGAAGTTGAGGTGATGATTTGAAAGTTAGAGGGTAGGGCATAAACACTAAAGAAAAGAGAGGAAAAAAATAGTTATCAACACCAAACCGGAGTTCCTTTTAATGCATGAGTTGTCATGTCATGAAGGAAATGCTCAGATTAATCAAGCATAATTTGGAAACGATATTTTTTGCCATTAGAGTCATTCGTACACATCATCCGAGGACGATGGAGTAGCTAACGCGTGCTCAACACAAGTCAACCAATTTTTATTTATTTACTTTACATTTACTAATTACAAATCTGTCTTTATCCTAGTCCAATAATAACAAAAAAAAAAAACCCAACAACATAATAAGGTCTTTTATTATGTTTATCTAAAAAAAAGCCTCTCATTAGCAGCTAAAGGTTTCTTCACTACAAAAGTAAATTAATAATTTTACTATTCACTTTTACATGAAAATACAAAGAAAACCCTTCATGGCAACCTAACAATTCCTCATTATTAAGAGTATTGATGTCATTTTACCGGACAAATAGGAAGCAAAATACTCGTCTTGTCCGTGATCAATTCTAAAATGTCAAAATAATCATATTGCAAAGACACATTTACCCTTAACCATTAGCCTACGAGGTTTCTTTGAAGGGCAAGATGGTAAAACACTATTCATGTTTACTGTGCAACATGTCTAGAGAAACAATATTTTTACCATCCTTTCCATTTTTTTTCAATGTTTTTAAATACCGAAAATACTTTCAATAAGAATCGGTCATCTTTTCAAGAGAAAATAGTTAATTTCATGTTATAATCTCATATTTTAACAAAAAAAAATATCTCAAGGAAATAAATTTGTTTTAGTCCATGTTTGGTATTGTGATGGAGTGCTTTTTGTTTGAAAATATATCAAAATAATTTTTTTAAAATTTTTTTATCTTTGTAAATTAATACCATAAAAAACACTAAAAAAATATTAATTTGATTTTTTTTATAGCTAGATGTTGTAAAAAAAAGGTTATGCCTCAGCAATTGGCTTTAGTTTTAAAACATAAAAAATAAAATAATTTGTGAATAATAAAAAAAAAAGCCAATGAAAAAAAGTTTGTGACCTAAAAATAGAATAATTTGACAAATCTATCAAATAATCAAGATTGATTTGTCATTCGATAGTTTCTTTATTTGAGTCAACACAATTCCATGTTTGTTGGTTGCATTATCAATCAAACCCTCTTTGTATTAATAAAATTTGCATACATCAAGAAATTGTCGTCATACTTTAATTATTTCTTGCCTTTTCCACCCACAACCCCAAGATACCCTCAACAAATTCAAAATTCCCCAAACAATAACTCATAATCAACCAAAAATACCCCCACAATCTAAGCCCAATCTGGTCACTATGTTCCTCAAAACACAAAAAACGATCCCTCGCATTGCTGTTCCAACGCCTGCTGCAACCTTCCGTAGACAAATAACAAACACAACAGCAACAAAACGCTTGCCCTCTCTATCTTTCTCTGTCGCTCTGTCATTGGTCTTTTGCTTTTCCTCATCTATTACTCTGTTTTCTTTCTCTGCTGTTCTCTCACCTATTCTTCGAAGCAAAAGTAACACTGAAGTTTTGATTTTTGACCCACAAAAGAGCAAAGAAACAAACCCTTATAAGATTACACAGTCGCCGGAAATGTTGCTTCCGGTGCATTTTCCGGCATAAGAATCAAAATGCAAGAGACCCTTTTAGCTACACTATCAGAAAACCCCAAAACCAAAGCCAACAACAAAGACGTTTCCTTGCTAGTCACCTCGCCGTGCCATATCGTCTCGACGAGAACCCGATCCCAGCCGAACTCGCGGCGCGTGACGCCAACTCGCGACTCGACTTCCACCACCATTACCGCCAGTGTCGACACCAGCTGTGCCTTGGTGGAGAAGGTGCTGCCCAATGGGGATATTTATACCGGGGGGTTGGTAGATGGTGTTCCACATGGGAAAGGGAAGTATTTGTGGAGTGATGGGTGTATGTATGAAGGAGAGTGGAAGAAGGGGAAGGCTAATGGAGGTGGGAAGTTTTCTTGGCCAACAGGAGCTTCTTATGAAGGCCATTTTAAGTTGGGGAAAATGGATGGTTTTGGTACTTTTATTGGTGTAGATGGTGAAGCTTATAGTGGAAATTGGGTGAGTGATAAAAAACATGGGTTTGGTGAGAAAAGGTATGCTAACGGGGATGTTTATCAAGGTTTATGGAAGGATAATTTGCAAGATGGAGATGGGAAGTATAGCTGGAGTAATGGGAATGAGTATATTGGTGAGTGGAAAAACGGGGTTATTTTTGGGAAAGGGGTGTTGGTTTGGGATAATGGGAATAGATATGAAGGGTATTGGGAAAATGGGGTGCCGAAAGGGAAAGGGATGCTTACATTTGGTAGTGGGAATGGGAGGGTTTGTGGCGGCGGAGAGGATCTTAAAAGAGTGGCCTTGGATCCGGTAGGAGGGGGAGGGAGGAAGAGATCATCAGTGGATGGTAACTTTCCGCGGATATGTATTTGGGAGTTGGATGGAGAGGCTGGTGATATTACTTGTGATATTGTTGATAATGTTGAGGCGTCAATGTTTTACAGAGATGGTAGTGATGATAATGGAGGTGGATGTGAGGGTAATGTGCAGCAGCAGCAGCCAGGAAGAAGTCCTTGTAGTTCTGTTGATTGTGAGGTTAATAAGAAACAAGGACAAACGATTTCAAAAGGGCATAAGAATTATGATTTAATGCTTAATCTTCAACTCGGTGTCCGGTAATTTGGTCACTGGCTAATGTGGTTTTTTTTATTTTAGATTCTTTTAATGAGTTTGGATTTGATAATGTGTGTATTTTTTAGGCATTCTGTTGGCAAGCATGCGTCAATAACAAGGGAATTAAGACATGGTGATTTTGATCCCAAAGAGAAGTTCTGGACAAGGTTTCCACCTGAAGGATCGAAGTCTACACCTCCGCATCAGTCTGTGGATTTCAGATGGAAGGATTACTGTCCCATGGTATTCAGGTATTGTTTTTAGGACGTTTTAAGTTTTGCTGATATTTGGAATTTATAATGTTTTATTACTTCACTTTCAAATTTTCTTTTGAATAGCCAAGAAAGGAGATATTAAATCTGTCTCTGATTTCCTATGTTATGGTGGTGGTTGGTTTGTTTGGTATTTAGACATCTGAGGGAATTGTTTGCAATAGATCCAGCGGACTACATGCTAGCTATTTGTGGAAGTGATACTCTAAGGGAATTTTCCTCCCCTGGGAAGAGTGGAAGCTCCTTTTATCTAACTCAAGATGACCGTTTCATGATCAAAACCGTTAAGAAATCTGAAGTCAAGGTTAGTCTCAAATTCTTCATTCATTATGTTACAGAAAAGAAAATGCATGAAAAGTGATTATTACTCGAGCAGTATTAAGTGGGATGAGTGATTAGGTTCTGTACACCAATTTAAGTTTGTAGACACTTATTTTTAATATGTATTTTTATCCTGTGAATAGATTTTCACCACCTTTTGTGAACCTTATTCAGGTTCTCATTAAGATGCTTCCAAGTTATTACCAACATGTTTGCCAGTACAAGAACTCATTGGTAACAAAGTTCTTTGGTGTGCATTGTGTTAAACCAATGGGAGGTCAAAAGGTATAATTGGGATAGTGGATTATTTCATTCATATCATTTCCCAAAATGCTTACTCTCAATCTGATTGTTACTCACATTTCAATGTAATTCCAGACCCGTTTTGTTGTAATGGGCAATCTGTTTTGTTCTGAGTACCGCATCCATAAACGCTTTGACCTGAAAGGTTCTTCTCATGGACGTACAACTGACAAGCCAGAGGGTGAAATTGATGAGACAACCACACTTAAGGACCTCGATCTAAACTTTGTATTTCGCCTGGAACGGTCATGGTTTAATGAACTCATAAGGTAGATTCCACAGCATTGCATTTTCTTTTAAAGTTTCGTGTCCTTTTTCTTGTTCTCTGGTGGGGCATTAATCTTGCCAAGTTAAAATATGTTTGTCCTCTGTTCTTTCTTTCTCAGACAAATTTATAGGGACTGTGAATTCTTGGAAGCAGAGAGAATTATGGATTATAGTCTTCTAATTGGTCTTCATTTCCGTGATGATTACTCAAGTGATGAGATGATGTCACTAAATGACAAGCATTTTGGTAAATTTCTTTTATCCTGTGATTCGGCTACCTTGCAAATTTACAACACAACCTTGAGCTAATTTGGTTTGGTGGTCCTATATCAGAAAAAAGAAATTCACATAATGAGGAAACATCGATGCGTGGTTATCATTTGCTGCCTGATATGGACTGGGTCATGGAAGGCAGGTACGTATTTTCTTTTTCAGAATTCATGTTTTTTTTCCTCCTAATTGTTAGTGCTTTGCTTTGTTTCTGCTTTATCTTTTCCAAATCTATTTTCCTTATATTACTTTTTAGGATTTGTATTTATTGTCATCAACTAAAGACAATTTTATATCCTCTCTTTCTTGGTTGCATAGATTAAACATCTTCCATGCTATCTCTTTTATGGGAATGTGTGCATGTGAAGTGTTGACAAAGAACTGTGGTGAAAGATATGAATGATCAAAATATATGATTATTGCAAAAATTATGCTTAGAGATGTTAAACAACATGATACGTTCTCTATTTGAAAACTGAATCGTTTACCTGTTGTTGTGTGCTGGCTACATTATACAAATCAGATGACCCTTTTTTTAAATTTGGCTTTTGTTGCCATAAAAAGTCTAAATGTTGGGACCCTTCAAGTGGTATGGCATCTTCTTTTCTACTAGGCATGTGTCACATGTTTTAACTTTAGTTGTTTATGGACCCCAGAGTTTGGTTTTGAAAAGCAACGAAGAATGCTTGTCTTAAAATATCAACATGTCATTTGCATATAGCAAAGAAAATAAAAGATACAGTGCACAAAAAGTGAAGCTATAATTTGTGATTGAGCTTTTCTTTTTCCGTAGTGAAACATTTTCCTTTTCCCACGTAGGAGCCCTGTATTTGATGATTTGTTCCTTTGAATTCATTCCTGTTTGTTTGAATGATTCAAAGCGACTTAAGCTAATGGCGAAATTGGGGGTAGTTTGTGGACAGCATATGTTAGTGGGGTCTTCTTTCTTTCTTAGATAGAAAACAATTTTTGTCTGGTCCTATTCCAATCCCTTTTAGAAAATCAAAGATAAATCATGAATGTGATTGGCAACTGAAGCATTAATCTCCAAGTATGCCTCAATGATACTTGTATCTATCCCACAAATTTTTCGCCAATAATTTATTGGACTAATAATCACATCGAAACCGTAGCTGCAAAACAATGCTATTTTGTCTGCCTGGAAGCTTGAAAATTAATGATGAAAAGTGCCTTCAAAACATAAAATTTCAGTGGTGATTGAGTGATCATCATTATCACGATTTATTCTTTATTAGTTTCATTGTTTGAATTTTGGTGATTGCGTGTTGGGATGTCAAATTTTGTGTCTTGCATTGCATGTACTAATTTGAAATCTGTTCCAGTGGGCCATTTATCCGGCTAGGGGCAAACATGCCTGCAAGAGCAGAGCGTCTGTCGAGGAATGCTGAATTGGATCAGTGCACAGGGAGTGGAAGTAACAATTCAACACCTTCACAGAATGGTACCGAGATCTTTGATGTAGTTCTCTACTTTGGTATCATTGACATCCTCCAAGATTATGATATCAGCAAAAAGCTAGAACATGCATACAAGTCCTTGCAAGTGGATCCCACGTCTATCTCAGCTGTTGATCCCAAGTTATACTCGAAAAGATTCCGAGATTTCATACATAGAATTTTCATAGAGGACAAGTGATGACGGGAAAGAAAGGAAAGGAATATCATACACAATTTAACACTCAGAAATTAAACTCCCAGCGACATCCCGGAAGAGCTGGTGCCAGATTTACGAGTGGTGCATGTGTCAAGTAAGGCACATTGATTGCTGATGCATTGGATGCGTTGAGGTGTTTAACGTTTGTGGCTAAATTTTTTAGATTAGCCATGGTGTTTAAGTGGCAACTACGGACAAGATGTCAAGGGATTAGGTGAGCTTGTATAAATCTGAAGAGTGAAGGCAGGCAACTACAGCAGTTTGTTTTCTTGAGTTGTGAGCAGCCCTGGAATGTGATTATCAGCAAGCGCAGAGCATAGAAAGTAGAGAAATGGTTCTGGCAAAATTGGGGAGGGATTGGAAAAATAAGTGTACAGTCAAAAGTAAGTGGGGTAAATAGTATCTTTTCTGTAAAAAGAGAGAGAGAGAGACATTATGGGAGTGGGAGTGAACAAAATTCTTTTTGATGGCATCTATTTAAAATTTTGAAAAAAGATGGTTTGCCCTAGTGAGCTAGACAAAAAAAAAAAAAAAAGAGCAAAATATTGAAGCCCCACTGCCCTCTCTCTCTCTTCCTCTCCTATTGATTCAAAATCAGGTGGGGTGTTTGCTTTTTGCATTCAACAAGCCATTAAAAGAAGAGAAAGGCAACGAGAAAGATGTGGGTGTTTCCTTTGGCTCATGTTTCTTGATCTGTCTCTATATTGGAAGTTTGAAAAGCACAAAGAACACAATAATACACTTCACACTTGTATCTTTTTGCATTCTTTTGAACAATGCCAAGAAGGCTAAACAGTACAGCAAAGCAATAGGATGGTGATGGATGGTCGTGGCTTTTGCTTCTCACTCATGGGCCATGCCGAAAACACTGCCATTTGCCGCTTAACAAATAATGGATTGTATAGTTACCTAATGAGGCATATAATTCATTCAATGTGACCCCAAATGTGATTTGCCATTGTCATTTCCACTCCAAGATGCTAGTAAATAGCCCCAGTAAGAAAATCATTAAAATTGAACCTTCAATTTGCTGAAGGAGAAATCTTATTACAAAAGCTTGTGTGAGTAGATAGACTAATAAAAGATAATCAAGAAAGGATGAACACTCATAAATTGCTACCATTAACCTATCCTACATTATTAGAGAAATTGAAAAAAGTTCAAGAGACAACAAGCTCAAATCAAGATGGTAGTTTTACTGATAAAGAAACAACAATAATACAATCTGAATGCATGAATGCATACTAATGAGAATCTCTCTTTAAAGAATGTACAGGAACAAATTGTAGTCTTGATACATCATATGAAACTCATTGTATAATATGAGGATAAATGTAGCCAGCATATTCTTAGGGAAATTAATTAATGTATTCCATATATAAGTAGAATCATATCATGTTGTTAAGTGCTCACAATTGTAAGCATTAAAATTACAATAATAGTGCACATATATAAGCGCACAATTCTAGTTTTTCTTCTTGGTATCAAAGTCCATCTGAATACTTGGCAACCACAAAGAAAACAACACAATCACTTCCCTATAATGACTTCATTATCTCTCAATGTTGGCAACTTTATTACTCTTAAACTTAACAAACAAATTATCTCTGATGACAAAAACAAGCCCTAGCTCTTACAGAAAACCCGAAACTAATCGATCATCTCACCAATTAAGAGCCCATTCCAACGAAATACACCAGATAAGATTCAACCAATAACTCAAATACAGAAAACTTTGAACCAACATTAACTGAAGCCTTCATTACCTTGCAAAAATCTACCTGACTTCTTCATGGATGGATTACTAGAACCTTATATGAAGAAGCGCTTAGTTTTGTTGTTGGCTTAAAAACAACATCTACTATTTGGAAAGCACTCAAGAATGCCTATGCAAAAGACTCATAAGAGCATGAGTTTACACTTTGCCAACAAGTCACTTATTTTTCTAAACATTCACATCTTCAAAAGCTTGTGCGCCAGCCTTGTAGTAATAGAAAAACTAGTTCCAGACAAAGAAAATGTTTTTTTACCTTCTCACAAGACTTGGTCAATAGTATAAAAGCTTTACAACAACCATGTTGAAGCCCCCAGGACTATCAAATTCAGAGCTGGTATCTCAGCTTTAAAATTTTAATCGATTCCATAATGAGTTATCATTCCAAATATATATATGACAAACACACAGTTCACTCAAAAACTTGTATTTTATGGGCAGCAACAACAACGTTTCCAATAATCTCATTCAAGATCTCGAGTTAACACCTAAAAATTCACATCAAATGGGAGAGGCTTTCAAGCACAACAATATAGGGTTAAGATAGAAACTCTAATGCCTCTACAACCCCACAACAATGACCTTTACCCTTAGGTGAACATCATATGACTCCAATTTAAAGGGATCTTCATCGTAATAAGAATTATCAATATTGTGGGATCACATGCCATATTGCCAAATTATGTTGGGGGACACAAAAGAAATCTACTTAGCATGAAGACATTCCCCAAGCATTTACAACTCTCACCTTAGACAACTTTGTAACTGAAACTGAATGGAAATCAGACACGGGTGTTTCCAATAATATGACAAGTAAATCAGTTATGTTGACAAATCTTCGTAAATACAATGGAACAAATTATGTTATTATAAGTAATAGCTCCTCTTTGTCAATTTTTGGCATTGGAGATTCTCTTATTAGACAAAGTAATATTGTCTTACCTCTTCGTGATGTTTTGTTTATTCTTGAATTGACAGAATTTGTTTTATGTAAGTCCACTAACAACACAATTTTCTATTAATTGTAAATTCTCTAATGTTGGTTTTTATGTCAATGAGCGAGAGGCAAGACAACTAGTGACTACCGGGAGACACAAGAGTGATATTTATGTGCTTCAGAATTCGCCAGAACTATATTTTTCTCATCACTTTAAATTTGGCTCTGTAGAAGTATAGCACCAACATCTAAGACACCCATAATTTTTAGCTTTATATATGTTAAAGAATAAAGGTTTGATTGATCTCATAGGAACAATGAAACCAAAACATCTCTATCATAATTGTCAACTAGGAAAGCTTAGTAGATTACCATTTTCATGTTCTGAAAATTCAAGCACTAGCATTTTTGACAAAATTCATTTTTACTTATAGGGACCTACTCTTGTTTTATCACTTGGGAAATTTAAATATCATGCATGCTTAGTAAATGAATTTTCTAAATATATATGGATTATTCTCTTGCAATGAAAATTAGATTTTTTTAATGAATGTTTGCATTTGAGCAGTATGTTAGCAGACAATTCAAAAACAAAATAAGATTTTTCACTCGAATGGAGGAGGAGAATTTTGTCAACTCAAAGCTTGCATCTCATTTCCACACAATAAGTATTATCCATCAAATTTCTTGTTCGAATACTCTTGAACGAACATGTATGGTTGAAAGGTGGCATAGGATTATACGAGAACTAGAAATGACCATGTTGTTTCATAGTGGTGACCCTCTATTCTTATTGGTAGAGGCATTTACTAATAATGTATATCTTATTAATAGATTACCTTTATCCACATTTAGTTTTGATACTCCATACTTAGCATTGCATGGTTCCCATCTAGATTATCCTTACATGTGTTTAGACCAAGATGTTTTCCTTACACTTGGGACATATAACATCACAAGTTTAATCCAAAAATTATTCTCTGTGTCTTTGTAGGTTGCAACAGTAACATAAAGGTTATAAATGCTATCACCCTAAAAGCAAGAAATTTTGGTTTCATAACATGTTTTTAATGAATCGATTTTTCCATACAAGAATTCTCATGCATCAAATGCTACTCCACCTTTATCACACACATTGAGTATATTTGACTCTTGGATTTCTAATGTTGGCTTCAATTATATTGTAAGTATGAATGAGACCACACCTCCAGCTCCATGTCTAAGTCTTTTACCCATAATAGCCATTAACACACCAGCTGTACAAACTTTTGATGCAACACTTCCATGACACGTTGAACAAAACCTACCACATAACCTGCAACTCGAGGTCTTTTAATCAGTCCTATAAGTTGAAGGAGAGCACGTTGAGTTAGTTATATAGAAATAGTATTTTAAGTCAGTTGTAGCAACATTGCACCATGAGTTAAAGGGAGAACACCATGATTAAGTTGCAGCTGGATAAAAAGAGCATGCTAAGCCAGTTATAGAGAAAGAGTATTTTGAGTCAGTTGTAGTAACATTGAATTGTGAGTTAAAGGGAGAACACCTTGAGTCAAATGTAGTTGTAAAAGGAGAACACGTTGAGGTAGTTACAGAGAATGATCATATTGAGTCAATTGTAACAACTAAAACTTTTTAGAGAGAACATGAATCGACCATAAAAATTGAATAACCTTTTTAGAGTCAAAGTTCTTACTTTATGGTTACTTTATCCCAACATGGAGTTGTAAATCCAAATCCAAAATATGCTCTGACCTCCATATCCCCTCACCATGTACCTCATGAGCCATAAAATATCCAGTTAGCTTTAGCCAATCTCAATTGGAAAGCTACAATAAAAAAAGAGCTTGTTGTATTGCAGTTAAATCAAACTTGAACTTTGATTCCCCAAACCTTAAACCTATATATAATTGGTTCTAACTGGGTCTTCAAGAAGAAACTTAAACCTGATGGGTCTTTAGACGGATTAAAGGCTCGTGTTGTTGCAAAAAGATATCATCAAATTAGTGGAATTTACTATATTGAAACCTTCTCTCCAATTGTAAAATAAAGAACTATACAAATTATTATCACTACAACATTTGTTCAACAATGGCCTATTCATCAACTTGATGTAAAAAATACATTTCTACATGGTCTTATCTCTGAAGACATATACATTGAACAACAATCACGAATGACTAACTTGCAACATCCAAAATATGTTTGCAAACTTTGAAAGGCTCTCTATGGACTTAAATAAGCTTTTTGTTCCTGGTTTGATCAGTTTAGCACATTTCTCTTTAAATATGGATTTACTTGTAGTTTAGTTGATCCATGATTGTTTGTTTTTTTACATTGAATAGGGCTCATTAGTACTTTTACTCTACGTAGATGATATTTTATCCACAAGATCTACAAAAGCTCTTATTGGCAATTTCATCCAAATCCTAAGTAATGAATTTATGATGAAGGATTTGGGATTTGTTCATCACTTTTTTGGCATTGAAATCTCTAAGACAACTAGTGGTCTTCATTGATCTCAATCATATTATGCATTAATTATACTAGAACAGGTAAATATAACATATTGCAAACCCATGAGTACACCTCTTGAAGCAAAAAAAAATTCCTTAATAGATACTCGCTTGAAAAACTGCAGTTACTTTAGAGGACTAGTTTGTTCATTACAATATCTCACACTTATGCATCCAAATCTTTCTTACAGTGTTAATTATGTGTCTCAATCCATGCATGTACCAAATATAACACATTTAAAATTAGTTACATGTATTATGCGATATGTCAAAAGAACTTTTAAAATAGGATCTCATTTTACTGTCAATACTTCACTTAATCTCTATGCTTTTTCATATACAAATTAGGTAGGTTACCTTACTATTAAGTGTCTCACCACTGGATACTGCATCTTCCTTGGCAAAAACCTCATCTCCTAGTGTATCAAGAAACAACATATGGTATCACGCTATAACACTGAAGCTGAGTATCATCTCATAACCAATACAGCAGTTGAACTTACGTTGTTAACCTTTGTTCTAAAACATTTTCACATTCTAATGACATCACCTTCAACGCTTTACCGTGACAATCTTAGTGCTATCATATGATAGTTAATCTTGTTTTCCATGCCCGTAGCAAACATATCAAGTTAGATTATCATTTTATGCGAGAGCAAGTTGCACTTAGATAAATGATCACCAAACATGTCTCCACTAATGAACAAGTTGTTGATCTCGTCACCATGCCAATATCAAAGGTTGCTCTCATCAAATTTCAAAACAAACTTTGCCTTCAACCCAAACATAATTTGAGAGAAAGTGTTAACAATGCACAATCTAATGACAACAACCGAGTAGATGGAGTGATAAAGGATATTCAAGATTATGGCAGAAATAAGGATGAACACTCACTAACTACTACCATCAACATATCCTATATTATTGGAGACATGTTAGGAGAGAAAGAAGTTTAAAAGACAACAAACTCAAACCAAGATGGTAATTTGATTGATAAGGAAACAACACCAATACAATATAAAGGCATGAATGCATATCAATCAGAATCTTCCTTTAAAGAATGTATAAGAATAGATTGTAGCTTTGATACATTATATGAATATCATCTAATAATGTGAAAATAAATATTGCCAACATATTCTTAGGTAAATTAGTCAATTAATTCTATTTATAAATAAAGTCATATTATGCTGTTAAGTACTCATAGTTATATACATCAGAATTGCAATAACATTGCAAATATAAAATCTACATGGTTATAATTTTTCTTCTCTTCTATCATAATAGAATAATCAAACAACTTTTTTTCATCCCATCGAAAACTAAACCTTTAATTTACCTTTTATTTTTCTTATTATAGTCTTCAATTATAGGATTTTCACTTGATATGAAAGAAAAATAGAAATGCCAAGACATGTTGGCCATTGAAAATTGTTTCTCTTCATTTTCCCCTTTTAATTTCAATCAAATTTTCATGTTTAAAAGCTAGTAATTTTTAATATTTCATGTATACATCAACTTTCATGTATTGAAATTAATTATGTGTTTATTTATGCGGCCAACAATGTGATAATTGGCCGCCCCGAGTTTCTTTTCAATTAATTCTTAATAAAATCATCTATATACGAATTAGAAAGTTCACGAGAAATTCATCGCCTGCAATTCGATTGAGTTCAAAATTTGCTCCTGTAATCAAATTCTCAAAAAAAAATTCAACCAGTATAAAATGAAACATGAGAAGTAAACTCAGTTTGCGACTCTCAATCAACAAATCAAAGGTATTTCAAACGCAAGTTGAAAAGTTTCATACATTGGACCTTGGCTACATGGCATAGGGGAGAGGTCTATTTCGCCTGTGGAGTTCATAAATGCTCAGGCCGACCAAAGTCTAAATATCGGCATAGCAGCCTAGCAATGTCAATAATCTTCCTGCATTATGTCCCCCGGTCTCTTTTCACACTTTAGTACGGCAATATTGGAAAATGATACTTAAAAACTAGTGATTTGGCACTTTCTTCCTTTTCATTAATGTTTTGACTAATTGAATGAATTATATCTATCAAAATTCAAGTAAGCTAGATGGCAGAAGTAGTGCGATTCCCATCCCAAGGTGGGTCAAGTGAGCGAGGGAGACCAAGCTACTTGGCCGGCGGCGATGAAAAGAAAAATGCAGAGATGGATAATCAACAAGGCAACCTGCTGGCACGTTTAAATGAGGAAGAGAAATGGTGACCATGTCTGTTATCTATGGGACCATCCACTACCAGGGCAGTTGTGGAAATACAGCAGTGGAGAATAAATTGATTGATCTTTGACTTATATTTAAATCGAGTAAATTTAAAATAATATTATTTTAATATATAATAAATTAAAATAATTTTATTTTAAAAAAAAACTATAGAGTGAATTATCACTCTATTTATTTTAAAATTGTTTCATCATCAAATTGACTTATAATTAAGTTTAATATGTATAATTAAAAATTTAATTGGTATATATATATATATAT